>Ga0067045_1029765_pt1 | contig 18519 bp, 16 predicted proteins | sample TerdegcTABiofilm_FD_59184 | JGI IMG/M metagenome (GOLD analysis project Ga0067045, IMG submission 59184) | Combined Assembly of (Gp0054472, Gp0054536) Wastewater bioreactor microbial communities from Singapore -Terephthalate degrading... | reverse complement strand
AAGTCTCCCGCCCTATGCAATTGTGTTCATGATTATTCTGGTATACCTGATTGGAGGCTGTTTCATTGATGCCCTTGCCTTAATAATGCTCACCATACCAGTGTTTTATCCAGTGATATCAAATCTCGGTTATGATCCAATATGGTTTGGAGTGATTATAGTGTTGGTTACTCAAATGGGAGTAATAACACCTCCGGTGGGAATAAATGTCTACGTAGTGAATGGAATTGACAAGACCATTCCTCTGGAGGACATATTTCTGGGGGCATTGCCCTTTCTGATTGCCCTTATCCTGGGAACTGCCTTCATGGTGTTTGTTCCAGACTTTGTGACATTCTTACCTGATCTAATGTATTGAAAAAAATATTTGGCGATTTCGAACCATCAGGGTTGTCATTTTTAGAAGAAACATTTCCAAGAAACATCAGGAAGGGACCTCACATGGATTCAAATGTTCCATACTGGAATCCGTACATAGAAACCTTGCCACTGGAGCAAATGCAGAAGCTTCAGCTTAGAAAATTCAAAAGAATCCTCGAATGGGGCTTTGAAAGATCTAAATTTCATAAAAGTTTGTACGACTCAATAGGATTGGAACCAGGGGACATTAAAACACTAGACGATGTGCATCTGGTTCCCAAGGTTGAAAAGTCCATGATGAGGGAGATACAACGTAAAGAGCCTTTTCCATACGGAGACATTCTATGTGTCCCTCTGGAAGAAGTTACGGAGTTTCGACAAACTAGTGGGACGACGGGTCAGCCAGTGTATCAACCTGACACCTGGCAGGATTGGGAATGGTGGTCGGAATGTTGGGCAACTCTTTTGTGGGCCCAAGGATACCGCCCCTCTGACAGAGTTTTCATACCATTTGGCTACAATGTTTTTGTGGCTTTTTGGGCTGGTCATTACGCAAGTGAAAAGATTGGCTGCGAAACGGTTCCAGGTGGCGTTTTAGATACGGAGGCGCGAATTCTAAAAATGAAGGAAATCTGCGCTACGGCATTAATGGCTACCCCGACCTATGTGCTTGGAATGGCGGATACCGCCAAAAAAAGACTTGGATTGGATCCTGCCAAAGATTTGTCTATAACCAAGATTACATGTGCTGGAGAGCCAGGAGCTTCAGTGCCTGCAACGAAGAAGAGGATTGAAACGGCATGGGGAGCCAAAGTATTTGATCATGTAGGGGCGACTGAAATCGGAGCCTGGGGGTTTGAGTGCGCTTGTCAACCCGGCGGACTGCACATAAATGAGGCCATGTTTTTGGTCGAAGTGGAAGATATCGAAACAGGGGAGATAATCAATGAGCCTGGTAAGAAGGGCAAGCTAATAATAACTGCTCTTGATCGAATTGCTCAACCATGCATTCGTTTTGACGCCAAGGACATTGTTGAATATGCGGATTACCAATGCGACTGCGGTAGAACATTCAGGATCCTGAAGGGAGGAGTAATCGGACGGGCTGATGATATTACCAAAGTAAAAGGAGTGCTTTTGGCCCCTTCCGCAATTGAGGACGTGGTTCGATCCATACCTGCTTTGGGAAATGAGTATGAGGTGATAGTAGACAAAAAGGGAGATATCGACGAAATATTTCTTCGAGTGGAGGCCTTGGTAACCTCGGGGTCAGATCTTAAGGATCTTGAATCTCGCTTAAAGACCGAATTGAGACTGAAAACCAATCTGGGTTACAAGATTGAATTATTTCCAGAAGGTAGCTTGCCGCGATACGAAGTTAAAGCTAAAAGATTCAAGGATCTTAGGAAGAAAGGCTAGGAATATGGGGACAAACGAAGAATTAAGTAAGCTTTTTGAAAATATCCAACAAATTAATGAGCTAACTCTTGAAGCATACAATTCATCTAGCAATTTTCCAGCTGTCAACAGAAATTGTAAGAGAATTTTGGCCTCTGTCAAAATGCTCATGATAAATTTGGAACAGCTTGATATATCGTGAAAATTTGTAATTATGAAAATTAAAAGTTTTCGGAGATATTATGAACACAACGGCGCCTAATGTTGCGTTGTAATGTTAGCGTATTGTAGCAATTTCAGTTTTTGTTGTTATTGTTGCGAGGTCAAGCCCTATGGACAAACCAATTTACCTCGACTACAACGGCACCACGCCAGTGGATTCGGAGGTAACCAAAGTCATCAGATTATTTATTGAGGATGAATTTGGGAATCCGTCAAGTTCTCATTTCTATGGGATAGAGCCAAAACGAGCCATCATGAACGCTAGACGGCAGGTCGCTTCACTTTTAGGTTGCAAGGACAGTGAGATAATTTTTACCAGTGGTGGAACAGAGTCTAATAATCTCGCAATCTTAGGGATCCTAGGAGATAGAGATTTTTCTGGGAAGAAGATAATTACTAGCGCAATAGAACACCCAGCAATTCTGGAGCCATTGAAGCATCTTGAAGCACTGGGATTGATAGTGGATTATCTTAAGGTAGATGAATTCGGATGTGTTGATCCTTCAGATGTCGAATCTTGCATCGACGAGAACACAATCCTGATTACGATAATGCATTCAAACAACGAAGTGGGCTCAATTCAGCCGATCAAAGAAATAGGCATAATTGCAAGAGCCAATCAAATCCCATTTCACACGGATGCCTCTCAGTCTGTGGGAAAAGTGCAGTGCATGGTAGATGAATTGGGGGTGGATATGCTCACAGTAGCTGGACACAAGCTTTATGCGCCCAAAGGAGTTGGGGCGCTCTATGTGAGGCAAGGAGTTGAATTGCGGAATCTGCTATATGGCGCAGGTCAGGAGGGCGGAAGACGGCCCGGAACTGAAAATGTGTGCGGTATAGTGGGACTTGGGAAAGCTTGCGAGATAGCTCAGAAAGATCTCCAGCGCAATTTAGTAAAAATCGGTAAGCTTAGAGATCGATTTAAAAAGAGTTTGATGGAAAAAATTTCTGATTTAAAACTTAACGGTCACCCTCAGAGAAGCCTGCCCAACACGTTGAACATATCCTTCAAGGGCGTAGAGGCAAACCGGATTCTGGAGGAAATCGGTCTGGAGGTTGCAGCTTCTTCCGGTGCTGCATGTCATTCTGATCATATCGAAATTTCATATGTGCTTGATGCTATGAAGGTCCCCATCGAATACGCAAAAGGAGCACTGAGATTTAGTTTGGGCAAATTTAACACTGAACAGGAGATTGACCATGCTGCAAATGTAGTATACCAAGCGGTAAACAAGCTAAGAAATCTAGATGACCAAAGTAAGTGACAACACCTGATAGGTGCTTGTCCCGGTTGATACAATCACCAAAATTTTAGGGCTGATCAATCCAAAAAATTAATACAACAAAACCGTGAAACACACCTTTTTCAAATTTTTTTTGATAATCTTACTAAGTTTCATGGTATTTATCTCGATCTGCCTCTCCATTACCCTCCTGAGAAGTCCAGATTATCGAGTTGCCCTGACGGAGAAGAGAAAATCTGCCGGCACAATGGTGGTTGACCGCAACTCCCGAATTCTACGACTCGAACCAAACGAACAAGGCGAATATATGATCTGGTTGATGCATGACCAAATTCCAGATCTTGTAAAAAACGCCTTTATAGCTGCAGAAGATAAGCGTTTCTATCACCATTTCGGATTTGATCCAATAGCTACGATGAGAGCAATTTATAGTTACATGATCTCTGGTAAAATAGTATCTGGAGCTTCAACGATAAGCCAACAAGTCGTCAGGATGCTTGAGCCAAGACCTAGAAATCTTAAATCAAAATTCATTGAGTTTTGTTGCGCAATCAGGCTGGAATGGCAATTGTCCAAGGATGAAATACTCGAGCTTAATCTCAATCTAGCGCCTATGGGAGGATATCTTAAGGGTGTAGGAATCGCATCAACCGTTTATTATAACAAAGATCTGAAAATGTTGAGTATTTCTGAGGCTGCGGCTTTAGCCGCGTTACCTCGTTCCCCTTCAAGATTCGATCCGACAAAACCTCAGGGAAAAGACCTTCTGATAAAGGAAAAAGATAGGATCATAGATCGAATGGTTTCCTGTGGGTTCATTTCACTTGAAGAAGCAAACAGGAACAAGGGCAGTCAAATTAGATTCCGCAAAAGACGCATTCCAAGGGAAGCATCACACTTTACAGAATTGGCTCTATCGAAAAATCAAAATCGTCGCAAGTTTGTAAAAACAACTCTAGATCATGATGTTCAGAAAAATCTACAAGAGATCTTAGTATCTCATGAAACCAGACTTGCTGGAAAAGGCATAAAACAGGCTGCGGCAATAATCGTTTCAGTGAAAGATCTTGAGATACTTTCCCTCATGGGAAGTATTCGATATGGAATGACTAATGGCGGATACAACAATGGGGCTATCTCAATGAGGTCCGCTGGTTCCACGTTAAAACCATTTTTATATTCTGAGGCTTTTACTGATGGGTATCTGGTAAGTTCCATAATTCCAGATACTTCAAAGACTTTCAAAACACCGATTGGAGATTATATTCCTCTCAATGCTAACAGAATTGAACATGGTCCTGTAACTCTAAGAGAAGCTCTTGGGTCCTCGCTGAATTTGGCCGCTGTGAAGACTATTGAAACTATAGGGATACGCAAATTCTTTGAATTGCTTGAACAGCTTGAACTTGTCAATAACAGGACCAAAAACTATCAACAATATGGATATGGTATTGCAATCGGAAACCTTGAGGTGAAGCTCTTTGACCTCGTCCAGGCGTACGCATGTCTGGCCAGCAAAGGCAATTTTGGTAGACTTAGGATATTCCTTGATGAGCCGATAATACGTAGGAGGGTTGTTGAACCTCAAATAGCATTCAAAATAACCCAGATTCTGAGTGATCATAATGCTCGAATACTGATGTTCGGTAATCCACATTTTTTTGATTTTGGCTTTCCAGTGGCAGTCAAAACTGGAACTAGCGATGGGTACAGAGACGCTTGGGCAATAGCCTACACAAGCGATTATGTAATTGGGATTTGGGCAGGAAATTTTGATGGTAGGCCATCATCAGGTCTTTCTGGCGCTAATGCATGTGGGCCGATCTTGAAGGACGTTATTTCAAACCTGTATGGTTCGAAAAACGTTCAAATAAAACGAGATTTTCTTGCGACGCCGTTTGTTGAGGACAATTTCTTGAGAGATGATATTGTTTTCCTCGACGCTGAATACGCCGGTTGGATTCATAAGCGCGAGTTAAATCTTGGAGTAGGAAGGTTCAGGCTGAAGCAGATTCAGGATAGCAGAAATTCGAATGAATGGGAGAAGAATACCCAACAACCTGGTATACCGTATGGCCCCAACAGGAGAGCAAGGATCTCGATAACAAGCCCGCATGACGGAGACCGCTTTGTAATACCTCCAGACAATAATCTACAAATAGCATTAAAAGCAGTTCCACAGTTTGTGGTTCCTTACATAATCTGGGTTGTCGATGGGGTCGAGGTAGCTCGAACCGATGCGCCTTATGAGTTTTATTGGAGGGCAGGTTCTGGAAATCACAAAATCCTTGCTGTTACTCCCGAACAGGACGCAGCAAAAATTGAAATACATGTTGACTGATGCTAGCATCATTTAATCAATCCTAACACCTTTATTAGAAATAATAGGCTAATATGATCTATGAACATTTTTTAAGAAACTTGGGTTTTAGATTTATAAAACCTGATTTTCAGTTTCCGGTCAGCGATGATTTTTACGAGAAAAGGCTGAAACACATTCTAACGCATGGGAAAAACGGCATTCCGGAGAAATTTGGAATGCTTTTGGAAGCCATGAACACAATCATTCCTGAGGGGGGGAGTAAATTGAGGCGTAGTTTCTTGACGCTTAAAGACACTCCAAAAATGTCTACACTGGCCATAGCCGCTCTTATAAGCCGATCAGTTGAAGCGATTTCAAATCACGACTGTTTCGTTAATGTCGGAGTATGGCATGGGTTTTCTTTTTTATCATCATTGATTACTAATCCGGAAAAAACTTGTATCGGTGTTGATAACTTCTCGGAATTCGGCGGCCCCAAAGACCGTTTTCTTGGCAGATTTAATCGGCTTAAGAGTGCGAACCATTTCTTTTATGACATGGATTACATTGACTATTTTAGAAAAATCCACAGTGGTCCAATTGGCTTGTATTTCTATGATGGTAATCATAGCTATAAAAATCAGTATGAAGGCCTAAAGGTGGCTGAACCCTTCTTTAGTCACAACTGTGTTATATTAGTTGATGACACCAACTGGGCTGAACCCTATCAAGCTACTTTTGATTTCGTTAAAGCCAGCAAGAACAGCTACAGAACTCTTCTCGATGTCAAGACCAGGCATAATTGTCATCCAACATTCTGGAATGGAATCTTGGTAATACAAAAAGACTGATCACAAAGGGAAGAAGCTATTTTCCAGATGGAAATATCTTTATTCGTTTTCCGGGAAAACAGGTTTAACGAACAGGATCAATATGCTTGCCATGAAGCTGAAAGCACTTAGGTAACCAAAGACAATCGAGAAGTTTTTAGTAAAATCGAGAATGAATCCACTCAAGGCAGGTCCTAAAGGACCGGAGAAAAAACCGTATGCAGTGAAGACAATACCAAAAACACTTCCAAAATTTTGGATGCCAAAACAATCTGTAACCAACGGCGCAGACACTGTAAATAAGGAACCGAATGCAAAACCGATGAGTCCCGCGTAGATTGAAAGCCACAATAGGGAGTTGGCATTAATAAGACCAATATATGCGGCGCCAGATATCATAAAGCTAATACTCATCGTAATATTACGACCTACGTAATCTGAAATAATCCCACTAACTAATCTCATCACTCCACTTGTAAGATTGAAAGCCATCAATATGACAACCGATAATTCTATGGGGTATTGTTTAGATATGCCATATGACGTGGAAAGCGGCACCATGGCAATGCCTGCAGCCCCTTGTAGCGCCCAAGTCAACCACAAGAACTGGAAGCTTCTGGTCTTTACGATTTTCTTTAGATTCATGGGTTCAAGGGGATATGTTGATTTAAGGCTAGATGGCTGTTTCTCGGTTAATGTTGCGGAGAGCGTCTGAAGAGGTGGACCGTCCGTGAGTTGTGCCGAAGATACACCAGTAACTAAGGAAATCGCGCCTAATGTATAGATCATGTTGGTATAACCGATCGACTCTAACAGGAAGACAAAAACAGGTGACATGAGGGCTGCAGATAAACCGAAGGTCACATTTACAGCTCCAGCGACAAGACCTCTTTTTTCCGGATACCACCTTTGAACACTCGTTAGTGCCGGCGTGTAAATCAAACAAGATGACGCTCCGGCGATAAAAGCGAAAATATAAATCATATAAAAATTTGAAGCAAAACTGAGAATGATTACGTTAACTGATGTTGTAGCAACTCCCAAGGTAATGGTTCGCTTTAGTCCAAATCGATCCTGCCATCTGCCCACAAAAAACATAAATATTCCAACACCAGCGAGAACAAAGAATAGGATGGATCCTATTGCCCCCTGAGAAACGCCGAACTGGTGTTTCCAATAGGGGGCCATCACACCGGGAAAGCCAAAAATGAATGCCCCTGACCAAAACAGAGAAGCGGCGCAGCCAATTAGGGCCCTCAGTCCTGACGTTCGTAGAGCCATTTGGAAGTTCCTTTTTTAACTATTTTTTGTGTCCAGTTTTTTATCTGACAGTATAGACATTACAGTTTCGGGCTCATATACTAACAGCAAAATGGTCAGTGGGAGTAATACATTTTGGAATCAATAATTGATGCATTGGCTAAATCTGAGCGTTTCGATCCTCAAGATTTAAGCGATAACATAACAAATGGCAGGGCTGTGGTTTTCAAAGCGCCACCCAACGGAAGACCAGTTGCAGTTGGCAAGGGACTTAAAATAAAAGTCAACGCCAACATAGGCACTTCCGGAGATGTTAATGATGAAGAGATGGAACTCAGGAAACTAGAGGCAGCCGTAAGAGCGGGCGCAGACGCTGTTATGGATTTGTCGACAGGAGGTAATTTACGTTCTGTAAGGAAAAAAATTGTGGAGGCGTCAAAAATTCCTGTGGGTTCTGTTCCTATTTATGAAGCCATAGTCAAAGCAGTGCGAGAAAAAGGTGGCGCTGAGAAAATGACGGCTGATGAAATGTTGGCCGCGATTAGATTACATGGGGAAGACGGGATAAGCTTCGTGACCGTTCACTGCGGTGTAACTCTTTCCGTTTTGGCAAGGTTAGAAAATAGCCCTAGAGTATGTGGGATAGTCAGTCGTGGAGGCAGTTTCATAGCCAGATGGATGAGGTTTAATGGCAAGGAAAATCCTCTGTATGATCGTTTCGATGAGGTTCTTGATATTTGTAAGAAATATGGGATGGTTTTAAGCCTTGGAGATGGTTTGAGACCTGGAGCTGTCGCTGATTCACTTGATGCGGCGCAGCTAGAAGAACTTATGACACTGGGTGAATTGAATCGTAGGTCTAGGGCTGCTGGAGTTCAGGCAATTATTGAAGGCCCGGGCCATGTTCCAATAGATCAAATTCCTACGCAAATGATCCTTCAAAAACGTCTTTGTGACGAAGCTCCATTTTATGTATTGGGGCCTCTGGTAACGGATGTAGCTCCAGGACTCGATCACATCACATCGGCCATTGGGGGAGCAATAGCGGGTTGCAATGGAGCTGACTTCCTTTGTTATGTAACACCTTCAGAACATCTTGGTTTGCCAAATGTTCAGGATGTCAGAATGGGGGTGTTAGCGGCTAGAGCAGCTGGACATGCTGCTGATTTGGTGAGACGGATTCCTGGGGCATGGGCATGGGATGTTAAGATGAGCAAGGCCAGACGTGAAAGAGACTGGTCAAGCCAAATAGAATTAGCTCTAGATCCAGAACTAGCTAGGGAAATCAGAGCCTTAACTTGTGAACAAGATCACGAAACATGCACAATGTGCGGTGATTTATGCGCATACAAGGCCGACTCAACTATTTAAGTTGTTCCAACGCTACGGATAACGCAGATCATGCTCTTCAATCAATTTTACAATTTGACTTACACTTTCAGCTTGTTTCAAGCTATTGGTTAACAAAGGATCTTTAAAAAGGCGAGAAATTCTAGCAAGAGCCTTTAAATGTTCACCTGCGCAATTTTTGGGAGCTAGCAGAAGAAAAAACAGATAAGTTGGTTTGTTGTCCATCGAATTGAAATCGACTCCACGTGAACTTTTTCCGAAGCTAGCCGCCAATCTTTTCAAACCTTCACATTTTCCATGGGGGATAGCTACACCACCTCCCAATCCCGTGCTGCCAAGTTTTTCCCTTTCAATTAAGGTTTTCATCAACTCTGATTTGTCGAGGTTGGGATGTGACAACAGGATTGGTTCAACCAATTCGGATAAAACATCAACCTTAGAAACGGAATTGAGTGAAACTATAATTGATTCGTCAGGGAGGAAATCTAGAATCCTCATTAGATGACACTCTCGATATTAAATGCTCGTCACGATAAATTACTCATTGAACATTTATGGTAACATATTTAATTTGATTGTATAAATTAATTTTATTTAAAAAGGTCAAGTTTACCTTTTAGACCTGAAAGAGTCATTGACTTTCAAACGATTAGCAAAATGTTATAAAGCTGGAGTTCTCAACGAAAAGGGCGTCTTTGAAGACGCCCTGAATTTGAGACATTGGTTTTAGTTTTGCCAGTCCTTGTTATAATTTAGTCTCAAGGACCTTCTTTTGATGCTCGAAAGCCTCCAGAAACCTGGAAATCCTTCCGGAAAAATTATGAACTTTGAGGAACTATCAAACCATAATTCCCATCTTTTTTACGATAGATGACGTTTACCGACTGGGTTGAAGCGTTATTGAAAACTAGAAAATCCTGTTGTGAGAGATCCATCTGCATTGCGGCCTCATCCACCGACATTGGCTTAACGAAATAATTTTCTGTCTTGATTATGATGGGCTCTTTATCATCTTCAAAGCTTTCTTGCTGATAGACTTCCCTTTTCCATCTGATCTCTTTTCCGGCTACTGGTTTATGGTTTCTGATTTTTTCGCGATATTTCTTGACCTGTCTCTCTATCTTGTCCATCACCAGATCGATGGCGGCGTACATATCTTCGTGGGCTTCTTGACCAGCGATTCTAAGGCCATCGGCATTTATCACCACATCCGCAATTTGTCGGAATTTTTGAACGCTTAGCGTAACCTGGCTCTCTAATGGACGGTCAATATACTTGGTGAGCTTCATTGTTCGGTCTTGAACATAATTTTTCAAGGCGTCTGACGGCTCCATGTGTCTGAAAGTTACTGCAAGTTGCATAAAACATTACCTCCTTGGAAGGATCTCCCAAATTCAAACTGAGAGACTCAAAATTTCTTCTTACGTTTACTAGACGGAGGGATTCCGAGCATATCTCTATATTTTGCCACAGTTCTGCGAGCTATCATGATTTGCGATTTAGACAGATAATCTGCTATTTCCTTGTCGCTTACCGGCTTTTTCGGGTCCTCTCCCTTAACGATTTTAAGTATCTGATTCTTAACGGATTCCGAAGCTATTGCGTCATTACCATGCTTGATGCCTGCATTGAAAAAAAATTTTAACTCAAAAACACCTCGAGGAGTATGAACATATTTATTAGTAGTTACCCTACTAATTGTCGATTCGTGCATTTCTATATCATCAGCTACATCTTTTAACACTAATGGCCTTAAGTAATCTATTCCCTTGTCGAAGAATTCCCTTTGAAATTTGATTATGGACTTAGTGGTCTTGTAAATTGTTCTCTGGCGCTGGTGAATGCTTTTTATAAGCCAGATAGCGCTCCTCATCTTTTCTTGTATATATTCTTTTGCTTTGGGATTAGAAGAACCATTGTAGAGTTCTTTCTGAAACATTGAGCTGATTTTGAGTTTTGGAAGGCCGTCATCATTGACAATGACAGAGTAATCTTTTCCCATTTTGAATACGAAAATATCTGGCTCTACGTAAATAGTTTCTGAACCCATAAAAGGACGACCAGGCTTTGGTTCAAACTTCGATATGATTTTAGCGGCTTCTTGCGCCTCTTCAATGCTAATTTTAAGCTTTCTCGATATCTGCTCAAATTTTGCTAACTGAAGAAGATCAAATGCATTTTCCAAGATGTTGATCACGTTAGAGTCTGGGGGTTCCATGTATCTTGCCTGAATGAGCAAGCATTCTCGCAAATCTCTGGCCGCCACTCCACGAGGTTCAAACTCTTGAACGAGCTTCAGAACTTGTTCCGCTTCTTCAATTGAAACAGACAAATTTCGTGATATTTCTTCCATCGAAATGTCCAGATAACCTTGGTCTGTGACGTTTCCAATTATTTCCAGGGCAATTTTACGACTCAGCCCCTCAATCCGGCTGAACTGAAGCTGTTCGAGCAAGTATCGAAACAAATTAGTTTTATAAGTGGTCATATTTTCGAGAGGATTTAATTCGGAAAAATCCCTCTGCTTAGGCATGTAATCGGCGCCATAGGTCTCCAGGTAATTTTCCCAGTCGACGTCAAAAAAATCAGCCTCAGACTGCTTCGGTTCTGCAACCATTTCCTCTAGTGAACTCAAATCATTGTGAAATGGTTCATCCTGGCTAGTCAGAGGTTCATCATAAGAGCCTATTTCAAGAACAGGGTTCTCTTTCAATTCCTGCTCCAAAGCTCCTATCATTTCCAGATGATTGTACTGAAGAAGCTTTATAGCCTGTTGAAGCTGTGGCGTCATCACCAACTGCTGGATTTGACGCAACTGTTGTTTTATCTGAAGAGCCATGATGAATTCTAATTTAGTTACATGCTAAACTGTTTTCCGAGATAAACTTCTTTCGCTTTTTCGCTCGCAGCTATTTTTTGGGGATTTCCCTGTTCAAGAATTTTCCCTTTATCTAAAAGATATATTGTATCACACACACCCAGGGTCTCTCTAGTATTGTGATCGGTAATAATGACTCCAATGCCTCTTTCTTTCAATTTTCCTATTATTTTTTGAATTTCAAGTACCACGATAGGGTCCAGACCGGCAAAGGGCTCGTCCAGAAGCATAAAACTCGGGTCTATAACCAACGCCCGAGTGATTTCCAAGCGCCGTTTCTGACCTCCTGAAAGGCTCTCGGCCTTTTGATCACGAAGTCGTGAAATGTCTAGTTCGGCAAGCAGCTCTTCCAAACGATCATTGCGTTTTTTTCTATCTGGTTCCACTGTTTCCAAGATAGCCATTATGTTTTGAGCCACCGTTAATTTCCTAAAAACGGATGTTTCCTGAGGTAAATAGCTGATACCTAGTCTAGCGCGTAAATAGACAGGTAAATCTGAAATGTCCTGACCATCTAGGTAGACCTCTCCCACGTCCGGTTTTACCAATCCCGTGATCATATAAAAGGTAGTTGTTTTACCAGCTCCATTTGGACCTAATAAACCGACAACACTCCCTGATGTGATACTCAGGCTAACGTTGTCCACAACGCGCCGTCCGGAGTACTCCTTGACTAGGCCCCGAGCTTTCAATTCTATTGCGCTCGCGACTACTTCTCCTTTTCTTTTTTTTGCTTTGATGGATTGATTACGGCCGTAATCAAGGTGTCATCTCCTCCGATAAGCTCTGACCGATTCTCATCAAGATAGATGATGATTGTTTGAGCCGTAAGGGCGTCTGGGCCTTGCCAGAGCCTTGGTGGACCTTCCGAAAGAGTGATTGTCCTCTTGAGGTTATCAAAAACGGCTTTCCCCGCAGTAGCCATCCTGTCATTTTGAACTATCTTGACGGCCCCGGAAGCAATTATTGATTTGATTCCACTAGCTGTTTGCAATTCCTTGGGTACCTTTTTTACTGGATTAGTCCCATTATTTGAACCCTGTTTTTCATCATATAGAATTGTCAGACGATCGCAGGTAAGAATCAAGTCACCTTGCTGGACCTTTACAGTAGATTCAAAATTTACTTCTTTGCCACCGGGAACATTTTTTGCTGAAAAACGTTTCGATGTAATATTAATTGGTTGATCTGAATCAGGTCCAAGAGACAGGTAATCATTGCATAAAACCTGCTGGGAAGCTTGAAACAATAAAATCAATCCTAAAATCAATACCAAAATAGTTTTCATTGCTATTCTAAAATAAGGCTGTTACATGGGCAGCCTTTTTCCAGGTTCAACCCATTTGACATTAAAAAGACTGGCTTTAACATCTTGTTCAATTATTATCTCTTCCCGATCTAAAGACAGCCTCAACCCTCTGCCCGACAACTTCATGTCAGATCCTTCCAAAAATATGGGATCTGCTGTATGGGCGACCAATGCGCCCTGAGAATAGTTTATGTCATCTGTGAAGAATTTGAAGTCTTTGTAGTTTATTGTCACTGAACCTCGAGCCTTAATTGAACCGGATTTCTTATTCAATTCACCCGAATCCGCATTTAAAAAAACTGTTCCACCGCCACCACCATGGTAGACTATTTTGGGAGATTTGAGTTCGACATGATCCATGGATTGAGCTACCAAAGCGGATTCGGCCTCCAGGTCCCATTGGCTAGCTCCAACTGAGGAATATGTGAATTTTTCAACTTTGATACCGCTTGATGAAGCATTTGTGGTTTTAAAATTACTATCCGATTCACCAGCATACTTCGATATTGCGAATCCGGAAATAAGAGCTAGTATTGACATCAGAATAAGAGCTTGAGTTGCCTTCCTCAGATTCTTAATTCTGTACCATCTCTCGATTTCTTTGTGATTCATTTTATGGTCTTGAAGGATTTCGATGTTATGCTCTTTTATCTGTAATAACGTTTCATAACATCTGCCCATTTCCCTTGGGCTTTAAGGATCATTTCCACCACTTCCCTTGCAGCGCCTCGTCCACCAGAGTGCCGAGTTATGATTTTGGCCTCGTTGCGGACCTCGACCGGCGCTTCGGGTACGGTAAATGACAGTCCAACAGCTCTCATCATGGGAATGTCTACAATATCGTCACCAACAACTGCTACCTGATCAAATTCAATCCCTAAATGTTGGACAATCCTTTCAAGAACAGGTTTCTTGTCCCAAATTCCCTGATACACATGGTCAATTCCGAGATCAGCAGCTCGCCACTTGACTACCTTGGAACTTCGTCCGGTGACCAGAGCTACATCAAGACCAAATCTCTTAGCAATCTTTATACCATGTCCGTCTCTTACATCAAAGGATTTAATCTCCAGGTCATTATTGCCGAATATAATTCGGCCATCGGTCAATATTCCATCAACATCAAAAATGATGAGTTTGATTTTAGCTAATTCGTTCAAAAGCCCTCGATTTTCAGAATCACCAACTGAGTCTAGTTGTTTTGATTTCTCGGTTTGATGCTGGATATCAAGTTTTGCAGTTGAGTGAATTTGAACCAATTTTGAGACTAGACTTTCGAGCTGACTCAATTCTAGAGAATTTGGACCATCGCAGAGGGCCGAGTCCGGGTTGGGGTGGGTTTCGACAAAGACACCATCTGCTCCTGCAGCAACGGCTGCCATAGCAAGAGGGAACACCAATTCTCTATTTCCTCCAGACTTGCCGCCAGCTGCGCTAGGCTTCTGGCATGAATGAGTGGCGTCGAATATGATGGGGAATCCATACTTTTGCATTGAAGGTATTGAACGCATATCAACAACTAGGTCATGGTAACCAAAACTTGAACCTCTCTCGGTGATCATTATCTTATCGGAACCAGCGCTCATGATCTTACCAATAGAGTGCTGGATGTCATCCGGAGCTTGAAACTGCCCCTTTTTTAGATTTACGGTTCTTCCTGTCAATGCAGCTGCTACCAAAAGATCGGTCTGACGAGACAAGAATGCCGGTATTTGAATAACATCCAAGACATCTGCTACCCATCCAGCCTGTTCGGGGATGTGGATGTCGGACACGACAGGGATGCCGAACACTTCTTTAACCTTAGACAAAATCTCTAGACCTTTGGCAAGCCCCGGTCCTCTAAAAGAATCGATTGATGTGCGATTTGCTTTGTCAAACGATGATTTGAACAGGACAGGAATACCGAAGGATTCACCAATACGTGTGACCTCCTCTGCTACTTTCATTACAATAAGCTCTGATTCGATCACACACGGCCCAGCTATGAGAAATAGCTTGGAGCTATTACATAAATCGTGTTTTCCCACCATAATGGATCTCTCCAGATTGATCGCGCCCATGAATTATCTCCATCAGACTAAAGACATTTCATCATTGAGAAATTAGAAGATCAGATTGAATAATAAATTATAGTGGAAATATAGATTAGGCCAAACAATACGGCAATTCCATTACAAATCATAATAATCCTGTCTTTCTTCAGCAAACCGTAAATGAACCATGTCATTACCCCGAATTCAAAGAACAATGCCCCAGGTAATGATTGCCCTTTGCTTGAACTCACGCTGTACATTTCCCACACATGAAATAATGGGATAGTTCCCATTAATGCCCCAACTACAATCGTAACTTTCGACCATATTCTCAGCAATATCTTGCCCTTCAAAACATGAATAAAATTTAAGACTTTTTCTGTTTGATTCTCAATCTAGCAGAAATAACAATAGAAAAAGCTTTCAAAGATGGTGATTTCGCAGTGAAGAAACCTCATCCGCGATGATTTGGATTATACGATAAAGCGTGGCGGTTTTATAGTCGAAGCCCTGTAAAGGTTTGAAGGTTCGATCAGTCTATCGTCACTATTCCCAAGTAGCCGTCTACAGAAATTCTGTCCCCTGTTTTAATAACTGTGGAAGCATCGGGCACTCCCGTAACGCATGGTAGACCATATTCCCTAGCAATTATAGCGCCGTGAATTAACATTCCTCCTCTTCGTTCAACAATAGCCGAGCACAAAGGGACCACAAATGTCATGTTGGGGTCTATGGAATCACAAACCAGGACTTCTCCTGATTTAATATCAAACAAATCCGAAGATTTGAGTATTACCCTAGCGTATCCGGAAGCAAACCCTGGCCCTGCCGGTTGGCCTCGAAGTTGGCGGACTTTACTAACAAAAACCTTGTTATCATGTAGTTCGTTGCCAACTTCTGGGAGCGGTCTGTACGTTGGATCTGCTAAAGCTTGAGCAACTTGCTCAGGTTTGAGATGTCTTGAGCGTTCATATCCTTTCGCCACCAGGCGTTCGATTCCTTTGTTTACGGCAGAATCCAAATGTCTTTGAATATTACCCAAATAGATGTTGTCATCATCGCGCAATCGGTAGCTATATCTGGCAAGTTCAAGCAATTCCGAAGCCTGAGACCTTGATTCGCCCTCAAATTTTGACAGGAAATCCTCTGTCCTTTCTTCTACATTAAATTGTTGCGTTCTCGGAACGTCAGTATTGGATTTCTGGAGTTCCTCTAGAAAATTAGTCAGTATTGGAGATGCTTGATTTCCATCAAAATATTGAGATAACCATCCTTGCCAGGGATGCGTCCTGAGATTATTAGCCTTGTTTTCCTGAAACTTTAGATCATTAGTAATTTGATCTTTTCGGGGAAAAGACCCAGATTTCATTTCATGGGCCAACATGGACAGGTCAGCGTTTCTCTGCACACTCAACATGTTTGTATGGCTCAGCAAGGTCATAAATTCGTATGGATCCTCAGGCTTTATCGCATCATTATAGAACTGCCCAAAAAGTCTTATCCCATGGGCAAATGGGATAAAGTAACGCCAATAAATAGCTATCCAGTTTTTGTTGAGTTCATCACGTAATAATATTTCTTTAGAAAGGTCATAATCAGACAGAGAGGTAAAATCTCTTTCATGCAAGTCATCAGAAGCCTCAATCATGGCAGGTATTAGCTCTGAATTGATTTTGTCACGCAATTGTTTCAGATTTTCAAAGCTTCTTACCAGGCTTTTATACCAGCTTCTATCGTCTTCTAAATCGGATTTGATAGTTGTGATAGGTCTTGACTGTAGGGCCACAAGATTGTTTTTACTAAACGTCCATTCTACATCCTGAGGTCTGCTAAAAAATGACTCACAGAATTTGCCGAGATTGAAAACCTCTTTGACCTCATTATCGCAAAGCGGTGGTGATACGATCTGATGAGGTTCAAGCTTTACCAGCCTTGTTCCGCCTTTTCCATATGGTAAAAAACATTCACTGCGATCAGCAGGATGAAAGTCAACGAGCTCACCTGTGATGTTAGATAGAATCCATCTATCAGGAGAAATAGAACCGTCAACCAGTCCCTGATTTAGACCATATACACATTCTATAATCGAGTGGGGGCTATCATCAGGGCTTTTGGAGAAAATCACTCCTGATTTTTCACCCCCAACCATTTCCTGGATAATTACAGCTATCGAACTTGTGTAAGCGTCGAGTCCCAGCTCGTTTCGATACATTAAAGCCCTATCAGACCATAGTGATGCCCAAACCAATTTGACATGTTCGAGTATAGAGTCACATCCTATGACATTAACAAAAGACTCATGCAATCCTGCAAATGATGTTTTTGAGCCATCTTCCCAAATTGCGGAAGAACGAACTACCGTGGGTTTATTCTCGAAAGCTTCAGATATTTTGTTAGCTAGTTCGCTTCTTAAATCATCAGGAATATCGGTCTTAATAAATAGGTTCCGAATTCTCAGAGATGCGTCCCAAATTTCTTCCCATCGCATTTCCGAGAAATCCTTACGACTCAACTCCAGCATTATCCTATTCCGAATGCCTGTTTTGTCGTTGTATTCTTTGTAAACGTTAGAAGGAATGACGAAAGCAGTAGGGACGCGGACTCCTTCCAGAGCTAACCTGGCAAGGGAATATGCTTTACCTCCCAAGCTCATACGATCTAAGGCCTCAAGGGAGAAATCGGATATCTTAAAAATCATTGTCTCAGATGAAGCTCCATAACATTTTGAAATCTGTACACACAATAATAAGTGTCAACATCAATACATATGACTGCGCAGCTGGGGGATTGGGCAAATTCCTTAAGGTGCGGATGCTTGGAAAGATATATATCGAGTAATCTTTGCCGTTGAGTGGAACTTGAATCAGTGACTCGTCCGGTAGCAGTAACGGCTATTGCTTTGCTGAAGTCAAGGCGATCGTTGGAACGATTGTCTATAACCATTGCTACACGTGGCTCCGAGAGCATGTTGGAAAATTTTCTGGTAGCTCTTGGGGTAACAAAAATTAACTTGGTAAGGTTTTCAGCACATGCAAACGCTACAAGATTTCCGTATGGAGCGCCATCCTTCTGGGTGCATAGCACGGCCAGATTTTGGTTCCTGAACAGATCATCCAGAATGTTAAAGAGTTCCGATGCCTGTTTTATGTGAGAATGGTAAGTGGCTCCGAAGCTTCCGGGTATATCAAATTCATCCGTTTTAGATTGCAGTTTGAAAGACCACTGATCAGTTGCGCTTGACGATTTTGGAATGGATATCTTTTGTTCGTTATTGGTTGTCATTGTAGCGCCCTCCAAACAGGTTTACGAAAAAAAGACTCTAGAATG
>Ga0067045_1003807_pt1 | contig 18526 bp, 17 predicted proteins | sample TerdegcTABiofilm_FD_59184 | JGI IMG/M metagenome (GOLD analysis project Ga0067045, IMG submission 59184) | Combined Assembly of (Gp0054472, Gp0054536) Wastewater bioreactor microbial communities from Singapore -Terephthalate degrading... | reverse complement strand
GAACGCGACAAGATCGTGCTCAGCCACGGCTACGCCGAACTCGCCTGATGCACGGCGGCCTCGCAAGAGGCCGCTCCTTCCCCCTGCCCTGGAGTTCCCATGAACACCTCCCCCGTATTGACCTCCGTCCAGGACGGCATAGGCACGATCACGCTGAACCGGCCCGAGGCCCGCAACGCGCTCAACCAGGCCATGCGCCCGGCCCTGGCCGCCGCCGTGGCGCAGATGCGCGATGACGCGCAGGTGCACACCGTCATCCTCACGGGCGCGGGCGGCGCCTTCTGCTCGGGCGGCGATATCAGCCAGATGATGGATGCCAGCCAGGCCGGCCTGCCCTGGCGCCAGCGCATGCGCAGCCTGCACCAGTGGTTCCCCGAGCTGGTCAACCTCGAAAAGCCCGTGATCGCCGCCGTGGACGGCCCGGCCTTCGGCGCGGGCCTGAGCCTGGCGCTGGCCGCCGACTTCGTGCTGTGCACGCGGCGCGCGAAATTCTGCGCCGTGTTCGGCCGCATCGGCCTGGTGCCCGACCTGGGCGCCATGCACATGCTGCCGCGCATCGTGGGCCTGCAAAAGGCCAAGGAGCTGGTCTTCACCGCGCGCACCGTGCAGGCCGAGGAAGCCAGGTCGCTGGGCATGGTCTACGAGATCGTGGAAGACGGCGAGGCCCTGCAGGCCGCCGCCGTGGCGCTGGCGCGGCGCTTCGGCGAGGCATCCACGGCCGCCATCGGCATGGCCAAGACGGCCATGAACCAGGCCTTCGAGCTGGACGCACGCGCCATGGCCGAGCTGGAAGCCTATGCCCAGACGATGTGCCGTGGCTCGGACTACCACCAGGAGGCGGTGCAGCGCTTCAAGGACAAGCAGCCCACGCGCTTCGACTGGGACCGCGCGCCATGAGCGTGCTGTCGCCGGACGCCCTGCAAGAAAGGCTGCAGGCCCTGATCCGCCCCGGCGACACCCTGTGGTGGGGCCAGGCCACGGCCGAGCCGCTGACGCTCACGCGTGCCGTGGTCGCGCAGCGCCATGCACTGGCCCGGCACGGTGGCCAGGGCCGGCTGCGCGTCTTCGTGGGCATGGGCGCATCAGACACGCTGCAGCCGGCGCATGCCGACGCCATCGACTTCTTCGGCTACGCGGCCGGCGGCCCCCACCGCGCGCTGGCGCAGGCCGGAGTGCTGGACATCCTGCCCAGCCACTACTCCCACCTGCCCGGCCTGATCGACGAGGGTCTGCTGCCTGCCGACGTGGTGCTGCTCCAGGTCTCGCCACCCGATGCACAAGGCCGCTACAGCCTGGGCCTGGTCCATGAATACCTGCCGGCCGCCATACGCAAGGCGCGCGTGCTGATCGGCGAGGTCAACCCCGCCATTCCGTGGACGCACGGCAGCCTGCACCTGCAGGCCGGCGACTTCGCCCTGCTGGTCGATGCCGAACACCCTCCGCTGGACCAGGCGCGCAGCGCACCCGGCCCTGCCGAGCAGGCCATTGCCGGCCATGTGGCCGCCCTCATCGAAGACGGCGCCACGCTGCAGGTGGGCGTGGGCAACCTGCCCGAGGCCGTGCTCGCCGCCCTGCACGGCCACCGCGACCTGGGCCTGCACAGCGGCGCCGTGGGCGACGGCATTGCAGCCCTGGCCGAAGCCGGCGTGCTGACCCACGCGCGCAAGAGCCAGGACCGCGGCGTGGGCATCGGCGGCATCCTCATGGGCGGCGAATCGCTCAGGCGCTGGGCCCACCGCAACCCCGCCCTGCAACTGCGCGAGACGCGCTACACGCACGACCCCGAGGTGCTGGCCGCCAGCCACCGGCTGGCTGCCATCAATTCGGCGGTGGAGGTGGACCTCACGGGCCAGATCAACTCCGAGGTGGCGGGCGGCGTCTACGTGGGCGCCGTGGGGGGCGCCGTGGACTTTCTGCGCGGCGCGGCACGCAGCCGCGGGGGCCTGCCCATCATCGCCCTGCCCGCCACGGCCAGGGGGGCCACGCGCATCGTTGCGCGGCTGTCCGGCCCCGTCAGCACGCCGCGCAGCGACGCCGGGCTCATCGTCACCGAACACGGCGTGGCCGACCTGCGCGGCCAGACGCTGTCGCGCCGCGTGAAACGGCTGATCGACATCGCGGCGCCGGAGCACCGCGCCGACCTGGAACAACAGGCACATACCCTGCTGCGCCAATGCGGCGCAGCCTTTTCCTGATCCACTGATCCACTGATCCACTGATTCCCAAGGAGACAACACCATGCGCAGAGCCGCCATCGTCACCCCCCTTCGCACGCCCGTGGGCACCTTCGGCGGCAGCCTGCGGCCGGTATCGGTCGAGGAGCTGGCCGCCACCACGGTGCGCGCCGTGGTCGAGAAAAGCGGCATCGACCCCGCACGCATCGACGACGTGGTCTTCGCCCAGTCCTACGCCAGCAGCGAGACGCCCTGCGTGGGCCGCTGGGCCGCGCTGCAGGCCGGCCTGCCGGTGACGGTGCCGGGCATGCAGCTGGACCGGCGCTGCGGCGGCGGCCTGCAGGCCGTGGCCACGGCGGCCATGATGGTGCAAAGCGGCGCCGCCGACGTGGTGATCGCAGGCGGCGTGGAGAGCATGAGCAACATCGAGTACTACAGCACCGACATGCGCTGGGGTGCGCGCTCGGGCAATGTGCGCTTCTACGACCGGCTGGACCGCGGCCGCGAGCGCTCCCAGCCCGTGGAGCGCTTCGGAAAGATCTCGGGAATGATCGAGACCGCCGAGAACCTGGCGCGCGACTACGGCATCAGCCGCGAGGCAGCCGACGCCTATGCCGTGCGCAGCCACCAGCGCGCCGCCGCCGCCTGGAAGGCGGGCCGCTTCGCCGACGAGATCGTCCCCGTCAAGGTGCCCCAGCGCAAGGGCGACCCCGTGCTGTTCACGCGCGACGAAGGCTTTCGCGCCGACGCCACCACCGACAGCATGGGCAAGCTGCGCGTGCTCATGCCCAATGGAACGGTCACGGCCGGCAACGCCAGCCAGCAGAACGACGCCAGCGCCGCCTGCCTGATCGTGGCCGAGGACCGGCTGGCCGAACTGGGCCTCACCCCCATGGCCACCCTGGTGGGCTGGGCCGCCGCAGGCTGCGAGCCCTCGCACATGGGCATAGGCCCCGTGCCCGCCGTCAAGAAGCTGCTGGCACGCCTGAACCTCACGCTGGACCAGATGGACCTGGTCGAACTCAACGAAGCCTTTGCCTGCCAGGTGCTGTCCGTGCTCAAGGGCTGGGAGTGGAACGACCAGGGCGCCATAGACCACAAGCTCAACGTCAACGGCTCCGGCATCTCCCTGGGCCACCCCATAGGCGCCACCGGCGTGCGCATCCTGGCCACCCTGCTGCACGAGCTGGAGCGCCGCAAGGGCCGCTATGGGCTGGAGACCATGTGTATAGGCGGCGGCCAGGGGATCGCGGCGGTGTTCGAGCGGGTGTGAGGAACCCGTCATGTCGACACGTCCAGTGAATCTGAGCCAGCAGCAACATCGAATCGTCGAAGCTCAGACCCAAGCGACCAAGCTGGAAGCGCTACGGCAAGCGGCTATGCGGGGGTGGGCGGATGTCGCCTCGGGTCACTACATTGACGTGCCGGATGAAGACTTTGACCTCTTTATCGCGGATCTGGGAAGGCAGGCAGCCAGCCGAATCAAGGCTGGTGCCTGACGGCGGCCTCCTCAATCCGCCCGCGCTCCCGACGCCTTCACGATCTCTTCCCACTTGCGGGCTTCGGCCTGGATGTAGCGCGCGAACTCGGCGGGCGTGGAGCCCACGGGCTCGGCGCCCAGGCGGCGGTATTGCGCGACGATCTGGGGTTCGGCAAGCGCACGGCGGGACTCGGTCCACAGTTTCTGCACCACGTCCTGGGGCGTGTTCTTCGGCGCCCACAGTCCGTACCAGGTGCTGGTGCGAAAGCCCGGCATGCCGGCCTCTTCCATGGTGGGCACATCGGGCAGGGAGGGCGAGCGACTGGCCGAGGTGACGGCCAGCGCGCGCAGCCGGCCCGAGGCGATGAAGGGCATGGCCGAGGGCATGGAGTCGAACATGAGCTGGATCTGCCCGCCCATCAGGTCGGTCAGGGCCGGCGAGCTGCCCTTGTAGGGCACATGCTGCATCTGCGCGCCGGTCTTCAAGCGGAACAGCTCGCCCGACAGGTGCTGTGACGACGCATTGCCGGCCGAGCCGAAGTTCACCTGCCCGGGATGGGCCTTGGCCCAGGCGATCAGCTCCTGCACATTGCGCACCGGAAGCTGGCTGCCCACGACCAGCACCAGCGGGACATCGACCAGCTGCGTGACCGGCTCGAAATCGCGGAAGGCATCGTAGGGCGCGCTGGCATAGACGTAGGGGTTGATGACGTGGATGGAGGCGTTGACCAGCAGCGTGTAGCCATCGGCCGGCGCCTTGGCCACGTCGGTAGGCCCGCCCGGTGGATAGGGCACGACGACGCGGATGGGCGCCTTGGGATAGCCCAGGGCCCCGGCGGATGGCTGCGCGCCTGCCGTTCTCCATGCGGCCAGCGCCGCCGCGGCGCCCAGCAGGGTGCGGCGGGAAAGCGCGGGGCCTGTGCGTTGCGTTGTCATACCTTGTCTCCTTGAATGGCGAGTGCGAGCTTGCCGGTCACGTTGCGGCCGTGCAGCGCATCCAGCGCAGCCGGCAGTTCATGCATGGCGAAGACCTGGCTGACCTGGGGATGGATGCATCCCCGGGCAGCCCAGTCGAGCAGCGTGGCAATGACGGGCTGCAGCTGCGCCGCGAAGGCCTGGCGCTCATCGGCCGGCGTCCAGCCGATGTAGCGGCCGTAGAAGAAGCCGTGCAGCGTGAGGTTCTTGACCAGGGCCAGGTTCATGGGCACGGCGGGAATGGCGCCGCTGGCGAAGCCCACGCTCAGCAGTTGCGCGTTCTGCGCGGCCGCGCGCAGTGCCTGCAGCAGCAGATCGCCGCCCACGGGGTCGAAGACGACGGAGGCGCCCCGGCCCTGCGTGGCCTGCTTGACCTGGGCGGCCAGGTCCTGCGGGGTGACTGCCTGGTGCGCGCCACGGCGCAGCGCATCGGCGCGCTTGGCCTCGGTGCTGGCGCAGGCGATGACCTGCACGCCGGGCGTCTGCCGGGCTACTTCCACCGCCGCAGCGCCCACGCCCGAACCGGCGCCCAGCACCAGCACCACATCGCCTTCCTGCAGGCGCGCGCGCCAGTGCAGGGCCGTGTAGGCCGTGCCGTAGGACAGGGGAATGGGCAGGGCCTGCAGCCAGGGCATGCCCGCAGGCAGGCGGTAGACGGTGGATGCATGCACCACCGTCTCCTGCGCAAAGGCACCCCAGTCGGCAATGAAGGCCACGGCATCGCCGGGCTGCAGGTGCTGCACCGCGCTGCCGCATTCCAGCACGCGCCCCACGCCTTCGGTGCCGGGCACGAAGGGCAGTGGCGGGCGCCGCTGGTAGCGGCCCTCGATCAGCAGGCCCGTGGCGTGGCTGACGTTGGCGTAGGCCACGGCAATCCGCGCCTGGTGCGCGCCCAGGGGCTGGCCGGGCCTGTCCATGGACTGCAGGCTGACCACCTCGTGCGGCGCGCCGAATTGATGGCAGACCAGGGCCTGCATGGAGGTGTCCGGGGAGGTGTCCGGAGAGGCGGGAGTGAACCTGGATGTGGAAGCGCTCATGCCATGACCTCCTGCGCGCACTGGTGCACCACGCCGCTGGCCATCCATTGCTCCATCTCCTGCGGCGTGCAGCCGGCCTCGGCCAGGATCTGGCGCGTGTGCTCGCCCGTGCGCGGCGCGGCGCCAAGGGATGCACCGCAGGCTGCTGCGTCTGCCGGCCAAGGTGAAGCCGCATACAGCAGCGGCCCGAAGCCGGGCTGCGCCAGCGTGGCGAACGATGCGCGGTGCACGGCCTGGGGATGCGCCACCACGTCGGCCAGCGTGCGCACGCCCGCATGCAGGGCGCTCTGTGCGGCCAGGCGCTGCTCCCAGTGAGCGCGCGGCTGCTGCGCCAGCAAGGCCTGCAGCCCGGCATGCAGGACATGGCGGTGGGCCATGCGGCCCGCATTGGAGGCAAAGCGCGCGTCCTGCAGCCAGTGCGGCAGGTCCAGCGCGCGGCACAGCCGCTCGAACTGGTCGTTGTTCAGGGCCAGCACGGTGATGAAGCCATCGGCCGTGGCGAACACGCCGTTGGGGGCGCTCACGCCTTCGGCGGGCAGGCCGCCGCGCAGCGCGTCTTCGGCCAGCACCGTGGATTGCAGGGCGCAGCAGACCTCGAACAGGTTCAGCTCCACATGGCGTCCGCGCCCGCTGCGCGCCTTGCCCAGCAGGGCCGCCGTGCAGGCCTGTGCGGCGTAGACGCCGGCCGCGATGTCGGCCAGCAGCAGGCCCACGCGCTGGGGCTGGCCCTGCACGTCGCGGTTGCTGGTCATCAGCCCCGTGTCCGCCTGCATGACGGAGTCGGTGGCGGGCCGGTCGGCATACGGCCCCGTGGGTCCGTAGCCGCTGATGGAGACGTACACCGGGTCCAGGCCGGCCGCGCGCAGGCTGTCGTAGTCCACGCCCATGCGCTGCACGACCTGGGGGCGGAAGTTCTGCACCACGATGTCGGCCTCGCGCGCCAGCCGCAGCAGCAGCGCGCGCCCCTGGGCCTGGCGCGCATCGACGGCAATGCTGCGCTTGCCCGCGTTGTAGGTGGCCGACAGGCTGCTGTGCCCGTTGCGCGAGATGCCCACGTGGCGCGCCCAGTCGCCTTCGGGCGGATCGACCTTGATCACCTCGGCGCCCTGGCGCGACAGCAGGTGGGTGCAGTAGGGGCCGGCCACGCCCTGGCTCAGATCGAGCACACGGTAGTGCGCCAGGGGCGCCGGCGGCGCGGTTTGCAAAGCTTCTTGGTTCACGGTCAGCGGCCTTTCGCCATGGTTTCCTCCATGCTAGGGAGGCAGGGCTGGCGCCACAATCCTCGCCAGCAGGCCAGGCCTGGTGACTCCCGATCAACAATGGCCGGCCCCGGCCCTGCAAAGAATGCCGAGATGGACCTGAACCTGTGCCGCGTCTTCATCGACATCGCCGAGGCCAAGAGCCTCACGCGGGCGGCCGAGCGCGGCGGCATGACGCGCTCCAACGTCTCGCGCCGGCTGCGTGCGCTGGAGACCGAGATGGGCGCGCAGTTGCTGCGCCGCACCACGCGCAATGTGGAGCTCACCCAGGCCGGCCAGCTGCTGTACCGGCGCTGCCTGGCCATGATGGAGGAGCTGCAGCGCGCCCGCGATGCCATCCACCAGTTGCGCTCCACCGTGAGCGGCGAGGTGGGCGTGCGCGTGCCCACCGGCTTCGGGCATTTCTATCTCAAGCCCCTGATCCTGGGCTTTTGCCGCGAGCATCCCGACATCCGCCTGCGCCTGCTGATCAACGACCAGATGGCCGACCTCGTGGCCTCCAAGGTCGATCTGGCGGTGCAGATCACCTCCGCGCCGCTGGACGATCTGGTGGCCACGCGGCTGTGCGATGTGCGCTGGAACTTCGTGGCCACGCCCGCCTGCCTGCAGGCGCTGGAGCAGTCGCTGGGCCGGCCCCTGCGCGCGCCTGCCGACCTGCTGCAGGCCCGCCTCATCCTGCCGCTGGCCATGGGCGGCAGGCTGGCCTGGCTGACCGGCAGCGGCGACGATGGCGTCGCCGCTGCCCTCGATGTGCTGCCCTCGCTGCAATCGGGCGACTACCGCCTGCTGTACGACGCCGTGCTGGACGGCCTGGGCCTGGCCCTGCTGCCCGACTACGTGACCTCGGCCGCGCTGGCCGGCGGTACCCTGGTGGCCGTGCTGGACCAGGTGGTGTTCTCCGGCCTGGGCAATGCCATGTACCTGGTGCGCATGCCCGACCGCCAGCCCACCATGGCGGCCCGCGCCTTCCAGCAGTTCCTGCGCGAGGCCATCGTCACCGCCGCACCCAGCTGGCAGGCGGGCGCCGAAGAGGCGGGCGCGGACCTGTCTTCCTAGGACGTCCTAACAGCCGGCAAACCCCGGCTTAGGCAAAAGCAGATTCCCAAGAAGCGCCGGCGTGCGCACCATTGCCTGCATGTCCGGCGCAGACCGGGCGCGCCGCCGTGCAGGCCACGGCAGCGCTTCATTCATTTTTTGCAGGAGACATGCACATGCCCGCCCAACACCGCCGCAAGGCCCTGGCCACCCTGGCCCATGCCCCGCTTCTGGCGTCCCTGGTGGCCGCCCTAGCCACCCTCCCCGCCGCCGCGCAGGACGCGCAGCCCGTGCGCCTCATCGTGGGCTACTCGGCCGGCGGCCCCGTGGACCAGGGCGCCCGCCTGCTCAGCGTGGCGCTGACCAAGGAGCTGGGCGCCTCGGTGGTGGTGGAGAACAAGCCCGGCGCCAACGCCACCATGGCCGGCAGCGAGGTCGTGCGCGCCAGGCCCGATGGCCTCACGCTGTGGTTCGCGGCCAGCCCCACCATCACCATCAGCCCCAACGTGATGAGCAAGATGTCCTTCGACCCGGCCCGTGACCTCACACCCGTGGCGCCCGTGCTCAGCTACTACAACGTGCTGGTGGTCAACAACAACGAGCCCTACAAGACCACGGCCGAGCTTGTGGCCTATGCCAAGGCCCATCCGCAAAAGCTCAACTACGGCTCGGCCGGCGTGGGCGGCTCCAACCATCTGGGCGCGCTGCTGTTCGCGCGGCGCAGCGGCATCGAGATGAACCACATCCCCTACAAGGGCAACGCACCGGCCATGACCGACGTGATCGGCGGCCAGCTGAGCATGATGCTGGACATCATCAGCACCGCCAGCACCTACATCCAGAGCGGCAAGGTGCGCGCCGTGGCCGTGACCTCGCCGCAGCGCAATGCCTCGCTGCCCGATGTGCCCACCTTTGCCGAGTCCGGCATCGAAGGCCTCAAGGGCTTCGACGTGGGCGGCTGGTATGGCGTCTATGGGCCCAAGGGCATGTCGCCCGAACTCGTGGCCCGCCTGAACAAGTCCATCAACTCCGCCCTGGCCCAGCCGGAGCTGCGCAAGCGCCTCAAGGAACTGGGCTACGAAGAGTGGACCGGCGCCCCCCAGAAACTGGCCGAGCGCGGTGCAAAAGAACGCGCGATGTGGGCCACCGTCACGCAAGGCATTGTGGTGGACTGAGGGATACGCGGAGCATGAATCAACGAATACACCATCTGCTGGACCGCTGGCTGGCCGAAGCGCCGCAGCGTCCCTTCATCCACCTGCCCGACGGCAGCAGCCTGAGCTTTGCCGACCTGGGCGCGCTGGCGGACACGGCCGAGGCCGAGTTGCGCGCGCTGCAGGTGCGGCCCGGCGACCGCGTGCTGGTCGTGGCCGAGAACTGCCCCGAGCATGCGGCGCTGATCCTGGCCTGCAGCCGCGTGGGCGCCTGGTCCTGCGGCGTGAACGCACGCATGGCGCCCGGCGAGATCGATGCCTTTGCGGCCAAGGCCGATGCGCGCGTGGTGTATTTCACCTCGGCCGCATCGGACAGCGCCAGCGGCCACGCGCGGCGCTTTGGCGCAGGCGACTCGGCCCTGGCCGGCATGCAGCACAGCCCCGTGCGCGCTGAGGCGGTGGCCGAATCCGGCGCGCTGCAGGACGAGGTGGCGGCGCTGATCTTCACCTCGGGCACCACGGGCACGCCCAAGGGCGTGATGGTGGGGCATGAGGCGCTGACGCTGTTCGCGCGCGTCTCGGCCGCATCGCGCGGGCTGGGTCCGCAGGACCGCAGCTACGCCTTCGTGCCCATGACCCACATCTTCGGGCTGGGCACGGTGCTGCTGGCCTCGCTGCATGCGGGCGCGCAGATGGTGATGCGCCCGCAGTTCGACCCCGCCGACCTGCTGGACGCGCTGGCGCGCCACGGCATCTCGCAGTTGCAGGGGCCGCCAGCGCTGTACGCGCGCCTGCTGGCCCATCTGCAGGAGCAGGGCATTGCCCACCCGCAGGCGCCTGCGCTGCGCTATGTCTACACAGGCGCAGGCCCGCTGGACCTGACGCTCAAGAAACGCGTGGAGGCCGCCTTCGGCCAGGCGCTGCACCATGGCTACGGCCTGTCGGAATACGCAGGGTCGGTCCACCTCACGCGACAGGGCGAGCAGCGGCCCGACACCAGCGCAGGCTACGTGGTGGAAGGCGCCGAGGTGCGCGCCGTGGACCCGGCCACGGGCCGGCCCCTGCCGGTGGGCGAGCGCGGCGAGCTGTGGATACGCGGGCGCGGCCTGATGCACGGCTACTTCCGCGATGACCAAGCCACGGCCGCCGTGATGCGCGAGGGCGGCTGGTACGCCAGCGGCGACCTGGGCGAGCTGCATGCCGACGGCGCGCTCTTCGTGGTGGGGCGGCTCAAGGAAATGATCATCCGCTCGGGCTTCAACGTGTATCCGGCCGAGGTGGAACTGGCGCTCAACGAGCTGCCCGGCGTGCAGCGCAGCGCCGTGGTCGGCCGCCCCGAAAACGATGGCAACGAGGAGGTCATCGCCTTCGTCGAGCTGCAGCCCGGCGCCACGCTGGACAACGCTGCCGCGCGTGCCCACCTGCGAGAACGGCTGGCGCCCTACAAGCTGCCCGCCCGCATCGTGCCCCTGTCCGAGCTGCCCACCAGCCCCAACGGCAAGGTGCTCAAGCGCCTGCTGCAGGAACAGGCGCTGCGCGCTTGAGCCACCACGCCCGCTGAATCGTTGCGCCGGTGCCACTGCCGGTGCAACCTTTCACCCTCCCTGCCCTGAATCCCGACGCGCGCCAAGGCCATCGCCGTCGGAAACCCTTATCTGCGGCATCGATGCAACACCCCTACGCCAAGCGTGGCGCAGGCCTTGCACCCCTTCTTTCATGATGTAAAACTATGGAACTTAATATCTCGATAGTTTAAAAAGATTCATTAACTGAACGCTTGCCAGGCCCGGGCTGCAGGCAGCCGCAGTGGTGCACATCCCATGTGCCTGCTCACGTCTGCAAAAAGACAAGCCCCATTTCCGCAACCATTTGAATCAAGCGAATGAAAAAAATCCTCAATCTGATTTTCGGAGGTATTTTCCTGATCGCTGCCAGCTTGGTTCATGCGGCCTGGCCAGACCGGCAGATCACGCTGGTTGTACCTTTCCCGGCAGGCGGTGGCACCGATATCGTGGGGCGCATCATCGCCAAGGAGCTTGCACAACGCCTGCGCGTCAACGTGGTGGTGGAAAACCGCCCTGGCGCCTCGGGCAACATCGGTGCGCGCCAGGTCTCCAAGGCCCGTCCCGATGGATATACGCTGCTGATCTGCTCCACGGCCCAGACCATCTCGGGCGCGCTGTACACGCAGGCCGGCTATGACGTGGTCAACGACCTCGAAGCCATCTCCACCATCAACGACGGTCCTCTGGTGCTCATCACACGCCCGGGCCTGAAGCTGGCGTCGGTGCAGGACCTGATCGAGCTGGCGCGGCGCAGCCCCGGCAAGCTGACCTATGCCACGCCGGGCTACGGCAGCGCGGGCCACATGGCGGCCGAGGCCCTGAGCCTGGCCGCCGACATACGCATGCTGCACATCCCCTACCAGGGCGCCGCGCCCATGATGAGCGACCTGGTGAGCGGCCAGGTCGATATCGCCTTCGACCTGCTGATCACGGCCAAGCAGTATGTGCACCAGGGCAAGGTCAATCGCGTGGGCGTGGCCACGCGCGAGCGCTCACCCCTCATGCCCGACTGGCAGACGCTCAGCGAGCAAAGCCCGGCCCGGCTCGGCAATTTCAACGAGACCTCATGGAATGTGCTCATGGCACCCAAGGGCACGCCGGCCGCGATAGTGAACGCCATCAATGCACAGATGAAAAATATCCTGACCGACGAAAAGGTGCAGAAGAAATTCATGGAGCTTGGCAGCATTCCCCTTTGGAAATCCGTGGACAGCACCAAGGCATTCGTATCCGACGACGCCAGAAAATGGAGAAAGGTGGTCAGTGATGCCGGCATCGCGAAAATCTGAAATACCCCCTTCGCCGCAGAAACTGGCAGGGCCCGATGTCAATGCGCTGCACGAATTGCTCAATGCGCTGAAAAAGCACGGCATCGACATCCCCTTCGAGCGGCTGGGACCCATCCTGGCGGAGCACCAGTTGCTGATGGAGCACCGCGGCCTCGTCAACGAACTGGCGCATGAGGCGGGACCCTCGCAGATCCACACCACCATCTCCCGTCAGAGCAAGCATGAGCGGCAGTCCTGAACTTTCGATACGACAGATGGCCAGCGCGCTGCGCGCCGGCAAGACCACTTCGGAGATGCTGACCCGGGCGGCGCTGGGACGCATCCGCGCCATGGACATCGACATCCATGCCTTCACCAATCTCGATGCCAGCGGTGCCATGGAGGCTGCGCGCAACGCAGACATGGCGCGCGGAGAAAGCGCCGATCTGCCGTTGCTCCACGGCATTGCCGTGGCCATCAAGGACGTCTACGACGTGGCCGGCCTGCCGACCACCTGCCAGTCCTGGCTGAGCCTGGACTATGTGCCCGAAGACGATTCCACGCCGGTGCGGCGCCTGCGCGATGCGGGCGCCGTCATCCTGGGCAAGCTGGCCACGCATGAGTTCGCCATCGGCGCGCCCAGCCCCGACCTGCCGTTTCCCGCAGCCCGCAACCCCTGGGACCTGGCCCATATTCCGGGCGGATCGTCGTCGGGCTCGGGCGCCGCCATTGCGGCAGGCTTCACGCGGCTGGCCCTGGGCACCTGCACGGGCGGCTCCATCCTCATACCGGCCGCCTGGTGCGGCGCCGTGGGGCTGAAACCCACCTACGGCCGCGTCTCCAAGCACGGCGTGTTCCCCCTGGCCTGGACGCTGGACCACTGCGGCCCGCTGTCGCGCAGCGTGGAGGATGCGGCCATCGCGCTGCAGGTGCTGGCCGGGCACGACCCGCTGGACCCGGCCAGCTCCACCGAACCCGTGGACGACTACTGCACGGGGCTGGAGCAGGGCGTGAAAGGCCTGACCATCGGCGTGCCGCAAGACCACTTCCAGTCGTCGCCCCAGGCGTCGCCCACGTTCCTGTCGGCCTTCGACCGCACGGCCGCGCTGCTGGCCGAGGCCGGCGCCCGTCCCATCCACGTGAGCCTGCCCCACAGCCAGCAGTTCCTGGCGGCCGGCCGCGTCATCCTCAGTGCCGAGATGTTCACCATCCATGCGCAGGACCTGCGCTCGCGCCCGCTGGACTATGGCGAGCTCACGGCGGCGCGGCTGCTGCTGGGCGCCACCGTGTCCTCGGAGGATTACCTGAACGCCCTGCGTGTGCGCCGCATGCTGGCGGCCCGCGTGGACGCTGCGCTGGACCGCTGCGACGTGTTGCTGACCGCCATCACCCTGGATACGGCGCCGCGCTTCGACCCCATGCCGCATTTCCGCCACTGGCCGGTGCAGACCCATGCCTTCAACGTGACCGGGCACCCGGCCGTCAGCGTGCCGGTGGGCCTGTCACCCCAGGGCCTGCCGCTGGCCGTGCAGGTGGTGGGACGCTACTTCGACGAGGCCCGCATCCTGCAGGTGGCCCGGGCCATCGAGCGGCTGACCGGCTGGGAAAACCAGCTGCTGCCCGACGGCACCTGACCGCCGTGCTTGGCTCGGACACAGCCGCAGCAGCAGCCCCGGTCCTCGCTGATCAGCCTGACCTCCTATCAGGCCTCCATGCGGATGATCTGGCGTATGGCCTCGCCACGCGCCAGGCGGTCGAAGCCCTCGTTGATCTGGTCCAGCGTCAGGTGGCCGGTGACCAGGCGGTCCACCGGCAGCCTGCCGGCCGCATGCAGGGCCAGGTACCGGTCGATGTCGCGGCGCGGCACGCAGCTGCCCATGTAGCAGCCCTTGAGCGTGCGCTCCTCGGCCACCAGGTGCCAGACCGGCAGGCTGATGGCCTGGGCGCTGGAGGGCAGGCCCGCCGTCACCGTCTGGCCGCCGCGCCGCGTGATGCGGTAGGCCATCTCCAGGGCCTTGGCCGAGCCCACCATCTCGAAGGCATGGTCCACGCCGCCGCCCGTCAGCGCCCGCACCTGCTTGACGGCATCCTCGTCGCCGGCGTTGACGGTGTCGGTGGCGCCGAAATCGCGCGCCATGGCCAGCTTGTCGGCATTGAGGTCCACGGCCACCACGCGGGCCGCACCCGCCGCCGCCGCGCCCATCACCGAGGACAGGCCCACGCCGCCCAGCCCCACCACGGCCACGCTCTGGCCGGGGCTCACCCTGGCGGTATTGGCCACCGCGCCCACGCCGGTCATCACGGCGCAGCCGAACAGCGCAGCCAGCTCCAGCGGCACCGACTTGTCGATGCGGTGCACGCCGCGGCGCGAGAGCACGGCATGCTCGGCAAAGGCCGAGACGCCGACGAAGTGCGAGATGGGCTGGCCATTGCGCGACAGGCGCCTGGCACCCGACAGCAGGGTGCCCGCCACGCCGGCCTGGCCTGCGGGCTCGCACAGCACGGGCCGGCCCTCGGCGCAGGGCTGGCAGTTGCCGCAGCCGGGCACGAAGAGCATGACCACGTGGTCGCCCACCTCCAGGTCGGTCACGCCTTCGCCGAGCGCCTGGATCACGCCTGCGGCCTCATGGCCGAGCACGATGGGCGTGTCGCGCGGACGGTCGCCGTTGATGATGGACAGGTCGGAGTGGCACACGCCTGCGGCGGCCACCTTGACCAGCACCTCGCCGGGGCCGGGCGGCGCCAGGTCCACCTCCCAGATCTCCAGCGGGCGGCTGTCGGCATAGGGCGCGGCTGCGCCCGTTCTCGTGAGTACGGCGGCGCGTGTCTTCATGATGTCTTCACCAGCTTGCAGCTGCTCCTGGACAGCGGGCGGAAGGCCTCGTCACCGGGGATGGTGGAGAGCACCTTGTAGTAGTCCCAGGGGTATCTGGATTCCTCGGGCTTCTTGATCTGCACCAGGTACATGTCGTGCACCATGCGGCCGTCCTCGCGCACCTTGCCGTTCTGGGCGAAGAAGTCCTCGATGGGCATCTGCTTGAGCTGGCGCGCCACCGCGTTGCCGTCGTCTCCCTTGGTGGCCTGCACGGCCTTGAGGTAGTTGGTGACGGCCGAGTAGGCGCCCGCATGGATCATGGAGGGCATCTTCTTCATCTTCTCGAAGAAGCGCCGCGACCAGGCGCGCGTGGCTTCGGTGCGGTCCCAGTAAAAGCCCGTGGTCAGCACCATGCCCTGGCCGTAGCGCAGGCCCAGCGCATGCACGTCGTTGATGAACAGCAGGCTGGGCACCAGGGTCTGCCTGGGCGCGATGCCGAACTCGTGCGCGGCCTTGATGGCGTTGACCGTGTCGCTGGTGGCATTGGCCAGGTTGATCACCGAGGCCTTGGAGGCCTGGGCCTGCAGCAGGAAGGACGAGAAATCGCTGGCATTGAGCGGATGGAAGGTGGTGCCCACCAGCTTGCCGCCGCCGTCTTTCAGGAAGTCGGTCACGTTGGCCGTCATGGCCTTGCCGAAGGCNTAGTCCACGCCCAGGATGAACCATTCCTTCTTGCCCTGGGCCAGGATGCCGCGCACCGCGCCNTTGGCCAGCGCATAGCTGTCGTAGGTGTAGTGGATGGCCGTGGGCGCGCAGTGCTCGTTGGTGAGGATGTCCGAGGCGCCGCCGGTGTTGATCACCATCTTGCCGCGCTCGCGCGCCAGGTTGTTGACGGCGATGGCGACGGCCGTGTTGTTGATGTCCACGATCAGGTCCACGCCGTCGCGGTCGAACCAGGTGCGCGCATGGGTGGCGCCCACGTCGGCCTTGTTCTGGTGGTCGGCCCAGACCACCTCGATCTTCCTGCCCAGCACCTGGCCGCCGAAGTCGGCCACGGCCATCTTCGCGGCCTCGACGGAGCCGCGCCCCGCCGTGTCCGCGTACAGGCCCGACATGTCGCTGAGCACGCCGATGCGCACCACGTCGTCCGATATCTGCTGCGCCTGCGCCGCCGCCGTCCACAGCAGGCCGGCGCCCAGCGCGCAGCCGGCAGCGCGCACCTTGGTCAAGCCGCCTCGCATCAAGCCTTTCCGCATATCCGTCTCCTTGTCTCGGGGTTGTTTTTCTGGATACCGGAGGCAAGCCTAAGCAGGCAGGCCCGGCCCGCCTATGCGCGATTGCGAAAGACCGGGTTGCAGCGCTGCGAAGCCGGGTTTGTCCCGGGTACGGGCACGCCGCCGTGCTCAGTCCGCCTGGATGCCGGCCACCTTGACCACCTGGGCCCATTTACGCAGCTCGCTGCTCAGGCGCTCGCGCATCTGCTGCGGGGTGCCGGGGTCGGCCTCGGCGCCGGCCGTCAGCAGGCGCTCGCGCACGGCGGCATCGCGCAGCGCGGTGTTGAAGTCGGCATTGATGCGCGCCAGCACGGCGGGCGGCGTGCGGGCCGGCGCGAACAGCGCGGCCCAGGAATAGGCCTCGTACTCGGGCAGGCCCGACTCGGCGATGGTGGGCACCTCGGGCAGCATGGCCGAGCGCTGGCGGCTGGCCACGCCCAGCACCTTGATGCGGCCCGACTTGATGTGCTGCAGCGCGCTGGGCGCATCGGCAAACATCAGCTGCACCTGGCCGCCCAGCAGGTCGTTCATGGCCGGCGCGCTGCCCTTGTAGGGAATGTGCTGCAGCTTGATGCCTGCATGCATGTTGAACAGCTCGCCGGCCAGGTGCGTGCCGCCGCCATTGCCCGAGGAGCCGAAGCTCAGCCCGTTGCCGGACTTGGCCAGCGCGATCAGCTCGCGCACGTTGCGGGCGGGCACCGAGGGATGGGCCACCAGGAAGACCGGGAACATGGCGGCAAAGCTCACGGGCGCGAAGTCACGCTCTATGTCGTAGGTCATCTTCGGCTGCAGCGCCGGGTTGACCGCGTGATGGATGGAGCCCACGAACAGCGTGTAGCCGTCGGCAGGCTCCTTGGCTGCGAGGGCCGCGCCCACCATGCCGCCGGCGCCCGCGCGGTTGTCCACGATGCAGGGCTGCGGCCAGATCTCGCCCAGCTTCTGGGTGAAGGCGCGCGCCGTGGTGTCCACCGGGCCGCCGGGCGGAAAGGGCACGATGAAACGCACGGGCCGCGTGGGCCAGGCATCGGCCGCAAACGCCGGCCGGACTGCAGGCAAGAGGCTGCCGGCCGCCAGCGCGCCACCGGCGGACAGCAGGCGGCGGCGGCGCGAAGAGAAGGAGGAAGTGGCAGAAGGCAGGAAGGAAGACGGGGGCATGGCGAAACTCCGGGCAACGGGCGGCGGCTTGCCGCGCGGACCATTCTGGGCAAGCCGCCCTGCGCCGTGTTTCGCGAATGTGGAAGGCGCGCTTCCAGGGCTCCCAAGCGGTGGAAACCCTGGGAAGCGGCCCACTCCGATGCAGCCTAGTGGCTGATCATCCAGGGCCGCCGCGAGGGCGCGGACTTTGCGCCGTTGGGTGCCGTCACCGTGGCGCTGCGCCGCCCCGATCCGCAGCAGCCGCAGCCTGCCGGGTGCCTGAGCCGCGCATAGTCATAGTCGCGCGAGCTGGCGGGCTCGTGGCGCGCGCGCTCGTTGGTGGCCATGGCGCGGCGCGTGCCGTCGGCCATCAGCGCCAGCCGGGGCGCGGCGGCCAGCACGCGCGCAGCCGCCGTGCCGCAGCCAGGGCAGGCCGCAGGCTCGTCGCGCAGGCGCAGCGGCCGCAGGGCCTCGAAGCCGCCGCATTGCGCGCAGTCGTAGTCGTAGGTGGGCATGGGCGGGCTCCTTGGCGTCAGCGCAGGTCGGGGGACAGGGGCATGTCCACGCTGCCGTCGAACTGGACGACGGGCCCCGCCGCGTTGGGGTTGATGTCGAAGTCGAAGATGCCCGTGGGCAGCCACAGCGTGGCGCAGGAGTTGGGCACGTCCACCACGCCGCTGATATGGCCCTGCACGGGCGCCGTGCCCAGGATGGAATACGCCTGGGCGCCGCTGTAGCCGAACTTCTTCAGGTATTCGATGGCGTTCAGGCAGGCCTGGCGGTAGGCCACGTTGACATCCAGGTAGTGCTGCCTGCCGCTCTCGTCCACCGAGATGCCCTCGAAGATCAGGTAGTCGTCATAGCGCGGCGTGATGGGGCTGGGCTTGAAGATGGGGTTCTTGATGCCGTACTTGGCCATGCCGCCCTTGATGAGGCCGACCTTCATGTGCACCCAGCCGGCCATCTCGATGGCGCCGCAGAAGGTGATCTCGCCATCGCCCTGGCTGAAGTGCAGGTCGCCCACGCTCAGGCCGGCGCCGTCCACATAGACCGGAAAGAACACCTTGGCGCCGCGCGAGAGGTCCTTGATGTCGCAGTTGCCGCCATGCTCGCGCGGCGGCACGGTGCGCGCGCCTTCGGCGGCGGCCTTGTCGCGCGCTTCGCCGCGCATCTGGCCCATGTGGGCCGTGCCGGCCGACGGCGGGTTGGCCAGGCCGGGCACGCGCTCGGGATCGGTGGCGATCAGGGCGCGCTCGCGCTCGTTCCACATCTCCAGCATGGGCCGGTCGGGCAGGCAGCCGATGAGGCCGGGATGGATGAGGCCGGGGAAGTTCACGCCTGGTATGTGGCGCGAGC
>Ga0067045_1029761_pt1 | contig 18527 bp, 28 predicted proteins | sample TerdegcTABiofilm_FD_59184 | JGI IMG/M metagenome (GOLD analysis project Ga0067045, IMG submission 59184) | Combined Assembly of (Gp0054472, Gp0054536) Wastewater bioreactor microbial communities from Singapore -Terephthalate degrading... | reverse complement strand
CGGTTCAGATGCGCCTACTGTAGTGCCAAACTCTTTTCGCGCGCCTGTAGGTACCTGATTCAATAGGACTTTACATTTTCTGGTGTCGAAGATGAGCTTGACACAAGAGCGGATTTGAACACCGCCATTGAAGGTACGGCCCGTAAGAGCACGAGTACCTTGTGGTAATATACAAGGGGTAGGTTTCAAATTTGCCCTGTGTTGAAAAACGCAGTGAACTTGCCCGTGCCTGAACAGGTCGGACACGCCCTTGCGAGCGAACGGTGACCTGTTTCGACTTCATATCCTTGACCTGGGCCCTGACGTGGGTTACATTTTGTTGTGTCTTTTCGGTCGCGGCGGGGTAGGTAGAAGGTCTGATTCACGTCCTTTTCCAGATGTTTCAAGCGCTCAGAGCCCATGAATACGCAGCGATGGGATCTAACAAAATCGACGCACAAGCTCACCGAGCTCGAAGCCGTCGTGAGGGGGGCCGGGAAGAAAAAAGTCCTCATCCTCTGCCACAACAACCCGGACCCGGACTCGATCGCGAGCGCTTACGGCCTGAGCTTTCTCATGACAAAGGCGTTCGGCGTCCGTTCCGTAATTGGGTATGGCGGAGTTGTAACGCGCGCCGAAAACAAGGCAATGGTTCAGAGGCTCAGGATCAAGATGAACCAGATGAGCAGGGTCGTTCCCTCCAGGTATTACGGCATGGCCGCCGTGGATGCCCAACCGGGAACAGGGAACAATTTGCTCAAACCAGACATGAGTCCTCCCTTCATCGTGATAGACCATCATCCATTGCGTAAACTTTCCTTGAAGGCGGAGTTTTATGATGTTCGCCCCCATTATGGGGCAACATCGACCATCATCACGGAGTACATCCTTGCGGCAGAGCTCACGCCGACCAGGTCTCTGGCCAATGCGCTCCTCTACGGCCTCAAGACGGACACCAGATCACTGGTACGCGCTGGCTCGAGAGCCGATTTCGAAGCATTCAATTATCTTTCACCCTTGAGCAACCCTCGAGTGATTGGGGCCATAGAGCGCCCCGGCCTCTCTCAGCAATACTTCAGGGATTTTCACCGGGGTCTCTCCAACACCGTGCTCTATCGGGATGTTGCGGTATCCTATCTGGGCAAAATTGACTCGGAGGCAATTGTTCCCGAGCTGGCCGACTGGCTCCTCCGAATCGATGGCGTGAGCTGGTCACTGTGCATGGGAGAAATGGGAAACCTCATGATCTTGTCCCTGCGGTCTACATCACGAAAGTACCGCTCCGGTGGCGTTATTCGCCAACTGGTGGACCGGATCGGGTCTGCAGGGGGACACAGAGAAATGGCAGGTGGTCAGATTCCCCTCACCGGCTTGTCTCGCTCCGAAAGGAGGCAGCTTCCGGTTCAGCTCGTAGCAAGGTTTCTCAAGCTGATCAAACGGGAGAAGATAGGCCCCAAGCCGCTTGTAGGGATCCCTGGACCCAACGAGTGACCGACTGCGAAGCGAGCTTCCATTAATCAAGTTGCGGCGGTGTGTTCGTGCTGTAAAAGGCAGTGTGCACCGGGTTGAGCGTCGTGGGCTGGTAGCGACTTGTGCTGTACGTTGTACCGCGCCACTGCAAAGCTTCATTGCACACAATCTTCTTGGTTATGATCGAAAATACCCAGATCAGCATAAACTGTCCGATGCTCAGGAGCATGGCGTGTCGTGACGACACACCCAGTTGCCGGCAATAGGCCGACGGAATTGTCGACATGAGCACAATACATGTGAGAGGTAGGAGAAACCAGGTGTGAGGCAACAATCTCGTGGCAGTGGGAATATACCAGTGAAGCGCGAGCAACAGCACGGGCACGCTCATCAGGATGTGCACCCCAAGATACTTGAGCACCAAAGCCAGATGATAATTCATGGAAGCACTAAGAATTCGCGTCCATCCACTTATAATATCGGATAGATTTGTGTACATCCTGGTGCTAAGCACCTTCCGACCGTTCGCAAAAAGGAGCCCGAGACCGGCAGCCTTTACCCGTTTCCCGATCCCGATATCTTCCACAGCAAGCCCTTTCACGTCGTGGTGACCACCGATTGCATCGTATGCTCGCCGGCTGATCAAATAGAACATGCCGTTGGCGGAGGCTATGTCGCTCGCGGGGTCGTTTATCTTGCTTGGGGGGAACAGGATGCAGGACATGGCAGAGAAAGCCGGCTGAAGGGCCTTCTCCCAAAAGGTCTCGAGCACGAACCTGGGACTCAAGGTGACCATGTTGATCTTGCGGCGCAGGGCTTCACCATAACATTGCCGTAAGGCACGCCTCTCCAGCCTGCTATCCGCATCGAGGAAGGCCAGCCATTCGCCAGATGTGTGTTTAACTGCGGCATCCAGGGCGTAACACTTCCCCGTCCAGCCGGGGGGTAGCTCCTTGACTGATATGAGCTGGCAATTCTGTCTATTCGCTAGCACCGCTCTGGCTATCCCCGCTGTCCGATCGACCGAGCGGTCGTCCACGCAAATGAGCTCAAAAGAGGGATAGTCTTGATTCAGTACCGATTCCAGGCACTCCGCAATCCCTGCCTCTTCATTGTGAGCCGGCACGATGACCGATATGAGGGGCGGGTTCTCGGGGAGAAATGTTTCCTTTTCGGGCCGAAGATCGGGGTCCCGGTACCAGGACAGAACCAGGTCCCGAGCCCGCACGAACCAGAATCCCGCTACAAAAAGAAGCACCATTGTCCCCACGGCGAACTGTACGTGCTCCAAAAGCCGCTCCGGTAGCTTAAGATAGTATCATGACCTCAATCAACAGACGAATCATATCAGAAACGCCCAGCTTTTGCAAAAAACCTTATGTCCCTTCCAGGAGTGAACAGCCTCTTGATTTTCTCAAACATTGTCTGGTTCTCCACTGAATGGGGTGCGGTAACCGGGAAGATCTTTCTTGCTGCCTCTTTTAACGTTCCACATATTTCCGTACCGGACCTGTGGCAACGAGGTACAGGAGCCTGCTCCGCTCGTTCAAACCCAGGAGCTGAGCCGCTTCCCCGTCGTAGTAGGCGCCGATGCCGCAGCATCCCAGGAGCATAGATGTTGCCGCGAGGTAGATTCTTTGGCCCAGCCTTCCTGCGAAAAGCATCACGTGGCGATACGCCCTGGCTCCCCACGTTTTTTCCAGAACCTCCAGATTGCAGAGGAAGACGAAGTGCACTGCGCACTGGGCAAGCCAGCCTTGATTCAGACATGCGTCCGTCATTCTCTCGATCACCTTCCCCCGTACCGCAAGATGTACGGTCCGGGCCGCGCGGTCGAGCAGGTAAAACCCGGGCTCGATCCCTTCCACGTTGCCGGCCAGGAATCCTATGGAGAGGGCTGCTTCAGCCACAGACTCCCGGTGCAAATTCGCCCCCGGCTCCACGGTGAGCAAGGTGAGGAAAGCGTTCAGACGGTCTGACGTCAGGCCGGCTCTCACGAAATTTCGCATTGATCTGCGCTTCTGCACGGCCTCCCCATAGAAAATCCGCTCCGGCCACGTTTCCGGGGGAACAATGGGCTTCCCCTGTTCAAGCTCCACACCGAGGCATCTCGTCATGTCCGGCAGCGATGAGGGCAAGGTCGTTGATACACGAGTAGCATCATGAATCTCTCTGATCGCCGGATAGTCCACCTCGGTTGATGCCACTTTGCTTGCGTCCGCGAGTCCGTTGTCTGCCTCCTCCAGAACAGTAAGTTGAGGAGCTGAGCTGCTTCTTCCCCAAACAGGGGCCACAGCCAGACACACCTCCCGATCCTGATCCACGCCCAGGAGGCTATTCACCAACGAGTCTTCGAAGTCATACTGGATTTCGCAACGGAGGCGCTCCGACCTCAGCGCCAGCACGAGATTCTCCGCGAGGTGCCCCGTGTCGAGCAGGTGATATCGGTAAGATCGTTCTCGGTACTTCCAGGAGCTGCGAAAGAAGATGGACGAAAGAAAGAATACGAGGACTGGATCGGGCTTGTCACCGAGAAAGAGCGCAGACCGGACGGGGCCGAGAGCGCTTCCCGATCGAAGCAAGACCAGGCTCTGGTCGGACAGGTCGTGGTAGTAAAGGCCGGCAGGCAGGCCGCTCACCCCTATGGTAGCAACGTACAGTTCAAACGGATACAAGGCCCCGGCTGACGCCACGCTCCTGTAGAAGAAGTATGCTCCACCATATCTGGCCCTCGCGGTGAGAGCCTGGGTGAGAACAAGGATTCTCGTCAGACGGTCCAGTGATATTTCATTCGCAACATCAGGGGTCCACGGCTGCGTGAGGAGCTTAGAGAGCGTCTCCTCGGGAAGCCGGACGTCCTGGGGCAATCGAACGGTTTTCCTGCCATGGTAGTTCTTGTACACATTGGGTTGGCTGCCCCAGTCGAGGGCATGCCCCTTCATGTCGTACCGGTCGTACCTGGTCCTCTCATGATAGGACCATACGGAGTCGATCATGTCTGCGCCCCTCCCTGCCAGCTATGGCCCGTGAAATGGCTATCAACCACCCCACGGCATATGAGCATAGACGTCTGACAGTTTGTCCCGGTACTCTTTAAAAAACCGTTCGTGCTCCTTTTCCCATCGAGACAGCATCGTGAGTGCCTCGGCAGCCTTCCCGTCGGTCTGGGCTGCCATGGAAGAGTAGAATTCCGCAAGATCCTTTTCTATGAGCCAGGCCAAATTGAAGATGGTCACATCCGGAACCATGGATCCCTGCACGCACTGATCGAGGAACTCCGACTTGGCCCTCTCGTCAAAATAATTGGTAGGCTCCATAACAGGGGCATCGGACGCGAATGGGCCGATTTCGTTCCCTGCCTTCAGGTCTTCGAGGATCCGGGTGATAAAGTCTACGTGCTTCTGCTCTTCCTCTATGAGTCGCTTGAGCGCAGTAATCGCTGCTCCCACCCCCATGCGCTCCAGGGAAGTCTGGAAAAAACTCATACCTGTTCGCTCCTGATTGAGCGCATATTCAAATATCTGAATCAGCTTCTCGTTCTTCGCCATCTCTTGTACCATTCCTCCCTCGTAGCATACTCAAGCAAAGAGCAGCATCGATCTGCGGATAGCACCCGGTATAAGCCTTCGCGTCCCCAACTTGCGAACAATCGAACGAATCCGATCACATCTGTCCGGTCCCCGGCTTTGCCGAAGGCTGTTCTGCCTGCACCTCGCTCCCGGGGGTGGCCTTACCCAGATAAGCAGGCAATTCTAATCCTACCATCTTTGCCAGCTCGTGCATAGGCGGCAGCACGCTCATGACCCTGGCACCAAGGTTGTTGAGGCCTCCCCCGTTCCCCGAGTCCCAAACGACCACTTTCTCGATGGGGAGATTCTTGATAGCTTCGGCCTGAATCTTGGAGACTTCCGTGAGCTTCTCTATGAGGAGCAGAGCAGCGGTGACGGAAGCGTCTCCTCGGCATGCATCCACGAGAGCCTTGTACCCTGCGGCCTTGCCGTCGAGAATTGCCTGGAGACCCTTTGCTTCAGCTTGCATATTTACCAGACGGGCTTTTGCCACACCCTCTGCGGTGAGCAGCGCCTTATCACGCTCTGCTTCTGCTTCCACAATGGCCTTGCGCTTTGCCGCTTCTGCGGGGACCACAATCTCCGCGTTGAGGCGGGCCTCCTCCCTGCGGGCTCTCGCCTCTTCGGCGGCCTTGTGAGCTTCCTCTTGTGCCACCCGGATAGCTCCATCCGCTTTCATTGAAGCGGATTGCCCCTTGGCTCGGGCTTCCTGTTCGGCAACGTGTTGGCTCGCCTGGTATGCGGCTTTTCTCGAATTGGCTTCCGTTTCGGTGGCTACCGCATCCGCGTCGAGCATGGCCACCTGTTTCCTGCGGTCCCTTTCCGCCTGGGCCTCCCCCACAGCAGCTTCCGCATCGGCTGCAGCCACCATCCTCCGTCGTTCTCGCTCGGCTTCGGCTTCTCCCACCGCGGCCTGAGAATTGGCCAGCGCAACGGCCCGCCGCTGATCCCGATCCCGCTCGGCAACGCCGCTCTTCCCGAGCTTCTCCTGTTCCGAAACATCGATGAGAGCTTGGTTCATGGCCTCGGCCGCTGCCTTCCTCCCCAGTGCCTGTATGTACCCGCTCTCGTCCTCGATATCTTTGATGTTCACATTGATGACCGTCAGCCCGATCTTCTCCAGCTCCACGGACACCGCTTCGTTGACCTTGCCCATGAACGCCTGACGATCTCGGTTAATCTCCTCGATCTGCATAGTCGCGATGACTGCCCGCATCTGGCCGAGGATAATATCCTGCGCCTGCTTCTGGACTTCTTCGAGGCTCTGCCCGAGAAGACGAATCGCTGCGTTTTGCATGATACCGTCTTCCGTGCTAATTGCAGCGGTCACCGTGGTGGGCACGGAAACTCGTATATTCTCTTGAGACAGGGCACTGGCCAATTCTATGGGCACCACAAACGGCTCCAGGTTGAGCCAAGCGTACGATTGCAGCACCGGCCACACAAAGGCCGCTCCTCCATGGATGCATCGCGCTGCACCTTTGCCGGTCCGCCCATAAATTACCAGGATTTGATTGGACGGGCATCTCTTGTACCGCCTCACGAACACAAACCCGATCACAATCAGTAAGAATGCCAACAACACAGTCAACGCCATTGCAACCATTTCATTCTCCCTGAAAACTGTCGAAAGGAACGACTTCCACTGTCCGCGAATCGATCACTCGGCTCACCAACACCGGTGTACCCGCTTTCAGAGGAGCTCCGCCTCCCGATCGAGCGTCGACGAAGCTCACCACACCACCCACCTTGATCCGCACCTTTCCGGCGCCGTCGGCCGGTATATCCATGTACACGAAGCCCTCTTCACCGGTCGCGGTCCATAGCGACACGGTCCCCACTTCCTGCAGCTTCAGCAGCTTGTACACGAGAAACGATACTCCAAACATGGCGGCCAGCCCCCATCCGGCTGCCAGCGATATTGCCAGGATCGGCGACGTCCCTGTGAAGAGATAGAGCGCACCTGCCCACGAGAACAATGTGGCAAACGCAATCATCGAGCGCACGGACACAAGAGTGAACGTGACTTCTCCGCCGAGCTCATGATCGACATGGTGGGAGTCACCTCCACCCACGTCTGCGTGACCGTGGCCGGCAAAACCGCCATGTCCTGCATCCCCATTACCGTGCATGTCGAGGCCGATAAGCATGCTCACAATCTGCCACACGAACAGCACAGAAAAGAAAAGGGCCGCAAGGAAGAATCCCTTGTTCAAGGCTGTCAGTGCTTCCCACCACGCTTCCATGGCTGCTCACTCTCTCCCGCGTGCCACGTCGGGCTTCCGCATCTGAAAATTCGGGGGTACCCTCTGGATCATACTACACCACGCTCACCAACATAACCCCTAATATTGCAAGGGACCGTGACTTCTTGAGCCTCAGCCCGGCCTTCAACCGAAAAATCCGCCTCCACTACCCTGTTTCCTCACACCAGCCCTCGCCCTAACTACCGCAATCGGCCGAGTCCGACCGCCCCCCGCCCCACAGAATTTGCTCTGCCGCGCTTGACAAGAACAGTCGGTTCTTGTACGAATGGAGATATATCGGTCCCATCGTCTAGAGGCCTAGGACACCGCCCTCTCACGGCGGAGACAGGGGTTCGAAACCCCTTGGGACTGCCAACAGAAAGCGCCGAAATTACAGGGAAGCCTCGAGAAGGCGCTTCCCTTTTCTTGTATCGGCCCGTATTCAGGGCACCGAAGAGCCCCTTTGAATTCTGAACGTGTCCATTGGGGCGGGAATCGTGCTGGCGTATCTGGGGAGGCGACATGCCCGCGGTGACCTTGAAAGCCCATTACGACTGCGAGCGGATTGTCCTCGACGAACCGTTCGAGATTCCACCAAACTCACCCCTCATGGTGACCGTCTTGCCTCCAAACGAACCCGTGGTTGATGAGGACTGGGTCTTGGCTTTCCAGAAGGGTCTCTCCGCCACGTACGGCAGTGATGAGCCTGACTAAGGCATCGAGGACCTCCGTCGATGATCGAAGGTGATGTCGTCCTGACGCCGCTGCCACAGGCTGATGGCCAAGTGAAGAATCGCCCCGCGGTTGTTCTCGGGGGTATGCCCGGGCACGGAGATCTTCTTGTCTGGGGAGTCAGCACTCAGCTTCACCACGAGACTCGTGGCTTTGACGAAGTGATCCGACTGGACGCACCGGATTTCGCTGCCAGCGGCCTAAAGGCTGTTTCTCTCCGCCTTGGTTTTCTGGCAGTGCTTCCGGTCACCAGGTATCTCTGATCGATTGGGTCAATCTCTCCTCGACGACATGGTCGCTTGTTGCAGCGGTAGTGCGAATACCTTGTCCGTGGCAGGGGACTCGCTTAGCAACGCCATGCACCCGATTGGCGATTATCTGTTACTCCTAAACGTAAGCATTCACTTGCGCGCGGAGGAGAAAAAAATCGTCAATGATTTCTGCTAATCGGTCCTCTCCTCCCGCTCAAGAGTGAATGCTTACTCCTAAACAGTCCACCATTTCCCTCGCCCTCCCCATTGAACCTCATGCGGTCAATCGCATCCCGATTACTGTGATTACTTGGGACATACACTGGATTGTTGTTGACAACCACGAGATCGTCTCGCAACATGAGATAATGCCTCGCCTGTCACGCATAATGGTCCCCGGACATCCGCATCACGTCTCGCAGCGTCGCGTTCGGTCTATGAACGTGTTTCATGAAGAATCGGACCGTCGCGAGTATCTTGGAATGCCGGGAGAAGAAATCATCCGGCACGGAGATGCAGGGTTTGCGCCCCAGGTCGACTAGATCACCGGTCGGGACCTGAGTACAGGAACCCCCGGAAGACCTCGTAAGAGTCCATCATAGAAAAAGAAGGCTCTTCGCATGGAGGGCGCCGGCATGTTTTGGCCGACAGACGGCGCCGAAGCCATGTTGAAGCTCCGAGGAGTCTTCCAGGACGACGTCTGGGACGAATTCTGGGAGTTCAGCGCAAAGAGAGAGAAGAACAGATTATACGGAAAATGCGAGAACATCCATGCGGTCAATCAGCAAGAAGCTCGCAAGAGGAAGGCTGCATGGCTTTCTGAGCTGACACAGACGCGCTGCAGCCGAAAGGAAGAATACCATGTATCCATTTACAGACCAGTTTATGTCCAATGATGAAAATGTTGAGTTCCTGAAAGCAACAATGATGGGGCCAAACGCCATGCGGTTATCAGAGGAATTGTCGTCGCACCTGAACATCAACGAGAATATGCGAATCCTTGACCTCGGCTGCGGGTGTGGTCTTTCTACGCTGTTGTTGGCGAAGAAATATGGCGCGTCCGTTTTCGCCGCCGACCTTTGGATCTCGCCAACTGAAAACTATGAGCGTTTTCAATCTATCGGGATTGATGATAAGGCCGTTCCGATTTCCGTAGACGCGACCAAGGGGCTGCCTTTCGCAAACGGATATTTTGACTTGTTGTTCACCGTGGACGCTTACCATTATTTTGGTGATACGGAGGAAATGCTCCCATCGCTCGTTCCTTTTGTGAAAAAGGGCGGCTATATCGCCGTGGCCATCCCCGGCCTAAAATACGAATTTGGGGAAAATGTTCCCGATGAAATGCAGCCGTTTTGGAATGATGAAGTGGCAAGGACGATACGCTCGATTGACTGGTGGAAAGATTTGTGGAAGAAAGCAGAGGGCATAGAAATTGTGAACATTCGTGAAATGACCTGTTGCAGACAGGCGTGGAGTGAATGGCTGACCGCCTACCATCCCATTGTCGCTGAGGACATCAAAATGATGGAGGCTGAGGGCGGAAAGTATTTTAATCTTGTTCAGTTGATTGCTAAAGTAATCTAACCTTAATCACCAAGACGCAGAAATTGAGCATACCGCGTACCCTGGGACTATCCCTGGTGGAGTGCGCGATTTCACATGGGGATTACCGAGCACGACCCGCTCGTCACAGATCGAACCCTATTGGGACTCGTCAAGGATTGGGAGCGATTGCTGCTCTCCTCTGACGAAGGCCTGTTGAGCTCGCTCCGAAAACGGACTCGGACCGGTCGCCCGGCCGGAGATGCAGCGTTTGTGTCAAAGGTCGAGACGATCACCGGTCGAGACCTGAGCAAAAGAAAACCCGGAAGACCTCGCAAGCGTCAACCTTAGAAGAAACACGGTGTATGTCCCCAGATATCCCAGATATCCACGGATTATATCCATGTCTTCCCCCCTGGCACATACCTGAATTTCGAAAGCTCCTCTGCACGCTGATCCGCTTGAGCGCGTCGCCAGTAGGCAACAAAGAGACGAAGCTCTTCATCTGTCTTGAACGACAGAATATTTAGCGCGATTGATCGAAGAACAAATTCGCGCTTCTGGCGTTGCCAAATCCGAAACTGCTCCTCAATGAATTTGAGATCGTCTTCATCTTCAAGCACTTGTCGTGCCCGGTTAACAGCTTGCACGATTGCCTCTTCGACTTCAGAGAGGGTTTTTTCGTGCTCCTCGTCCAACACGCGCGCTACCGCTTGTTCTTGTGATGTCATGTTGTCTTCTCCTTGCGAATTGCTTGAGTGTACACACATGGCGTAATCACTCAGCTTTCGCTCTTAGCATAAGAGCCTGGTCTGACACCGGCTAGGGCCTCCTTCATAGTGGTCTCGACAGTTTCTCGTACTAGTTGCTCCGAAGTGTTGCAAAATTCGCGTACCTTGGCCCCGCCCAGGGAGAGTATTCTGAGCAACGCTCGGTGAACGAGATCTCGCGTATCTCTTCCGAAACGGCAGGAAAAATGCCCTAATTGTTCTGTCATCCGAAGTGAAGCGCTGTTCCACAGCGAGAAAGATAGAGCGTATCGTGACAATGGCGGAGTGACCCAAGATCGGGTGGAAATCCCAAACCCGCACTCGGCGTCAAGCCTGAGATGGTGCTTCGCCATCTTGAAGACACCTCGATGTCCCAGCGCTTGCCGCTGCTCTCCTCCGTCAGGTAAAAATAGACTACGGTCACGATCGTGCCCGTGAAATCCTTTACCTCCTGGGTCCTCGTTGGGTATTCGGTATTCCGGCGGTATTCCGGGGACACTACACATAATTCGTGACTCTGATGAGATCTCTCGGCAATCTCAAATCAAGGCTGGATTGGCACGCTTGGTAGTTCCGAGATTACCACGCCACGTAACACAAAGAGGAAATCGTCGACAGCGGCAGGTGATTTCTCGCTCGGCCAAGTCTTCGGACACTGAGTCCGGAGCGCTTCGGCGGCCCGAGCGCACAGGCCGACCGTTGGGAGACGATGACTTCATCACGAGGCTGGAGTCCGCCCTGGGCAGTTCCATGCGCCGCCAAAAACCAGGACCAAGAGGCTCGATGTAGCATCTGCCAAACTGAGTATGGTGTAGCCGGAATTCCAAGAGGATGAGGGAAAACCCGCCACACATGTAAAGATGTCAAGCCTGCCCCCAATACTTGGTGGGAAACGAAAAAGAGAAGGGCTCTTGACTTGAGTCAAGGAGCGATCCGAATGGGAGAATTACAGTCGGACAATGCTAAGATGGCGATCGGATAAACCTCGGTTTGTTCGATTGTCTGGAAAGGAGAGAATGCGAGTCATGAGAATTCATTTTCACGATCGCAATTGACCGTAGGAGAAGATTGTTTGCGCAATAATCGGGATGCAACGCAAAGAAAATTTCGCGGGCTCTCGACGAACAGAATAGCCATGGAAGGCAGCAGGAGTTCAAGAATGATGCTGAACAGATTGAATGCTCCGGCGGAGGAATCGGTCCCGAGAGGCGTTACCATGATGATACGCCTTTGCTGCAAGTCTGACAGAATGAAAGACTTCTATCCTCTCTTATTGCGGGGTGTCATGCTGAGAGCAGAGCAGGGGGCGACTGTCAGATCGGTCCTGTCCGGGCAGCTCAAGATGACCGACGAAGAATTGTGCCGGCGAGCTCGGGCCATTTTTCTCAACGGAAAGACCGTGGCGCAGCCGGATACCGCGGTGCTGCAACCAGGTTCCACCCTCGCCATATCGACGTGTCTCACGGAACCCTTCCTTCTCCACGCATACGGCGACGTGGAGACCCGTGTCCTGAGGCCCTATGAGAGCGCCAAGCCATCTTCAGATGTTGGTCGTGCGAAGGAACATATCTCTTTTTTCCTGAAACTTTTTGATTTGATGCTCGACAGATTCGGATCGCGAATTCTCAGTTCCGGAGTCTGGATGGATGCACGTGACTTTGAGAAGTTCCTGTCGGAGAGGCCGGAGCACTTTTGGGAGGGACTGGAAAAGGCCATTGTCGACGGCGAGGCAATTGCTCCGGAGGCTTTAAGGCGGTTGCCGGGATCGCGGTGGAGCGGGATCATCGGTTTGACGGTTCAAGAAGCCCCCGGGGATCAGGCTTCGGATTGGGCTTAACATATTTGTAGTTGAGTGTATGACGCTCTTATAGCACGGAGAGCACACATTCACATTTAGGCGCGTTTTATCACGTGATGCTTGGCGGGAACGGTGGCCAGGATATTTTCTCTGACGAATCAGACCGTATTCGCTTCTACGACCTGTTGGAAGAAAGCTCAAGCGGCCAATCCTCCGCTCAAACGCGCGGAAACGAATCCCTGTCTGGCGGCTGAACTTAAGAGGACACGAGAAGACCTGGCACAAATGCTAAGATGTCAAGTCTGACTCCGACATGACCCCGATGGACAACGACACCGACATGACACGCGTTGGTCAAGGAATCCTCATGCGAGAGGTCTCCTTTCGTATCCAGCGGAAATCCCAGAAGCTTTGACTTTCTCAGGAGTACTGGGTAAGATTAGCTGCAAAAGGTACTTAAAGGTTAACAGACGTGCGGGCCATCCGGTGAGGAGACTGGATTCCGTGCGTTTTACGGATCCCTCTCATGACGGTAAGGTTTATTCATCATGCACCCCTATCGTAACATCACCCGAATCGATAACGATGCAAGTGGCGACCGCGCATGGGTCGTCACATTGCGGCGAAAGGGGGTGTCAGTGGTGAGACGCTTCTCTGACGGCGTCTATGGTGGAAAGCGGAAAGCACTGAAGGCCGCCGTCAAGTATCGAAATTCTTGTCTCGCCCGAGACAATCCCTTTGAGCAACAGATCTGGACTCGCACCCGCCTCCGGAAGAACAATACGTCCGGAATTCCCGGTGTTGGCCGCTATGAGGCCGTGGACAATCCACATAGTGGGAGCGTGCGTGCGTTCTGGCTTGCCTCGTGGATCGATGAGCATGGTGCGAGCCGCAAGCGTAAGTTTTCCGTAACGCTCTATGGCGAGGAGGAAGCAAGACTCCTTGCCATCGCGGAACGCAATTACCAGCTTAGGCGTGTGTGCGCCATCAACGCGGCCGCCCGGGGTGCCAAGCCCCCTGGTCAGGCGAAGATTTGGGAGGCGAGCCGATCGAAAGAAGGTCGTCATGGTAAAGGCGACGGAAAGGTTCGGGAGGAAGATCGGCACTGTAAGCGCGAAAACGGGGAGACGGTTCAGGTCGTTGAAGCGACCATTGACGAACACGGCAATGTGACACTCCTTAAGCCGGTGGAGTTGGCGTCCACTAGACATGCCCTTGTAACCATATTCGCCGAGGCACAGGGGCACCCTCGGGCTGAGGGTTAGTGAACTGAAATGGGGTCAAAGGTTCCATCCATGTATCTGAGTTTGTGCTCGTCCGAAGGCACGGAGAGCTCGCATTCAGTATGCAGGCGCCGATCATCATGTGATGCTCCGCGGGAACGGTGGCCAGGACATTTTCTTTGACGAGTCGGACCGAATTCATTTCTCCGACCTGTTGGAAGAAGGGGTCAGTCGCTCAATCATCTCCGCAAACGCGCGCAAACGAATGACCCTCTGGCGGCAGAACTTGAGATGACAAGAGAAGGCTTGCACAAATGCCAAGGTGTCAAGCCTCACCTCAGCTCTTCTACTTCTCTTGGTCTCGTCTCCAACCTCGTCTGTGGCTATCCTCCTCATTTCAGGCTGCGTGGTGTTCACTGGGCCGTCCCTTGTGGGAGCGCAGCGTTTGTGGTAACGCTTGAGAAGCTGACATGCCCGCATGTGAGCGGAGAAAGACCTGGAAGGCTGAAGAGGGGGACCATTCTGAGGCCCCGTGTGACGCCCATCGAAAAGAAGCGTCAGCAGGCTGTTTTTACGAATTGGGTATCAGCGAGCCATAGCGTAATTCCTCTTGAAAACAAGAGAACCATGGAGCTCCCGGCCTACGTGATTCCCTTAGAAGCCATTTGTGCAGGCGACGGGGGCCGCCATGCCCTGCTGCGACACGCGAGAGTAATCTTGTCGAGGATGTCCTATGAAGCGAATGCGGACTGTCCCCATGCACTTTTCTAGGATCGGGCTTGAGAATTGGAAAAACTTCGCAAGCGTTGACGTCCCACTTCAGCAGCGTGCTTTCCTCGTTGGTCCCAATGCGTCGGGCAAATCCAACTTCCTGGATGTACTTCGGTTTTTGCGTGACTTGGCCTCAGTTGGGGGCGGCTTTCGTGAAGCTGTAAGCAGGCGGGGCGGTGTGAGTGCCATTCGTTGTCTTGCCGCACGACGCTATCCAGATGTTCGAGTCCATGTAGTCGTAGAAGCATCCGGTGACGCGCCGCAGTGGGAATACGATCTGCGATTTAATCAAGATAACCAACGCCGACCCATCGTGCAGCAGGAAAAAGTCTTGCGTGATGGGGTGACAGTGCTGGATCGACCTGACGACGAGGATCAGGTGGATCGAGAGCGTCTGACTCAAACGCACCTCGAACAGGTAAATGTGAACCGCGAGTTCCGAGAAATAGTGACCTTCTTCCAGTCGGTGAGGTACTTACACATTGTGCCACAGCTAGTGCGCGAACCGGATCGCTCTGTAGGCAGAACTCACGATCCCTTCGGAGGCGATTTTCTTGAGCAGATCGCCAAGACACAGGAACGCAGTCGCAACGCACGGCTGAGAAGAATCCAAGATGCACTCCGTGTGGCGGTTCCCCAACTGCGAGAGATCGAACTATGGCGAGATGCGAAAGGCACCCCGCACATGCGAGGGAAATACGAACATTGGCGCCCTCGAGGGGCATGGCAGACCGAGGAACAATTCTCCGACGGCACCCTTCGTCTCATGGGCCTTCTCTGGGCCACTATGGACGGAAGCGGGCCCTTACTTCTTGAAGAACCCGAGCTTTCCCTTCATCCAGAGATCGTCCGTTACCTCCCCCAAATGTTCGCTCGTGTCCAGCGTGGGTCGGGACGGCAAATTCTAATCAGCACGCACTCCGCTGACCTGCTCCGCGATGAGGGGATCGGGCTCGATGAAACTCTGTTACTGCAACCGGGGCGAGAAGGGACGCTTGTCGTCCCTGCCAGCGACTTTAAGGAAATCAAGGACCTCCTGGAAGGTGGCTTGGCGCTCGCTGATGCCGTGCTCCCTAGGACACGCCCCGACAGGCCCGACCAACTTACACTTTTCGGGGATCTGTGAGATGCCCAGTGACGTGGTCATCTCGGCTGCCGTGGAAGGAATGGTAGATGAGGCGGTGATTTGCAGGCTCCTTACGCACGCGGGAGCGATTCCTGGAATCATCTACGGAAAAAACGGCAAGCAGGACATCCGCCTGAAGATTCAAGGATACAACAGAGCTGCTCAGCATACCCCCTGGATTGTCCTTGTGGATTTGGACAACGATGCTGATTGTGCCCCCATCTTGCACGCGACGTGGTTACCGGATCCGGCCCGGTTCATGTGCTTCCGAATAGCGGTGCGACAGGTGGAAGCCTGGTTACTCGCTGATCGTGAGCAGATAGCCTCCTTTCTCGCCGTGCGACGAGACAAGATTCCCCGCGATCCGGAATCCCTGGTCAACCCGAAAGAAATATTGGTGGAGCTGGCTCGTAAATCCCGGAGCAGAGAGATTCGAGAGGAAATGGTGCCCAGAACCGGGAGCGGGAGACGAGTCGGTCCCGGTTATCCGTCCCGCGTCATCGAGTTTGCTTCGAGACATTGGCGACCTGATGTAGCAAGCGTGCATGCGGCGAGTCTCTCGCGCGCCATTGAGTGCTTGAGGTGTTTGGTAACTAGGCAGCAGGGTTCGGGAGTCTTAAGCGAGTGACACGTAAACAACACGCTGCGCTAGTCTTGGACAGATCGCAGATAAAGTAGCACTGACAATGGACACAGAATCCGTACGCCTCTTGGTTCAATCGTCTTGACTTGTTTTCCCCAGCCCGTAGACTTCGTGCAGAAGGGGTGCAAACCATGACAAAACTTCTGACACAAGCATTTGAAAAGGCATCCGAGCTTCCGGATGAGCTGCAGGATCAGCTCGCTCAAGAATTGCTGGAGGAAATCGAATGGGAATCACGGTGGGACAGCACCCTGGAACCTTGACAAGAGACTCTGGAACGATTGGCAAAGAAGGCTCTCCGGCAATGCCGTTCCGGGAATACCAAGGAAATGGGATTCGACAATCTGTGAATTTTCGACTGGCTCCGGACTTTGTGTCTCACTTCAGAGACCTTCCTGCCCGTATTCAGAGTGTTGCTCTCAAGAATTACCAGTTGTGTGAGGAAGATCCCGCCCATCCCGGTTTACAGTTCAAGCTCGTTGGAAAACGCATTGGCATTTATCTCGTCTCTGCGCAGTTCCGCGGCGTTCTTGGACTGATATCCTTCCAAGAGCCCTAGGGATGTGCGGTGCGCCAGGATAATGGGTTCGCCGCCTGCCATGCAAGAGCCTGCCCGAGGACGTCATGGAAGCCGTCGGAGTTTGGTACTGCCCGACTCTCCGGCGTTTGAAGTCGATGAGGGCGTTGGTCTACCGATCTTTGAAGCTGGCCGCACGTCGCACGGATTTGCCAGCCCACGAAGGATGGGCCTGCCGAAGCTTTGACACGGGCATTCCGGCATCGCGGTAGTAGCGGAGCCCTATTTCAGTCCTCACTCAACCTGTCCGATATTGCAGGAGTTCTGCAAATGCCTCTGCCGAAGATCTTCATGGCCAGATCGAGAGTGGATCTCAAGTGATCCTTCTTGGGATCGAACAGCCTCTTGCTCTCTTCCCAGAGAACAAGCCCGCTGAACATCGCCCAGACGATGTCCACGATCGCCACCGGATGGTGACTCTCAAACGACCCTTCCCGAACACCCTCCTGAATAATCCTGGACAAGGGGGAGAGTGTTTGGGCCAAAATGCCGTTTATCGTATCCAATGTTTCCGGAGAAAGATTCTGAAGTGTCTCGCTGGCCTGAAGGTGTAGAACATTTCGCATCATGGAGGGATCAAACTCATAGATTTCGTACAGGACCCGGCTGAGCGCCTCGACCTTTTCCGATGGAGTTAACGCGTTGTTGTCGGCGAGTTGCTGCACGCGCTGCTGCATATACCTCTGCAATTCCACGTTGATGGCTGCGTACAGCTCATCCTTGCTTTTGAAATAGAGGTAGAGCGTCCCGGTGCTCAACTCGGCCTCCCGCGCGATGTCCTCCATCGTGGTCCCGTTGAAACCCTTGGCAGAAAAAACCTTTCTGGCTGCCGCCACGATTTGCTCTTGGCGCAGCTCTCGCTGGATTTGGCGTTCTCGCTCCTTTCTTTCTTCTATTCCCATACTCCGGATCTCCCCGGCAGGCACCGCCCCTTAATGATGTTCAGAATACTGAGTCATACTCAGTCTACTGAATGCCACTCAGTTGTCAAGAAAAATCTCTGCGTCTCGTTCAAAACGGCAACTTCGATTGTATTTCTAATTGGTTAGCAGAACAGAACCATGCCGGAACGTGGTTCTCACCATGGCGTTGATATAACGCAGCTTCCGAGGCGGACCCGTTGGAAAACCTGCGCCTATTGCGACGTCACGAGACTATGGGGCGCCCCTTGGGGAACGACGAATTTGTTCGACGTCGGAGGATGTCTCCGGACATATACTCCGCCTGGAAAGGCCTGGACCAAAGTCTGGCAAGAGGCGCAATTCAGGATGGTGTGCCCGGAACGCTCGGATTTGTCGCCGAGCAATGTCCACGACTTGTATCCGGCGGAAATCCCAGGAGCTTTGACTTTCTCAGGGCTTCTGGGTACGATTACAGGGGAAAGGTACTGAAGATTAACAGACTTCCGACTGAACGTCATGAAGGGGGACCGGTCGATGAAATCCAGATGCGCCGATTGCTGGTTTCGGGCCTATGCGGAACGAAATCCCAATTCACTCCTGGCCAGGATATGGCGATGGCACACCGGATGGTGTCCGGGCTGGAAGGCCTACCAAAGGGAGTTGGCCGAGAAAGGTGATGTCAAGACATCGTGATCTCTGAACCGGGACCGAGAAGCCCCAAATCAGTGATTTCTTCTCAGCAGCGGGGTTCCCTCGCTTAGGGGTTGCCCGCGAGCACGGGACTGGGTACAATTCACACGTCTGGTCACGGAGTAGCATAGCGCAACTGCTATGTCATGCGGTGAGGACCCTAGACTCCGTGCCTTGGGCAGATTAGTACCATCACGATCAGGGCTGTTTATCATGAAACCTCCTCGTAACATTA
>Ga0067045_1029763_pt1 | contig 18529 bp, 12 predicted proteins | sample TerdegcTABiofilm_FD_59184 | JGI IMG/M metagenome (GOLD analysis project Ga0067045, IMG submission 59184) | Combined Assembly of (Gp0054472, Gp0054536) Wastewater bioreactor microbial communities from Singapore -Terephthalate degrading... | reverse complement strand
GCGCTGGCCTGGCTTTTGGGGCTGCCCTCTGTGGAGCAATGGCGGGGCGTCTTGCGCACCCTGGAGCCAGTTTTGCCGCCTGGCCTGCGACAGACGCTGGTTGCCGACAAGATTCACAAGCTCAGGTCGGTGATGGCATGTAAGGACGGGCAGGGGGTCTATAAGCGGCTGATTTCACATTGGATGGAGCCGGAGGAAATCGTCATTGGCGGGCATGAACCGGCCACCCTGGTCAATGATCCGGCGCAATGGCCGAAGATTGATGATTTTGTGCCCTGGATGATGGCGCTGGACCTGGTCAGCTATCTGCCGGACGATATCCTGGTCAAGGTGGACCGCGCCAGTATGGGGGTCAGCCTGGAAGCGCGCGTCCCTCTGTTGGACGATCATCGGGTGGTTGAATTCGCCTGGCGATTGCCCCTTTCTATGAAAGTCCGCCACGGTCAAAGTAAATGGCTGCTCCGCCAGGTCTTGTACCGCTATGTCCCGCAGGCGCTGATCGAACGTCCCAAGATGGGATTCGGCGTGCCAATCGATCACTGGCTGCGTGGCCCGCTGCGGGATTGGGCGGAGGCGCTCCTTGACGAAACCAGATTGCAGCAGGAGGGGTATTTTAAAGCCGAGCTCATTCGTGAAGCCTGGTCAAACTACCTGGCAGGCCGTGGAAACTGGCATTATCACCTGTGGGATATCTTGATGTTCCAGGCCTGGCTGGATTCTTTGCGCTAATTGGGGCATTTGTGAAGATAATCTATTTTGCGAATACAGATTGGTATCTTTATAACTTCCGGTTGAATCTTGCGCAAGCCATGCGAGAGCGCGGGCATGAAGTGGTTCTCATGTCGCCGCCCGGCGAGTACGGAGAACGGTTACAGGCGGCTGGCTTCCGTTGGATCAGTTTCCCGTTATCTCGCAAGGGCGTCAATCCCCTGATTGAATTGGGGGTGTTAAAACGGCTGACCAGAATTTACGCCCAGGAAAAACCCGATCTGGTTCACCACTTTACGGTGAAGTGTGTGACGTATGGTTCCGTGGCTGCAAAACGTGCCGGTGTACCTCACATTGTAAACGCTATTACAGGGTTAGGGCATGTCTTTGTGGAGAACGGTCTTTCGGTAAAATTGTTGCGCCTGATTGTCAGCGGCATGTATCGAAAGGCCATGCGCGGAACGCAAGTGATCTTTCAGAACCCCGATGACCGGCGTTTATTCCAGGAAATGGGGTTAGTTAATGAAGCCCAGTCCGTGCTAATCCGCGGCTCGGGCATTGATATGAATCGTTTTACGCCCCTTCCGGAACCCGAAACGAGCACATCCCTGGTGGTGTTACCGGCCAGGATTTTATGGAATAAGGGGGTAGGGGAATTTGTAGAAGCTGCCCATATCTTGCGCAGCGAAGGCATCCCTGCTCGTTTTGCGCTGGTTGGCGTGGCCGATAGTGGGAACCCTGCTGCGGTTTCTCTGGTGCAGCTCGGAGAATGGCAAAAAGAGGGGGTTGTCGAGTGGTGGGGATGGCAAGAGGACATCAAAGTAGTTTTTGCGATGGCACATATCGTTTGCCTGCCCTCTTACCGCGAGGGCGTGCCGCGTGTCCTGGCAGAAGCGGCAGCCTGCGGCCGCGCCCTGGTGGCCACCAATGTGCCGGGCTGCCGTGAGATTGTGCGCGATGGCGAAAACGGCTTTCTTGTACCACCTCGCGACGCTCCTGCCCTGGCAGAGGCCTTGCGGAAGCTGATCAAGGATGCCTACTTGCGCCGTGAGATGGGGCGGCGCGGCCGGAAAATTGTGGAGGCTGAATTTTCCACCGAGCGCGTGGTTTCGGAGACCATCGCGGTCTATGAACGTTTGCTTCAAAACAAGGCGGCAGGATGACCTCTTATGTGGCCTCGACCGCCTACATGTTTGCGAATATCCTCTTGGGGCTGTTGCTTACTTTTGCGAGCAGCTGGTTTGCCATCCGATTTGCTCGCCGCGTTGGCCTGATGGATGTTCCAGGCCGGGCGTCCCACAAGCTCCACCAGGTTCCCATTCCCCTGGCTGGGGGGGTCGCGCTGGCTCTTGCGATGGCCATTCTGGTTTTTGCCCTGAGTTTATGGCGCGAGCTCGAAGTGAGCGTCATGCTGCTGGGAGCTTTGCTGGTGTTTGCGCTGGGACTGGTCGATGATGCCCGCTCCTTAAAGCCCTTGTTCAAGCTGGCCGGGCAAGTCGCCGCGGCAATTATTCTGATCCTGGCGGGCGTCTATATCCAGATTTTTGAAACCGCTTCCTTTTTTCTTTCGGGAAGCGGCCCGTTTTTCTTCTGGTTAGATCGCATCCTGACGGTCGTCTGGATCGTTGGTGTGACCAATGCTTTTAACCTTGTAGATAGTATGGACGGTCTGGCGGTGGGGTTGAGCGGTTGGGCTTTTGCCTTTTTTATGCTGGCAACTTTCGATTCTCAGCAGTTGACCATCTCGGCGCTCAGCGCGCTGTTTTTGGGCGGGTGCCTTGCGCTCTATTACTACAATCGCTCCCCAGCCCGCCTTTTCCTGGGAGATTCCGGCGCGCAGACGCTGGGTTTTCTGCTGGCGACGATCGCCATCCTGTACACCCCCCTGGAAAAGGTGCAAAACTCCTCGTGGTTTGTGCCGGTTTTGCTTTTGGGGGTCCCCATCTTTGATACCAGTCTGGTGTTTATTTCTCGCCTGCGGAGGCGAAAACCGTTCTATCAAGCCAGCCGCGATCACACCTATCACCGGCTGGTTGCAATGGGTCTGGAACCGGGTCGTGCGGTCTTGTTGATGCACCTGACGGGTCTGGTGTTGGAGTGTCTGGCTTTTGTGGCCGTCTCGACGGATGCGTTGCGCGCCAACCTGATTTTTGGCGGTTGTCTGATGGCAGGGTTGTTGGCGCTGGTGATCCTGGACCACCCAAAGCGCTGGCCATAATTCTCATAGTAGAATCATAAAAGAGGATTACAAAAGTGGAGCCCGGATCACAATCAATCGCTGGAACCAGGCGCAATCTGATCCTTTGGGCAGCGCTGGCAGCTTTAGAGGCGCTGGCAGGCCTGGTCTATTTAGTGCTCATCCCGGCGGATCCTAAGAATGTGGTCTTTCTTGGCTACTCGCTGCCGCGCCTGGGCCTCATGGCCGGTTTTTTACTGCTCTTTCTGGCCTTGGTCGGGTTATGTGCCGGCTTCTGTCGCAACGAAGGGTGGGTAAACGTTTTTCGGCAGGGGGTGCAGCAAGAGAAGGGCGATCGTTTTCTTTGGATTGCTGCTTTGTTGTTGATCGCCGGTTGGGTGTTGGTTTTTCTCCCTCTCTACCGCTTCGGCGGCTGGGCTGGATATGCCGAGCGTCTTCGCCCGTTGTTCCTGTGGATGCTGCTGGTGGGCATTCAATCTGTCTTCTTTCTGTACCTGGAGCGGAGCAATTTCCCCCGGCGGGTCTGGCTGGGACAAATCATCCGGTCTGGCGGCGCTGCGCTGGTTGTGTGGGGTCTATCGCTGCTTGCCTGGTTTTTGATCGCGCTGACAGGAGTTGGTCTTGTCCCGGATAAAGTCCATTGGAACGATCATGGCGTCCCCCTTCTCGGTTTGCAGACGTTAGCGGCGCTGGCGCTGGGAGTTGGCTTGGGCCGGCTGGTGGATTGGTTACGCATGAAGATTTCAGGGGCGGGCGTTTTGAAAAACTCCGGGGCGTGGTTCGAGGCAGCAATCTGGCTGGCGGTTTGGGGTTGCGCGGCGTTGATCTGGTCGCAGTCGCCTATACAACGCAACTTCTTCGCGCCTGGCCCCTACCCCCCCAATTACGAGTTCTATCCCTTTTCCGATTCGGTAACTTACGACCTGAGCGCCCAACTGGCCCGCATTGGACTGCTCTACAGCGGCGGCGCTCACGTTGATAAACCGCTTTACTCACTGTTGCTTCTGGCTGTAAATTTTTTGAGCGGCAACCGCTATGACCTCTTGCTGGCCTGGCAAGCGGCCTTGCTCGCCGCGCTGCCTATGATTTTGTATGGAATTGGGAAAACGCTTCACAGCCGCGCCGCCGGTTTTGCCGCCGCCGCCCTGTTGATCTTTAAGGAGATCAACGCTTATCATACGGTGACCATCCAGGTTTCACACTCAAAGCTTATCCTCAGTGAAGTTCCAACCGCCCTGCTCCTGGCGCTGTTCACTTTCTTCATGATACGCTGGTTTGAAGGACGGGGCCAAAAAATTGGCTTTGCTGCCTTGGCTGGCGGGACTTTAGGTCTTTCCACCCTGCTGCGTCATAACCCCTGGTTTTTGTTGCCGTGGGTTGGGCTGGCGGTTCTGCTGGTTTACCGGCGCTGCTGGCGCAAGATGCTGCTGGCGGGTGGCCTTTTCCTCATCGTTTTCTTGCTAGGGATTGTTCCCTGGGCTGTTCGAACCATCCAGACGACCGGCAGCCCCCTTTATTTCTTCGCGGCGTTGAAGGGTGTGGTGTGGGAACAGCGTTATGAGCCAGCTTTGCAGCCATCTGCGACGCCAGCTTTTTCGCCTACCCCTACGTTGATCCCTGCCCACCAGCCGGATTCTCTTGATTCTATGTCTCTGCTCGCTTCGACTGCCCAGGTTGGCGGGGATGAGAGCGCAGGTTCCCAAAAGAGCACAGTGGGGATCATCCAGTTTGTCTCGGCGCATTTCTTTCATAACCTGATTGCCTCGACCTTTATCCTGCCCGCCCAGTTGACCCTGGATGACCTCCAACACGTGGTTTCCGGCCCGGATTCGCTTTATCCCGTCTCTGCCTGGGATGGCCGGCTTGGACTCGAAAATATCGCCGCACTTTTATTCAACCTGGCGCTGGTTTCGTTGGGTGTTGGCGCGGCGTGGAAGCGCTGGCGGTTCTCCGGTCTCCTTCCCCTGCTAATTTTCCTGGGTTATAACCTGGCCTCAGCGCTGGCGCGCACCTCCGGCGGGCGCTATATCGTCCCGGTGGATTGGGCGCTGGTGTTGTATTACGCGCTTGGCTGGATGATGGGTTTGGGATTGCTTTGGAAAGGGGCTGGCGGGAAATTCCCCTGGGGGGAGGTCCCGTCTTCGACCTCTGACGGCCAGCATTCCTGGCGGCAGGTGGCTGCACTGGCTGGGGGCGTATTTCTTCTAATTGGTTTGGCTTTGCCCGTTTCTGAGCGTTTGATCCCGCTCCGCTATTCGCCGGATGCACCTCAGCAGTGGCTTTCCAGGCTGGAAGAGGAAGAAGTGTTGCAGTCTTTGGGGGTCAGCCAGGCCGAGTTGGAACGATTTTTACAGGATGATCGGGCTGTTTTGCTGGCTGGAAAAGCCCTCTACCCACGCTTTTACCAGATTGAAGAAGGTGAGCCGGACCAGTACTCCTACCTGCGCCCGATGAAGTTTCCCCGCTTGACCTTTACAGTGATCGGCCCGCGAGGTGGGATCGTTTTGCTCCCTTTGGAAAGCTCTCCTCCCGTCTTTCAGCACGGCAGTGACGTTCTGGTATTGGGCTGCCAGGGAGAGTATGTGGATGCCGCAGCGGTGATTGGGATGGGAGAAAGGACTGACAGCGGATGGGCGTATCGCCGCTTCCCACAGGCACCACTGGAATGCCCGCTGCGACAGCCGGTTTGTGACGATAACCGGGTCTGCCGCTGAGCTGTATGAATTTAGAATATGCCTTTGCCCTCTGGTAAAATAGTAACGTTTCTGGCGTTACGATCCGATTCCGAAGGGGTATCACCGATCTATGGAAAATTCGACCTTTACCGAATTAATGACCAAACTGGAACAGCGTACAGCCCGAGTGGTTGTATTAGGATTGGGGTATGTTGGCCTGCCGCTTGCCACAGTTTTTTGCGAAGCGGGTTTTCGAGTTGTGGGGATTGACCCTGTTGAGGAGAAGGTTAATGAAATCAACAGCGGGCGCAGTTACGTGTTAGATATCCCGGACGAACAAGTTGACCGCCTGGTCAAAAGTGGCTTGCTTTCTGCAACCACCGATTTCTCCGCACTGAAGGATGCTGATGCGGTGAGCATCTGCGTCCCGACGCCGCTGCGCAAGACAGGGGATCCTGATTTATCGTTCATTGTTTCGGCCACCGAGTCGCTGGCGCCCTACCTGCATAAGGGCATGGTCGTCGTGCTCGAGTCGAGCACCTATCCGGGTACGACCCGCGAGCTGGTGCTTACCCGCCTGTGCGAAGTGGGCGGGCTGCAGGTTGGCAAGGATTTCTTCCTGGCTTTTTCGCCAGAACGGGTGGATCCGGGCCGGAAGGATTGGACCACCTATAACACCCCGAAAGTCGTTGGCGGTATTACGTCAGCATGCACCAAGATTTCGGCTGCCTGGTATGGCCAGGCGCTCAAGACGGTTGTGCCGGTCACCTCGACCGAAGTGGCCGAAATGGCAAAGCTGCTGGAAAACACCTTTCGGATGATCAACATCGGCCTGGTGAATGAACTGGCGATCATGTGCGACCGTCTGGGGATTGATGTCTGGGAGGTCATTGAAGCTGCCGCCACAAAACCGTTCGGCTTCATGAAATTCACGCCAGGTCCCGGCCTGGGCGGTCACTGCATCCCAATCGATCCGCTTTATCTTTCCTGGAAACTGCGTTCTTTGAATTACAATGCCCGGTTTATCGAGCTGGCCTCTGAAATCAACACCAATATGCCTCGGTTTGCCCTCGGCAAGATCCAGGACGCCTTGAATGACCGCGGCAAGCCATTGAAGGGCAGTCGGGTGCTTGTCCTAGGGGTGGCTTACAAACCGGATATTGACGACTTGCGAGAGTCGCCCGCCCTGGATGTGATCGGTCTTTTGAGAAAAAAGGGCGCCCAGGTTTCTTATCACGACCCGTACATCCCGGCCATAAGCCATGATGATTGGACGCTGCAGTCGGTTGAAGATCTGATGGCGCAGGTGAAAACTGCCGATTGCGTAGCGGTCATCACCAATCACTCCAGTTATGATTACCCGGCCATTCTCGAGACAGCCAGTCTGATTGTAGATACCCGCAACGCCCTGGGCAATATGGGGCGGGATCATCCGAAAGTTGTGAGGCTCTGATGGCGAAATATCTTGTAACCGGCGCAGCCGGTTTTATCGGTGAGCGCGTCAGCGATTTGTTGTTGGCAGATGGACATGAAGTGGTTGGGGTGGACGACCTCAACAATTATTACGATGTACGGTTGAAAAACTGGCGGCTGGAGCGGCTGAAGAAGCGGCCTGGCTTTACATTTTATCAGCAAGACATCGTAGATTTTCCGGCCGTCGAAAATATATTTAAAGAGAGCGGCCGGTTTGATGGCATTATCAACCTTGCGGCGCGCGCTGGGGTGCGCGCCAGCGTGGAAAACCCCTGGATCTTTGTCAATACCAACACCACCGGAACTTTAAACCTTTTGGAGTGCAGCCATCGCTATGGGGTTAATAAGTTTATCCTGGCCTCGACTTCCAGCATCTATGGCGCCAATGCTCCCCTCCCCACCCCTGAAGAGGCGGATAGCAGCCGCCCGCTGCAGCCATACGCCGCCAGCAAAAAAGGCGCAGAGGTATTGAGCCATTCTTATCATTATTTGCATGGCATTGATGTGACTGTCTTTCGTTACTTCACCGTCTATGGGCCTGCCGGTCGGCCGGATATGGTCATGTTTCGCTTTGCCCAATGGATTGCCGAGGGAAGGACGGTTCATCTCAACGGCAATGGCGAACAATCGCGAGGCTTTACGTATGTGGATGACATCGCACGCGGCACCATCCTGGGCTTGAAACCCCTCGGTTACGAGATTATCAATCTGGGCGGGCACGAGACTATTACCATCAACGAAATGATCGTCATGTTGGAAGAGTTCATCGGCAAGAAGGCCAGGATCGAAAACCATCCTTTTCATAAAGCCGATATGATGGCAAACTGGGCGGATGTCTCGAAGGCGCGCCGCTTGCTGGGATGGGAGCCGCAGGTTGGCCTGATGAAGGGCATTCGAAACCTGGTTGACTGGTACCTCTCAGAAAGGGAGTGGGCAAGCCAGATCGAAACTCCATGAGCATGCTCGCGCGTTGGACGCGTACCTGGCGTGAAGATCGCGTGTTGCGGGGGGTCATTCGCAACAGCGGTTATCTCTTAAGCAGCAACACCATCAGCATGGGATTGACTTCCGTGCAGGGGATCCTGGCTGCTTTGCTTTTGGAACCGGCGGCTTATGGCGCTTTGGGAATGGTGGTGTTGTTTGCCTCCAGCGTGAATCGGCTGCTTTCTTTTCGGATGGGCGAAGTCGTAATCAAATTTGCCGGACAACATCTGGCTTTGGGTGAAAAAGAAAAAGCTGCTGCCGTCATCAAGGCGGCGCTGCTGGCCGAGGCGTTGACCTCCATCGTCGCGTATTTGATTCTGTTTGTGTTAGCGCCGTTTGCCGCCCAGTACATCATCAAAGACCCGGCTGCCGGCCGGTTAATCGTCTTTTATGGCCTGGCTCTGCTTGCAAACCTGGTGTTTGAAACTTCTACGGCGGTTCTGCAGCTTGCCGGTAAGTATCGCGGACAGGCGGCTTTGAACCTTGCCCAAAGCCTGTTAACCGCCGGATGGATCCTGGGCGCATACCTTCTCGGCGGCGGTCTGCTGGATGTTTTGCTCGCCTATCTGGCGGGCAAGCTGTTATATGGTGTGGGCATGGCGGCACTAGCATACCGCCGGATGCCGCTGGTATTAGGGTCGGGATGGTGGAAAAGCTCGTTCAATCAGATCACAAACTGGCGGGATATTCTCTATTTTGCCTTCACCACCAACGTCAGTGGCACCATCAATATGGTTATTCGCGATAGCGAGGTTCTTTGGGTGGGGTTCTTTCTGTCCACCGTTGAAGCTGGCTATTATAAGTTTGCGCTGGGCATTATGAACATCCTGGTTATGCCGGTCTCGCCGTTGATCAATACGACCTTTCCGGAAATTAGCCGGGCTGTTGCTCGGCGCGAATGGAAGCCCCTCCGTTCTATCCTCCGTAAAACATCTGCGCTCTCCCTGGTCTGGACAGTGGGGTGTGCGGTGGGGATCCTGTTGTTCGGCCGGTGGCTGCTGGGATTGCTGAAGGATGGCCTTTACCTGCCTTCTTACCCGGCGATCCTGATCCTGATGGTTGGGTATGGGTTCGCCAACGTTTTCTTTTGGAATCGCCCCTTGTTGCTCTCTTTTGGTCTGCCAAACTACCCACTCAAGGTCACGGCGCTGGTGGGGGCCGTTAAAACGATCCTCATGTTTTTCCTCGTCCGTCCATTGGGGTACCTGGTGCAGGCGGCGCTGCTTTCCGCTTACTTTCTTTTTTCGGTTGGGTTGATTGTGCTGCGAGGGGTTGCTGAGATTAGAAAAGCCAGCTTCTCGCCTCAAGGAGAGGTGGAATGAAAACAGCCTGTATCTCATCCTCGCTGGTACCCTCCAGCACGGCCAACTCGATCCAGATGATGAAGGTCTGTCATGCTCTTTCCCAGGTGGATGAGCCGGTGCGGCTGTGGCTGCCGGGAGGTGGCAGCGCCGCCTGGTCTGATTTGGCGCTGCAATACGGCCTTACCCAGTCTTTTGAAGTGCGCTGGCTGTCTTCTGCCCGGATCTTCCGCCGTTATGATTTTGCCTGGCGATCAGTGACAGAGGCGCAGCGATGGGGCGCGCAACGGCTGTACACCTGGATGCCGCAGGCAGCAGTCCTTGCGCTGCGGCGCGGTCTGCCCGTGATTTTGGAACTGCACGACCGTGTGACAGGGCGGCTGGGCCCCTGGCTGTTCCGCCAATTCGTCCAGACTGCCGGCAAAAAACGCCTCTTGGTGATTACTCGGGCGCTGCGCAACCAGTTAGAGACCCAGTTTGGCGATCTTTCAGGCCTGGATATCCAGATTGCTCCCAACGGCGTGGCGCTGGAACAATATGACGGGTTGCCCGAAGCACCAAGTGCCCGCGCCTACCTGGGGCTGCCGGAAAAACCAACTGTTGTTTACAGCGGCCACTTCTACGCCGGGCGCGGCGTGGACTTGTTGGTCGGGTTGGCTGCCGCTTTTCCACAGGCCAGTTTTGTCTGGGTGGGCGGCCGTCGGGAGGATCTCGAAATTTTGCACCGGCGGCTAGAAAAACAAAATATCACGAACGTCGTCCTGACCGGCTTCATACCCAATCAGCAGCTTCCCCTATACCAGGTGGCTGGCGATATCCTTTTGATGCCTTATGAGCGTTCTATTGCGGGCAGCAGCGGCGGCAATTCGGCGGATATTTGCAGCCCGATGAAGATGTTCGACTATCTGGCGGCAGGGCGAGCGATCCTTTCCAGCGATCTACCGGTCTTTCATGAGGTACTCACCCCGCAGAACGCAGTTTTTTGCCCGCCCGAAGACCTTTCGGCCTGGAAGGAGGCCCTGGCGGAATTGATTGAAGACCCAGCCAGGCGACAGCAGTTGGGCAGCCAGGCTCGCCGGGACGCTGAGAATTACACCTGGCGTAAGCGTGCCGAGCGAGCCTTGCTGAATTTTGCGTAGTAGAATTACACGTATGGCAAAACCTTTCACCGTTTTACCCCGTTTGGGAATCTCTTTTGCAGCGGCACTCCTATTGGGAGCTGCAATCTCGGCGCTCAGCCCGGTGGGCACCTTTTTCCCCGGCTGGCTGGCGGCAAGTTTGCTATCCTGGGTAAGCATTTTCTCCCTGCTCAGCGTCTGGCGCTGGGCCGGGGGTGGGAAACTGCTGCTTTGGATGCTTGCGCTTGCTTTCGGTTTGCGACTGGCGCTGGGGATCGGGTTTACCCTGCTCTTGCCGGAATACGGGTTCGACGAGCCGACCCAAAACGCCGGTTACCTGTTTTACGACGCTTACCGCCGCGATATCGAATCATTCGATCTGACCAAATCTGGGGCTTCGTTCTGGCAAACCTTTGCCCTGGAGTTTGATACCGACCAGTACGGCGGTTTGTTGATCCTGGCCGGCCTGATTTATACCTACCTCAGCCCTGACGCCCACCGCACTTTCTTGATCCTCCTGCTTTCTGCCTTTGTGTCTGCGCTAGGGGTACCTTTCCTTTGGAAGGCGGTGCGCCTGCGCTGGGGAGAGCGGGTTGCCAGCCTGGCGGCCTGGATGCTGGTTTTTTATCCCGATCATCTCCTGTTTGGCAGCTCGCAAATGCGGGAACCTTACCTGATCACATTCAGCTGTATTGCTATCTGGGGGCTGGTGGTCTGGCGCCAGTCTTGGAGAACTTCAGCCGCGCTTCTGGCGGTTTCGCTGGTAGGATTAGGAGTCTTTTCTTCCCGCGTTGCGGTGGTGATTGCCGGCCTGCTGGCGGTCTGGTTCTGGCTGGAATACCTTTCCTTACGCTCCAGGATATTTCGCTGGCTGGGTTACGCCGGGATCGGCCTGGCGGCGTTGGCGATGGTGTACCTGAGCTGGGAATGGCTGCGTTCTTCAGCCTGGTACGATCTACGCCTGACGGTCTTAAACTCTGGCCGGGTGCAATATGAACTGGAAGAACTCCAGGAATGGCTGAGAACCCCTTTTTTGGTGGGGTATGGTCTGGTGCAGCCGGTGCTTCCTGCCATCATTGCTTATCCAACGCTGGCGGTCTGGAAATTTATCGGCGTGTTGCGTGCGCTGGGATGGTATCTACTGGCGCCGTTTCTGTTGTATGGCGTCCTGGCGGCATGGAAGGCGCACCCAAAAAGCGAAAGGCGCGTTCTGCTATGGTTTGCGGCTGCTGTGCTGGTCTGGCTGGTAATTTCCTCGGCGCGGGCTGGCGGCGATCAGTGGGACAACCCCCGCTATCGCACGCTTTTGCTACCCTGGATGGCCATTCTGGCAGCTTACGGTATAGAATGGGCACGCGAGCGTCGGGATGCCTGGCTGGCGCGTTTATTGTTGATCGAATTTATTTTTGTTGGGTTCTTCACAAGCTGGTATATCAGTCGTTACCTGCAATGGTGGGGTCGCATGTCGCTCAAAGCGATGGTAGTGTGGATTGTATCCTTGAGCGCACTGGTGGCGGCTGGCGGCTGGGCCTGGGATCGCTGGCGGGATCGTCGTCAGCGTATGGTTAAGGGATCGTGATCAATTTGAGCATGAATGTACGCTTGATAATTGTTTGGGCTAACAAATGAAATTGGTCGAACGCCTGCAAAGACGGATTGTTTTGCCCTGGGTGGCGGGTTTGCTCTGCCTGGCGGCAGGTGTCATTTACCTGCTTCAAGCGGTGAGCTATGCTCATTCCATGGATGTCACCATGGACGAAGGTACTTACTTAATGAAGGGTTTGCTGTATGTAAAGGGCGTTTACCGGCCTTTTCAGGATTATGGCCCGATCACGAATAAAATGCCCCTCTCCTTTCTCATCCCAGGCGCTGCCCAGGTTATTTTTGGTCCCGGGCTGCGCACCGGGCGGTATTTCTCTATCTTTCTCGGCCTTTTGCTGTTGGCGGCGGTCGGGTTGGCCGGAAAGCGCCTGGCGGGTCGTTGGGGGGCGGTTGCGGCTGTTTGGGCGGTTGCAGTCAGCCCTACAAATATCATGTATTACACCGTGGCGATTTCTCAAGTGGTGACAGCCTGTCTGCTGGCCTGGTCTCTGGCGTTAACGCTTGGTCGCGGGCGTCCGCTCTGGCAGCTGGTTCTCGGCGCGGTCTTTGCTTCGCTGACCGTGATGGTGCGACAGAATATGGCACCTGTTGTCCCGCTGCTGCTCCTTTACGTATTTTGGGAAAATGGATGGCGCAAGGCGCTTTGGAGCGCCCTGGCTGCTGCACTGACGCTGGGGGTCTTCCATGCCATGTACTGGCCTGAGATCATGATGCTCTGGAGGCCTTATCTGCCGGGGTTCGTCAGCCAGATGTTGCCCCTTGCTCCGGATTCGCTCGGTGGGGGGGTGTCCACCTGGCAGCAATCCTACGACGCCCTGACCAAATGGTATGTCTTCTGGGATGGCGTTCGTTCCAATTTTCCCGCGCTGGCAGGCGCCATGATTACCTGGATTTTCTGGCCGGCGCGGAAACAATGGGATTCTGATGTTCGCTTTAAGGCGGTTGTGGCGCTCTCGTTGATCCTGCTGACTCTGACAGGGCTTCACCTGTGGGCTTCCTTTGGCCAATCGTACTGCCTCTTTTGTTACAGCGGTTACCTGTCGTTTTTCAATATGACCGGCATTCTGCTCGTGATCGCGGCTTTTCCAAATTGGAAAAAACAAGCGGGGTTCATCCGTTCTGCCCTGGGGATCCTGCTGATTCTGCTCTCTACGACGGGGCTGGGGTATGGCGCTTACCAGCAGTTGGGCGGGCTGATGACCCTGCAGGCACCCCGCATTCGCAATATGCAGTTTCAGGGTGGGACGACCGACCTCTGGCGGCTGCTTACCAATAAGTTTGGCTGGTCGTATGATGCTTTACAGAAGCTGATCCCGACTGCGGCGGGCGCGGCGGTGGGGTTTGCCCTGCTTGTGGCCGCCCTGGTTGTATTTTTCTTGCTCCGCCGCAGAGGGTCCTGCCGGGTTTCTTACGGCTACCTTGCTGTACTTCTCTTTTTTGTCCTGGGCGTTTTACTTACCCCCAGCGGTTGGATGGCGGGCTGGCGGGCGCTGGAAACCTGCGGGGGCGATGTGATTGCTTCTCATGAGGCGGTTGGCGCTCATCTTGCAGCGCTCATCCCCCCTGGTTCGCTCGTCTATTGGGAGAATGATATTTCTCCACTGCCGCTGCTTTACCTTCCAGATGTGCGGATTTTTCCGCCCCAACTCAATCACTGGTACACTTATCTACAGGGTGGCGACCCCGATGAACTGGAGCGCCTGGGATACTGGAATTATGAGCTGGCGCAACGCTGGAAGCAAGAAGCGGATTTTCTCCTGGTTGCTGAACGGTATGTTAAAAATTGGGCGCCTGCCGCGGACAGTGGCGCAGCCCAATATGATGAACTTTCCCCGTCGCCCCAGACTGTCCCTTGCCGTGACCGTTCGATCATCCATATCTTCCGGAGAATAAAATGAACCTGTCTATCGTAGTCCCGGTCTATAATGAGGAAGATAATCTGCCTCTACTTTACCAGGCGATCAAGAATGCGATGTCTGGCGTAGAGAATACCTGGGAAGTGGTCCTGGTGGATGACGGTAGCCGGGATAACAGCCTTGCCGTCCTGGAAGAACTGGCGCGGCAGGACAGCGAACATCTCCGCATTGTCGGTCTGCGGCGCAATTTTGGGCAGACCGCCGCCATCGCAGCGGGCATTGACCATTCGGTGGGCGATATCATCGTCCTCATGGACGCTGATATGCAAAACGACCCCGCCGATATCCCGATGATGCTGGAAAAAATTCGCGAGGGATATGACCTCGTCAGCGGCTGGCGGATTAAGCGACAGGATGCGTTCATCACCCGTACGCTGCCTTCCCGCATCGCGAACAGTCTGATTTCAAGCGTGACCGGCGTGCACTTGCATGATTACGGCTGTACGCTCAAAGCCTATCGCCGGGAAGTGCTGACCGGTTTTCGCCTGTACGGCGAGATGCACCGTTTTATTCCGGTCTATGCCAGCTCGGTCGGCGCGAAGATCATCGAGCTGCCGGTTCAGCATCACCCGCGCAAATTTGGCAAGGCTAAGTACGGACTGGAGCGCACCATCAAAGTGGTGCTGGATCTCTTCACCGTCAAATTTCTCAGCAGTTATGCCAATAAGCCCATCTATATTTTCGGCGGAACGGGGTTAGGGTTCATCCTGTTGAGTTTTCTTGCGCTGGCTTACCTTGCCGTCCGCCGGTTGTTCTTTGTTGTCTCTCCATTCAGCTCACCTTTGTTCCCGGTAGCCATCATGGTGGGCATTCTGGGCTTCCAATCCATCCTGATGGGGTTGATCGCTGAGATGCTGATGCGCACCTATCATGAATCGCAAGGCAAACCCACTTATGCCGTGCGCCGCATGATCAATATCCAGCCCGACGCCCCGGCTTTGAAGAGAAGGTAATGCGCATCCTGGTGTTGATCCACGAGTACCCGCCGGTGGGGGGTGGGGGTGGCCGGGTGGCGCAGGACCTTTGTCAGCGGCTGGCTTCTGCCGGTCATGAAATTCGCCTGCTGACGGCGCAGTGCGGCGATCTTCCCGCCTTTGAAGAACAAGGCAGTTTGATCGTTGAACGCCTGCCCTCCTGGCGACGCGAGCCGTTTCGCGCCGATTTGAAAGCCATGGCTGGCTATGTGCTTGCCGCGCTGCGCCGCGGTTTGGAACTGACGAGACGCTGGAAGCCAGAGATCATTCACGCTCATTTCGCTGTTCCCGCCGGCGCGACGGCCTGGTCGCTTTCTGTTTTAACCGGCATCCCTTACATTCTGACAGCTCATTTAGGCGATGTGCCCGGCGGCGTGCCGGAAAAGACCGGCAAATGGTTCCGCTGGATCTTTCCATTCACCCCGCCCATCTGGCGGCGCGCCCGTTCTGTGATCGCGGTCAGCGGTTTCACCCGCCAGCTTGCGCAACAGAGTTACCCAGATGTCCCGGTCGAGGTCATCCCCAACGGGGTGGATCTCAAAGCGCTCGATCCCGGAGAGATCGCCCTGCAAGATCCACCGCGCGTCGTGTTCGCAGGGCGCTTTATGCCGCAAAAGAACCCGCTCCAGGTAGTACGCGCCCTGGCAGAGGTGCGTGACCTGCCCTGGCAGTGCGAAATGCTGGGGGATGGGCCGCTGATGGAGGCCGTGCAACAGGAAATTACAGCTTGCGGCCTGCAAGCGCGCATTCTCCTGCGGGGATGGGTTACCCCGGAACAGGTGCTGCAAGCCTACGCCCGCAGCGATCTTCTCTTTATGCCTTCGCTTTCCGAGGGGCTGCCGGTCGCGGGCGTTCAGGCGCTGGCGATGGGGTTGGCGCTGGTCGTCAGCCGCATCGGCGGTTGGGTGGATCTTGTTCAGGAGGGCCAGAACGGTGTCATGATCCCGGTAGATTCCCCTTCTGGTTTTGCTGGCGCGCTGCGGGATTTGCTGGGTAGCCCTGAAAAGCTGTACGCTGCCCGGCAGGCCAGCCGCCGCCTGGCGGAGCGCTTTGACCTGGACGGCATCACGGAGGCTTACGAGCGCATCTTCCGATCTTCTTTGTGATTGACACGAGTTCGGGATAAAGTTAAGAACACAACCTACAGAGGATTGCTTCACCGACTGCGGCGGCTCGCAATGACGAAAAAAGCGAGGGAAAATAATCTAAGTGACCCCAGTTCGGCCTCTGTTCGAGTTGGCCTGTGAAACGGTAATCGGTCGGCGTGATCCCGTCCTTCCAGCGCATCTCGCTGTTCCAGGTGCCGTCCTCGTTGGCGGTGACGTTCAGGCTTCCAAGGTGATCGGAGAGGATCCAGTGGAGCGTGTCCTGCTCACCCAAAATGGTGCGCACGGCGAAGGTCAGATTGCCCACTGCGTAGAACTTCTTGACCGTCTCCATTTCGCCGTCCACTTCCAAATTATAATCCCGTCCGGGGTAGTGGGCTACGACGCTGTTGACCACGGTCTTCACCAGGTTGCCGTCGCCATTATACACATAATGAGCGCTGACTAAAACGGCGGGAGGTGGTTCTGCCGCGAAGCGCCCTGGAATGCTCTTTTCCAGGGTCGGAGTAGAAGTGGGCGTCGTTGTGGGGGTAGGCGCAGGCGTTTCCGTTGGTGTTGGGGTGGGGGTCGCGCAGCACCCTGGAACGCTCTCTTCCGGGGTGGATTCCTCTTGCGCAGCCAGCAATAGTATCCAAGTCGATCTCAAACCTGCCGTCATACTCCCACCAGGCGACAAACTCGCGCTTAAAGTCCTGGTGGTGTGGGTAGGCTTTGAACCGCCCGTAATAGAGCTTCTCAGTTGGTCGTTCGCCCAGCACATCGCACAGGATGCTCAGCACCAGGTCTGCCGGGCCGGAATCACCATAGCCCCAACCGAACCCCGTAGAGCCGTGCAGCTTTATATGTCGTAAGGGCCGCGCCTTGCCGATGGCAGGCCTTTTAGTAGATATCGTGAACTGTATTGTACACGTTGAATTTTCCGGTGGGGGTGACCAGGTCTGGGATGCGGGCAACTTCTTCCAGCGAAGCGTCATCGTAAACAACAATCTCACCCGTTTCGCCGGGTTTGGCGGCGTCGCCCCAGACGCTGACCCAAACTTCTGTGCCCTGCTGGTTGTATTCAAAGTGCACGGCGCGGCCATAGGACGCGGCTTCCCAGCATTTATACACTTCGGCGGGATTGGATTTGGCGATCACGCAGATGGTGCGCGCCAGGACAGGATCGGGGTTGAGGGGCATATCCACCCAAATCCACGGGCTGTTGGGATGGGTCTTGATAAAGAGACTGCCAGCGCCGGGTAGGGGGGTATCCCGTACAGCTTTCCAGGCGCTATCGGGATGGTTGACCGGGTCGGTTCCGATGGAGACGACGCCTGGATCGCCCAGGTGGGCGGTGCTCCAGACAGGGCCAAATTGCGGGTCAATCCAGTTTGCGCCGCGGCCCGGATGCGGCACTGCCAGGGTATCCACCAGCGCTTCCAGTTTGCCTTCGGCGGCGTCAATCACGGCGACGCGGTTGGAATTGTTGGCCGCCACCAGGAAATAACGCTTGGTCGAGTCCCAGCCACCGTCATGTAAGAAACGCTCGGCTTCGATCATCTTGATGGTCGGGTTGACCGGGTCAGCGTAGTTCACCAGCCAGACCTGGCCGGTTTCCTTAACGTTTACAATCCATTCGGGTTTGAAGTGTGAAGCCACGATGGAAGCAACGCGTGGCTCGGGGTGGTATTCCTCGGTATCGTAGGTGTAGCTGCGGGTGCTGACGACCTTGAAGGGTTCGAGCGTCTGCCCATCGAGGATGGCAAAATGTGGCGGCCAGTAGCAGCCTACGATGGCATAGCGGTCGGTGAAGTCGCCCAGTTCGCCTTTATACTTGCTCACTTCGACCGAACGGGCATCGTAACACAACTGCACTTCTGCGACCTTTTGGGGTTTTTCCATCCACAAGTCAACCAGCGCCAGCTTGCCATCACGCCCGATGACATAGGCATAACGGCCGGTGGCGGACATGCGCGTGATATGCACAGCGTAACCGCTGTCCACGACGTTCACGACTTCATAGGTATCCCCATCAATTACAGCCACCTGCCCTGCGTCGCGCAGCGTGACGATGAAATAATTCTCCCAGTTTCGTTTCGTTTCTGGCTCGGTTGGGCGCGCTGCGGGCGGGACAAGCTCTTTCCAGGAGTTTTTCATCTGTTCCAGCGAGAGTTCGGGGGGCGTCGGCGGTTCGTTCAGCAAGAACTTTGCCATCGTCTCGGTTTCGGCCTGGGTCATGAAACCCTGTTTGCCCCAATCAGGCATACCTCTGGTGGTGCCGTTAAAAATAATTGCGGCCAGCCCCAGTACGCCTTTAGGCCCAGTTACATCGGGGGTGAGGGCGGGGCCGGTAGCGCCTTTGCGTAGCGTGCCGTGGCAGCCAGCGCAGCGTTCAAAGTAAGTTTGCTTGGCCCAGGCAAATTCTTCATCACTCAAGAGGGGCGCTTCGCTTGGGGGCGCGGCGGCTGCCGGTTCGTCGGTTTGATCTCCCTGGGC
>Ga0067045_1003554_pt1 | contig 18534 bp, 17 predicted proteins | sample TerdegcTABiofilm_FD_59184 | JGI IMG/M metagenome (GOLD analysis project Ga0067045, IMG submission 59184) | Combined Assembly of (Gp0054472, Gp0054536) Wastewater bioreactor microbial communities from Singapore -Terephthalate degrading... | reverse complement strand
CGAGTTCCTCGATGGAAAATTCGGGGACCAGGTTGTAGAACCTGCAATGGGAATGGGAGTGAGCATCCATAGCTGTACCTTGCAGGAATGATATTTATCTGTTCCCTGATGCGAATTGATATGAAATAGANANAANAAAATCTACTAAATAAGAGAANTATACCATNTCGTTCCTACCTTTTCTTATCTTTCACGGGGAAATACTGATCCATGGACGCCTCTTCACCGGTCCATGCACCTATGGACCCATCGCAGTACGACTCCCTTATCGGGATGATCGTGCCAGGCCAGTCTCTCCTCTTCCGCATGATTATCGATAACCTCCCGGACAAATGCGGGAGGATCCTTGAACTCGGTTGCGGGACCGGGCTCCTGACCGGGATGCTCCGCGAGGCTTGCCCGTCAGCGGCGATCGATGCCATCGACATATCGGAAGAAATGGTACTTGCAGCCAGGAAGAAAAAGGACCTCTCCGATGTCGCTTTTTTAGTCCGGGACCTCCGCGATACCTGGCCCGAAAAGCCTTACGATGCCATCGTGACCTCCCTCTGTCTCCATCACGTCCCGGAAGCCGACAGGATCCGCGTCGCCGCCAGGGCTTCGAAGGCGCTCGAACCGGGGGGCAGGTTCCTCTGTGGGGATATCTTCCGTGCAGAGACACCCTGGGAGGAGGACCTGACAACCTGCTCCTGGAAGAAGAGCATGGAACAGGCCCGGGTCCCCCCTGCTGTCATCGGGGGGATGCTCCGTGAACGCCGGGAAAGGTTACCCCGGCTTGCAACGGTCAGCGGTTTTGCCGGGAGCATCAGGAACGCCGGCTTTTTTCGCGTCTGGGTCCCGTTCACAGCGGGGTTCGTGGGCCTCGTCATCGGAGAGGTTGGCAACGGGCGCATCCATCCCGTGCCGGAGAGTGGTTTTCGCCCCTGCTCCCCCCGGGACGGATGGGGCCTCTGTCGCCCCTGATACCCCGCTTTTTCCCAAGAGCTATTTCCAGAAATACCCTGTGACTTTTCACCCGGGATACACCATTGCAGGTGAAAAGAAAAACCCCGCAATGACGCACAGGGGCTGAACCTTTGATTCTTCTCTCCAGGTATTCTGCAGCACTTTCCGAACCTTCCCGATGTCCGGTCTGTTGCGCTTGATATGAAATTATTTTAATTTAATAGTAATATTTATTAATTTTAAAATTATTCATAAGATTAAGGTAACCGGATACCGGAAATGACCGCGTTACCTCCTGCTGCATGGTTCGTTCTGCCATGCCCAAGGGATACACACTCACTTCGAAGGAAATGGAGACTGGAGAATGGACGTAAAAACATCACCAAAGGAGAAGAAAGAAACAAGGTCCAGCGAAAAGGCAAAAGAATCACCAAAAGTTTCACCGACAGGTCCAAAAGACCCTGCACGTCCACCTGTTGTCAAGGAGAAGGAACCATCTTTGGGGAAAGGAGGAGCCCAGAAAAAGACACCTGTCCAAAAAGAGGCACAAAAAACCGGGAAGGCGTCTGCCGGAAAAACTCCTGCAACAACATCGCGGTCAGCCGCCCGGACAGCAGGGAAAACGACCGGCAAGGAAACAAAGAAGTAAAGTACCTATTTCTCCTTCACAACATTTTTTTACCCTTGAGATACCTGCCGTTTCCCATGATCTCATCCTGACTGCCGGAATCTCCGGGAACATCCACCAGGGCATGATGTCTCCTGCTGATCGCCGGAGGGGAAAAAACGGAAGACTTTTGCAGAGAGAACATGTGGTTCAAAAAGCCTCATCGTTGTATTGCACGGTTCGATTGACTCGTGGAATGTAATTGCATTGTCCTTCTCGGATTTTTCACCTGCCACCTTGATCCATGACAAATTATCAGTAACTATTCCCGTCAGGGTGGGGACTGTGCATCTCCAGTATTTCGCATATATCATTCCAAGAAAGTGAAGAGTCCGGGAGGAAACCCTGGAACCTGGTATTGATTGGAATTCTTTCCTTCTTCCTATGGATTTTGATCTATCGATCAATAATGCTCCTTTAACCCCCTATCACATTCACCATTCATCCAAGGCCTGTATCTGCTTCTACGGGTAAAAACTATTCAAAAAAACCATCTTAGTTAAAATACAGTATATAAATCGTATTTCAGGACAGACTGACGTGAATACCTATGCAATTGCTCAAGAGAGAGTTCATCTTTGACCAATTTGAAAAAATTTTTAATTGAAGATCGAATGTCAAGATAATTTGTCCAACTAATAAGCTTATGCTTTAATGTAGCCGGTTCTCGGGATATGTTTGCCCATTCCGGTTTTTCCGGGCCTTGGTTCTTTTCACTTCAGAGTTCGTGGGGATTATCGTTAGAAAAATACCTGCCCATTCTCGATCGTTTCCTGTTTGTTCGCTTTGTATTAGTATTTTTTAAAATAAGTATAATTAAATAATAAATAAATAAAAAATTTTAATACTATCCATAAAGAACATTTATCGGGCAGAGTGCACCACCAGGCACTTTTGCCCGACTGGCGGGATACCCCGTCAAGGAATCGTAAAGCAACGGACATACACCACATAACCGAGTCAGGAGAACCAGGGTCGTGCATGGCAGAAGGCATCTGAATTCCCCCTCCCGGAGGAGGTATGCCAGAATGGCTGGTCAGAGGCGGGAATTGTCAGATACCATGGGGGTGACCGCCCTGCACGCCCCCCAATCTCTTTTGAATGGTATCACCCCCCTGCCCCCCCATGCATTCCTGCCGGGGATATCATGGGAGGAGTTTCATCACCCCATCGGAGATCCGGGTATTCTTCCCCGCTGCATTCCATGCACAGAACGAATGCCTCGATCTGCGGACCGTCCGTCCCGGAAAGGAAGAGACCTTCACCGGAGATGTTCGTGATGCCCCGTAGTGACCCCTGCTTCCGTTTCTGCCACCGGACCAAGTTCCGTGCCCCGGTCAAACCAGTTTATTGTGAGGTCGGACAGCGCCCCTCCCGCTCATTCGCTTCCTTTCCGGATTACCGCAGGTGGTAACAGTCACTCCGGCAGGTATTCAGGCAGCTGAAAACCGCGTGCCGGAGAAGAGTCCTGCAATCTCTGCCCCCGATATGTCCCGGATTGTGGCAGGTGAAAGGTCACTGACAGGGTAATACCGCCCTCCCGCCACCTCAGCAACCTCGCGGCAGTATCCAAGGTGCATCTTCACAAACGATGATCGTGTCTCCTCGGTGTCGATGACGACCGTGTGGATACCCCGCTCCCGGAGCATCTCCGCAGCTTTGCGGATTTCCGCCCGGATGTCTCCCCCGGACGAAACGTTTGCCCTCCCATCCGAGATGAGGACAAGGACAGGGACCGCCTCGCCGTTCTTCTGCTTTTCGCGTTCGAGTACCTCGATTGCCTTCCAGAGACCCGCAGAGAGCGGGGTCTTTCCACCGGTGGGAAGATCGGCCAGGCTCTTCTGGGCAAGGTCCACGCTGTGCGAGAGGGGGAGAACGATCTCGGCCCGGTCCTTCCGGAACGCGACCATGCCGATGCGGTCCCTGTGCTGGTAGGAGTCGAGCAACAGGGACAATATGGCCCCCTTTGCGGCTTCCATGCGTTTCATTGCCCCCATGGAACCACTCGCATCGACCAAAAACACGCAGGATGCCGAGACCTTTCCCACGCGGACCCTCTCCCTGATATCTTCTTCCCTGATGGCAATGGCAAGCTCCCCCCGGGTTCTTGCGTGCTGGTGCGGTGCTGCTGCCCTGACCGTGGCGTCGAGTGCCAGGTCCCCCGAGCCTTCCGGCAGGCGGGAGGATATGGTCGCCCCGTTCCTGCCGGACGAGTAAGTCTCTATCCGCCGCCCCTTCAGTCTCTTTCTCCTCTCCCTGTCCCGGTCCCGGGTAAGGGAGATGTGGCGGGTATCGACCGGGTCACCGATGCCAAATACCCTCTCCCTGCTCTCTCCTTCGGAGGATCGCGGTTGCTGCTGCCGGGGTTGTCCGCTCTCTTCTCCACCCTGTCCCGGGGGATGGGAAGGAGCCTTGTCCTTCTCCTCTCCGCGGGAGGTCTCCTTTTTCTCCTCCTGCCGCCGGTTTTCGTCCGCATTCTTCATGGCAGAGTCCAGCTGGTCGGGGTCGAGGCGGGGCTCCTCGAAGGGTTTGCGCCGCATCCGGTGGGGCAGGGCGTATTCCATCGCCTCCCGGACATCGTCGCGCGTCACCTCCGTCCTCCCGTCGAGAGCCGCAATCGTTCGTGCCGCCCGCGTTACCGCTATCTCGGCCCGGTGCGTCTTGACGCCGAGCGAAAGGCATGCCTCCACGAGCGCCCGCAAAATGTCTTCCGACACGGTCACCTGCGGGAGGATCTCCTTTGCACGGATGATGGTTGCCCGGAGAGCCTCCTGCGCCGCCGAAAACTCCCCTGCGACCCTGCCGGGGTCCGCGTCGAACGCCTCGGCGTTCCTGACGATTGCCATCCTCTGCTCCGGGTCCTCGATCGCCTCCACCGAGACCTGGAGCCCGAACCTGTCCAGGAGCTGGGGGCGGATCTCCCCCTCCTCGGGATTCATCGTTCCGATCAGGATAAACCGTGCCGGGTGGGAGAACGAGATTCCCTCGCGTTCCACGACGTTGACGCCGAGCGCCGCCGAGTCGAGGAGCACGTCGGCGATGTGGTCATCGAGGAGGTTCACCTCGTCGATGTAGAGAATCCCCCGGTTGACCGCGGCAAGGATCCCGGGCTCGATGACTTTCTGCCCCTCCTTGATCGCACACTCGATGTCGATCGTCCCCACCAGCCGGTCTTCAGTGACGCCGAGGGGAAGGTCGACCACCCTGACCCTCTGCCATTCTGCCTCGAGGGTATTTCCCCGTGAAAACTTTCCCGCGCAGTCCTCGCACATCTCCCGGGGGTCGTGCGGGTCACAATGGAACGGGCAGCCCCTGACGACCTCTATCTCGGGCAGGAGTTCGGCAAGCGCCCTCACCGCCGTTGACTTCGCGGTCCCTTTCTCGCCCCGGATCAGGACGCCGCCGATGCGGGGGTTGACCGCGTTGAGGAGGAGGGCCTTCTTCATCTTCTCCTGCCCGACAATGGCCGTGAAGGGGAGGATGCTGCGGCGGGCTACGGGTGACATGTGTGGAATTATATTGCATACCATTTCTTAAATATTTTATTTTTATTTTTATAAATAATAAAAATAATAATTTTTTAACTAATTAATTCTACATATTTACGTTTACGTCACATGGGAATTGCGGATAGGGAGACCGACGAGTGACTATTTAAAAGATGGAAATACACCATTAAAGAAAAATTTCTGGAACATTCCCTCTGAAAAATCCGAACTACTCCCTTTTTCATTTGCCCCCAGAAAATTATTCGCTTCCTGTCACTACTACAGTGTGCTACGAATAATCCCCAGTTCTTTTTCATTGCAAAGTTCTAAAGAGAATAATTAACAAAGGACCCTTCCGGCCTCAACCAGGCTTCCCATGACGCTCCTTTGATATCTCCCCTTAAATTGACATCTTCGGCCCGTGGACGATTCAGGAGTCCCTGCTCACATCGCCTCCCGGCCGTTTCACCCCTTCATACAGGGGGCAGAATTCATGTTCCCTGCCCTGCATTCCTCCCGCAAAGAAGAAAGTATTTCCATCTATATGGCTTAATAGAGGTAAAGGAAGGTATTTTTCATGAAGAAGGGACTTGCTCTTGTATTAACCCTCTGTATCCTCGGAACGGGTGTTGCTCATTGTCTTGCAGCTCCCCCCCTCGACGCCATTTCGGCCTATAACCAGGGTGTTGACCTCGCGATGGAAGAAAAGTTCGACGACGCACTTGCATCGATCGATCAGGCCCTGTCGCTGGACCAGAACTTCACGCTTGCCTGGATCACGAAAGCGGGTATCCTGAACGTCAAGGGAAGGTACAACGAATCGCTCGAAGCCTCGGAGAGGGCACTTGCCATCGACGAGAATCAGGCAGATGCATGGACCAACAAGGCCAGCGCACTCATCTCCCTGCAGAGGTTCGAGGAGGGTCTCGAGGCTGCCAACCGGGCGATCGAACTCGACCCCCGGCTCTCGGAGGCCTGGATTGACCGGGCAACCGCGCTCTCCAGCCTCGGTCGGACAAAGGAAGCAGATGAAGCCATGGCAATGGTAAAATTCCTGACGGAAACGCCATCAACGACAAGTCCCACAACCGTCCCGACCACCCCGGCTGCACCCACCTTTCCCTTCATGGCCCTCCTCGCATCAGGTGTAGCGCTCTTTCTTGCAAGGGAAAAAATCCGGTAACCCACATAATCATTTTTACCTCATTGTCTTGTGCAACGGGAAAGTGGTTTGCTCATCCTGCCCGGCCCGCTGCATTCTTCCGTATCGGGTTGAACCAGAAATCTCAGATGGATAAACCATTCTACCTTTCTCACTGGAAACCGACCTTTGCCCAGTCCGCAACGACACGGGAAGAGGTGTGCACGGGGGAGGACCCGCGTGCACGAAAAGTGATGCTGAGAGTACCGGTCACTCCTTGCACAGGAGGGGTTATGAATTTGTAGGATACTCCGGGTTCAATGCATTCGCATCACGGGGGATCCCGGGGATCCCTGAAACCGGCGGGTGGGACGCGAATCATGAAATGCGAATGTATCGTAACCGATCCTGCTCGTCCTGTAACATTGGATGAAAACGATATTTCATTTCAGGAATGCGAACCTGTCCCTGTATCCCGGGCATTTTCACTTTCCCTCCTGATGACCCTTCCATGCTCGTCGATCTCTCCGCGGTAGATGCGGGTACTGGATATCCACTTCCCGTCTTCGGCAAGGACACAGGTTATCTGGTGGATATCGACCTTCCGGTGTCCCCTTTCCCGCCGCAGGACGTTGATTTCGCGTGCAACGGGAAGCGTCTCCTCGCTCACGACGAGTGCGTCGAAATCTGCATCGAGCGCCGACCCGTACCGGTCGTTGAGAGGCTCGATCGAATAGGCAGCCAAAAAACCCTCGGACCGGATGAAACCTTCAAGTGCCTTTCTCCTTTCCTCGAAGGGACGTACAGGATGGACTTTCCGGGATGCAAATGCATCCGTGGTCAGGCCGATGACGACCGTTCCGTTACGTCCGGCGAGTTCAAAGGACCGTGTTATGAGCCTTTTATGGCCGTCGTGGAAGGGGTCGAAGGTACCCCCGACCATAACCTTCATTGTGCGTGATAGTGAACTTTTAATGCTATTATGGCTGTTGGTAAAGCCGGAACAGGTGGCCGGTTCATCGCCGCGAACGCAACAGTCCTCGGCGACGTGGAAATGGGGGACTCCGTCAGCATATGGTTCGGGGCGGTTGTCCGGGGTGACCGTGACAGGGTAACGATTGGGGACATGTCCAACGTCCAGGACAACGCCGTTATCCACACAAGTGCAGGGTTCCCTGTCCGTATCGGAAGGGAGGTCTCCATCGGTCATGGTGCCATCCTGCACGGGTGCACGATAGAGGATCGTGTCCTCGTCGGGATGGGTGCCATCGTCCTCAACGGGGCAGTTGTCGGGAGGGACACGCTTCTTGGTGCCGGGACCGTCGTGACAGAGGGCGCGGTCATTCCACCTGGATCCGTTGTCGTCGGGGTGCCGGGCAAGGTCATCAAGCAGGTCACGGAAGAGCAGAAGGACCATATCGTCAGGAACGCATCCGTCTACTGGGAGATGGCCGGGAGGTACAGGGATGACTGAGGTCGTTGTCATCGGGGTGCCGGGCAAGGTCATCAAGCAGGTCACGGAAGAGCAGAAGGACCATATCGTCAGGAACGCATCCGTCTACTGGGAGATGGCCGGGAGGTACAGGGATGACTGAGGTCGTTGTCATCGGGGGAGGCGTGTCAGGGATCCAGGCTGCCCTCGACCTTCGCCAACCATGGTATCGATGTCTGCCTCGTGGAGAAGGAGCCGTCCATCGGGGGCCACATGGCGATGCTCGACAAGACTTTTCCCACAAATGACTGCTCGATGTGCATCCTCTCACCCAAGATGATGGACGTGTACCGCCATCCCCGCATACGCACCATGACATGTGCGAAGGTAGTGTCTGTCAGCGGGACACCCGGAGACTTCCATGTCACAATCAGGATGATGCCGCGCTTCGTCGATCCGGAAAAATGCAACGGGTGCGGGGATTGCATCGAAGTATGCCCTGTCGAGGTTTACAACCGGTTCGACGCCGGACTCGGTGTCCGGAAAGCCATATACAAACCCCACAGCCAGGCAGTGCCGGACATCGTGGTCAGGGACACCGATCACTGCATCGAATGCGGACTTTGCTACGATATCTGCGGCAGGGAAGCCATCCTGAAGGAGGATCGGGAGAGGGACATCACCGTGCATGCACAGAGTATCATCCTCGCGTGCGGCTACGAAGTCTTTGACGCCCGGAAAAAGGACCAGTTCCGGTACCTCTCCCTCCCTGATGTCATCACGGGTCTTGAGTTCGAACGGATGATGAACGCGAGCGGTCCGACGGGCGGAAAGATCAGGCGCCTTTCCACGGGGGAGACTCCGCGTTCGGTCGTCTTCATCCAGTGTGTCGGATCGAGGGACGTCCCTCTCGGAAGGCCCTACTGCTCGGGTGTCTGCTGCATGTATGCAATCAAGAACGCAATCCTCCTCCGCGAGAAATATCCCGGCATCGACGTGACCATCCTCTACATGGACATAAGGGCATACGGCAAGGGGTACGAGGAATATTNCCAGAGGGCAATCGGTGCAGGGGTTCATTTCGTCCGGGGGATGCCCGGTGAAGTGACAGGGCAGGGGGATAGCATCCGTATTCGCGTGGAGAACACCGAGAACGGAGAGATACTCAACCTCAACCCGGAACTCGTCGTTCTCTCCACCGGCCTCGAGCCGGCTCCTGACGCAGAGGATCTCGCAGGAATGCTCGGTCTCCCCCGGGAATCCACGGGATTTTTCAGGACACTCAACGAAAAGGTCGATACCGTGGCAACAGAACGACCCGGCATCTACCTTGCGGGCACTGTGACCGCACCCCGGGATATCCCGGACTGCGTTGCCCACTCCGGGGCCGCTGCGATGCGTGCGTTCATCGATGCTTCGAGAAACAGTCAGTGCCGATGAAATCCATCGAGACCATTTCGTGGGAGGATGAAACCGGAAACGTCATCCTGATTGACCAGACGCGTCTGCCGGGCAGCTACCGCCTCGTCCGGTGCAGGACAACGGACAGGCTTGTCCGGGCCATCCGGACCCTCGAGGTCCGCGGCGCGCCGGCACTCGGCATTGCGGGGGCATACGGCGTGCTCCTAGCGATAAAACAGATCCGCGAACGTGACCATTCTCTCTTTCTCCGGAGGCTGTACAGGGAAGCAGAAAAGATCAGGTCTGCGAGACCGACGGCGGTCAACCTCTCCCTCGGGGTCAGGGTGGTCATGGAGGCCGTCGAAAGTGCGGGTTCGGTCAAAGAGGCAAAGGAAAATGCACATGCTGCAGCGAAGGCCTTCGCCGATGCTGAATCACGGTCATGCCACGAGCTCGGAACCTGCGGGGCCGCACTCATTCCTGAAAAATGCACGGTGCTGACACACTGCAACGCCGGGGCGCTCGCCTGCAGGGAATGGGGTACGGCCCTCGGTGTCATCAGGTCAGCCGTTGTGCAGAAGAAGCAGGTTTCTGTCATCGCGTGCGAGACCCGCCCGCTCCTCCAGGGCGCCCGCCTGACGGCATGGGAACTCCGGAGGGACGGCATCCCTGTCACCGTCATCCCCGACTCCGAGGCTGCCTTCCTGATGCAGCGTCACGAGGTCGACCTCGTCATCGTCGGGGCTGACCGGATCACGCGGGATGCTGTTTTCAACAAGGTGGGGACATACATGCACGCGGTCTGTGCCAGGTACCACAATATCCCGTTCTATGTTGCTGCACCTGTCACCACGTTCGATCCCATCCATGCTGCCCGGGACGTTGTCATCGAGGAAAGGGCAAGAGAAGAGGTGGCATCGTGCGGGAGGGCTACCGTGGTTCCCGATGGGGTGGCGGTAAAGAATTACGCCTTTGATATCACTCCCCACGATCTGGTCAGTGCATTCATCACGGATATTGGCGTCTTTCATCCGCCCCCCGACTGGATGGCACTTGAAAAAGCATTAATATCCAGAAATCCGGTGTAATGCAATGGTTTTTGCACCTGTGACCATTGAAGGTATCATCTTCCTCGTGGGCGAGATCACCCTCCTCATTCTCTTTGGTCTCCTCGTCTTCTCCCTCCTTCTCGTATGGATATCCATCGTCTCGATCAATACGGGCAGGCTCATCCTTCCCCGTTTTGTCAAGGCCGGCATGGTACTCGTCGAAGGGTTGGCAAAAGCATTCTTCCGCCTCTTCGGTCTCGAAGACAGCGAGGTTCTCACTTTCTTCATCACGCTCCATAATACCATGCACAAGCAGAGCTTCGCAGAGATCCCGCCGGAAGAGAGGGCGATCTTCTTTCCCCAGTGCCTGCGTTCGTCCAGGTGTCCTGCCCACCTCTCGCCCGAAGGTCTCGCCTGCAGAAGCTGCGGGTCATGCAGTATAGGGTACTGGAGGAAAGTACTCTCGGCCATGGGCTACCGTGTCTTCATCGTGCCCGGATCCTCTTTCATCAAGCGCATGGTCCGGGCATACCGCCCGAGAGCCATCATCGGTGTCGGATGCCTCGCCGAAGTCAAGGACGGTCTCGAGATGTCCGATAAGATGGGTCTTGTCTCGATGGGAGTCGTCACGCAGAAAGACGGGTGCGTGGAGACGAGCGTCGACTGGGAGAAGGTCATGGAGGTGGCGTCGCTGGGCGTCGACCCCGCAAGGATACCCCATGAGGCTTCAGAAGCCCTTTTTTCTTCCACTCCTTCACAGGAAGAGGGCCGCGAGGGAGAACACCACGAGTGACGTAAACATGGCGTACTTGACGAGTGTGGTAGCCCTTGTCCCCTTCAGGCATTCGGGTGTCCGGCAGGAGAGTGCCCTGAAGGCAGTCCAGAAAACGAGAAGATCCACGACGGCGATTCCCGCAAGGTAGGGCAGTCCCCACCAGAGAAACGGGACGAGGCTCGCACATATCGCAGTCACGAGGAATAGGAACCCCAGCCGGATGACAGGGTATACTCCGATCCGCACGGGAAGCGTCAACGCCCCGCCCGCCGCATCACCCAGGACATCCTCGGCATCCTTCCAGAGCTCGCGGGCGAGCATGGCAAAGAAGGTGACAAGGGCGATGGGAAGGACCTTCATGGCCCCACCGGCACCTGCAAAGGCAGCCCCGAAGACGAATATCGAGGCCGTCAGGTATGAAATCGCAATATTCCCGGCCCCCGGAGTCCGCTTGAGGCTGATTGCGTACCAGACGAGGAGGATGGTATTGAAGGCCGCGATTGCCACGCAGAGGGGGTTCATCGTGAACGAGACGGCAAGACCACACAGGAAAAGGATCGCGGAACAGACCAGAACTGCATCCCTGTCTGCCGCGCCGGAAGGAATGGGTCGATCGGGACGGTTGATCCGGTCGATCTCCACGTCGCAGTAATCATTGACGGCGTTACCCCCCGCGGTAACGAGGAAAACGACAAGGAAGATCCATATGGCCCCGGGAATGAGGGTTCCCGTCGCCATCAGGTACCCGACGATCCCGGCAAGACCTGCGAGGACGGCGTTGACAGGGCGGATGACCTGGATATACCCGGATCGGGGAAGGATGAGGCACTCCTCCTGCATATCTGTTATTATCCTGTCACAAAAAGGGTATCCCTCCCGGGAAAATCGTTATCAAACTACGGAAAACAGCGGGCGTGGAGGGATTTGAACCCCCGACCTACAGCTTAGGAGGCTGCCGCCCTGTCCAGACTAGGCCACACGCCCTGCCATAACTCATTGCCGATGAGAAGGTATAAGCGTGTCGAACCGCCACATTCTCCCGCTATGGAGTATGTTTGGGCAGAGGAGGGACGAATAAAGTTTTTAGTCCCGGTCACCGACCCTCACCATCCTTTCCCCCCCGGATCGGCACCGGTCTTCTACAACCCGCGGATGGAACTTGCACGTGATGCAACGGTCCTCCTCTCCAAAGTTCTCCCGGTCTCCCGTTACCTCGATGCAATGGGCGCAACAGGTGTCAGGGGACTACGCATTGCAAAGGAGTGCGAAGTCCCGGTGACCATCAACGACCGCGACCCGCAGGCAGCCGATCTCATCCGCCGGAACAGCGAAATCCTGGGGGTTCCCGTCGAGGTGGTCTCTTCTGACGCAAACTGTCTCCTCTCCGGGAGGGTCTTTGAGACCGTTGATATCGACCCTTTCGGCAGCCCCGCACCTTTCATCGATTCGGCTCTGAAGGGGTGTGGCAGGTTCCTCTTCGTGACTGCAACAGACACGGCACCCCTCTGCGGTGCACACAGGAATGCCGGGATTCGACGGTATTTTGCAATCGCACTGAACAACGAGTACCATGCAGAGACCGGACTCCGGATCCTCCTTGGATTTATCGCGAGGGAAGCTGCCAGGTATGACCGGGGAATCGAGCCCCTCTTCTCCTATGCACGGGAGCATTACTGCCGTGTCCACCTGCGCCTTCTTCGCGGAGCACGAATGGCAGACAGATCCTTGAGCATGATGGGATACGTCCTCCAGTGCCCGTCCTGCATATTCCGGACCCATACCACGGGGATCCTGCCATCCCATGAAGAATGCCCGTATTGCAGGAATGCGCTCGTACCTGTCGGGCCACTCTGGACAGGGCCTCTCCACGACAGGAACCTCCTGGACCGTCTCCATGAATCCATCTCTTCAAGCGGATTCCGGCTGGGGGGAGAACTCCGGAAACTGGTGGACACGTGCCGAAACGAACTTGATATCCCCCACCATTACGACTATCACGGTCTCGCCCGCTATTTCCATATTTCCCCTCCCCCCATCGACGATGTGATCCATTCCCTCAGGAGCAGGGGGTACGAAGCATCACGGGCCCATTTCAGCGGTACCGCTGTCAAGACGATTGCGCCACATTCTGTACTCCGCGAAGCCCTGACCCGGAATCGGTCGTAACCGCCGGCAAAATGCGGAGCCCTTCTCAAAAGACCAATTGACTGGTCGCAGGACGCACCAGGAGAGAATGCCCTTTCTAATCCATTCTTCTCTCAAAAATCCAGCCCTGATACACCCGGTGACACACGGCAGGGGTCGTTCCCAGCCCCGGCAATACCCTTATTACTGCCAAGAGAGTTTTTTTACAGCTATGAAAGTCCTTGTCGTGATCCCTCCGGAGAATTTCAGGGACGAGGAACTCGCAAAGCCCCTCGAGGCATTTGAAAAAGCTGGAATCACCTTCGACATCGCCTCCACGCGGAGGGGACAGTGCAGGGGTATGCTCGGTGCCCGGGCGACCGCTTCACTCTCCCTCGAGGAGGTGGAACCTTCCGATTATGCCGGGATCGTCATCGTCGGGGGGACAGGGTCCCCTGTGCACCTGTGGAAAAATGACATGCTGGTAGAGCTCGTCAAATACTTTTCAAAGAACAACAGGCTGATCGCAGCAATATGCCTCTCGCCGGTCGTGCTGGCCCATGCGGGTATACTGAAAGGGAAATCGGCGACATGTTACGAGAGCCCGTCCTCCACCAAAGAGATGTTAAAAGGCGGGGCCATGCTCGCAGGAACTCCCGTGGTGACCGATGGGAACATCATCACGGCAAATGGCCCGGCTGCCGCAGCTGAATTTGCCGGCGCGATCGTCCGTGCAGTGAAAGGGTGACACAAAAAGTATTTTTTGCAGCTTCAGGGGGGAAAGGTATAAGGTATCGTTGCTCTTTCCCTGTCACACCCCGGTTGGTGAAAGGAGGAATTATCACCCCTGGTACAGTCCGATTTTTATAAAACTGCAACCGGGACGTTTCTTGTTTCGGGCAGAACCTCTCCTAATGTTCGATGATGATGGAGAGCAGGTCGCCTTCCTTTAACTTGTGGGACAGGCCGACCCTCTGGCCGGGATGCTTGACAGACTCTCCCCAGACCCGCGCATACCGGAAACGCTCCACGAAGTCGCGGTGCAACCGGCGGCACACGTCACCGACCGTGCTCCCCGACCTGATGATGAGGGGTTCCTCGAGGTCGGCAGCCCCGCTCTGGGGTTTGAGAAAGACCCGCATGAACCCCAGTGTATCGAAAATCCAGTCCTTGAATTCCTCCATGTGGTAACCGGTATGGGCAGAGATGAGGATGGGTGGGGACCCGAATCTTTGGGAAATATCGTTCCTGATGGCTTCCCGTGTCGCCTCGTCGACGAGATCGACCTTGTTGACTGCAACGAATGCAGGGATGTAGACCCGGTTCCCGAGCATCGCATCGATGATATCCTCCTGCGTTGCGTTTCCCCTGATCAGGACATCGGCATTCACCATCCTGTGCTCGGACAGGATGGCCCGTATCTCCTCGATATCGAGGTCCAGCACACCGACATGGTTCATCCTCACGCCACCTGATGCCGTCTTCCTGATGGTGATGTCTGGTTTGGGGCGGTTGATCCGGATTCCTGCATCGTACAGTTCCGACAGGAGGACGTCGACGTGGGAGGCATTGTAGATGTCCACGAGGATGACAATGAGATCAGCGCTCCTGACAACCCCGATAACTTCCTTGCCCCTCCCCTTTCCCATCGCTGCACCCGCGATCAGGCCCGGGATATCGAGGATCTGGATCCGTGCACCGCGGTGTTCGAGGGCCCCGGGAACGACCGAGACCGTCGTGAAGGCATATGCACCGACCTCGCTTTTTGTCCCCGTCAGGACATTGAGAAGCGTACTCTTCCCGGTCGACGGGAAACCGACAAGCACAACAGTTGCATCACCCGATTTCCGGACAGAATACCCTTCGCTTCCGCCCCCGGCACGCATCGCGCGGGAGACTGCCTCGTCTTTCAGCCGGGCAATCTTCGCCTTCAGTCTCCCGATGTGCTTGGACGTCGCCTTGTTGTAGGGTGTCCTCTGCAGTTCCTCTTCGAGTTCCCGAATCTGTTCTTCCAGTCCCGCCATCCGCCTTTCCTATATCAGTGGCTGTATCGCAGAGATATAACTGTGGGTCCGACGCAACGACAAGGTAAAAGGAGCCACCGGTCGGAAAAACAGGAAGTTGAACACGTCAATCACGCTCCCCATTTCAGGATAGTAAACAGTCAACAACAATTTTATGTGTCCCCAAGACCCATTTAATCAGGCAGTTGCTGCTATAGTGTAGTCCGGCCAATCATGCGGGCCTCTCACGCCCGCGACTGGGGTTCGAATCCCCATAGCAGCATTCTCTTTCTGTCATCCGGTTCGAAAGCAGGTAATTTCTAATCCTTTTTGACCGGATAAAAAAATCTGGTTCGACAGCAATCGGGGAGACCAAAAGACAGCCTTTTCGAAAACCAGGTATCCGGCACACAAGGCCCCTTGCCGGAAAAACAAAAAAAANGGGNATGTGAGAAAATCAGCCCTGTTCCTCTGCGCGAGTAAACTCCCAGTAGAACGGTCCCGGAACGAAATCCTCACCGATGAAGAGACCGGACTCGTTATCGGCGGTAACCTTCAGCCGATCTGTCCCCGCATCGTGCCGGATATCCAGGTGTTGTTTCTCGTTTGAAGAGCCAAGCCAGAGCCGGTCACCCTCTGACTCCCACGAGAAAACCATGGTTTTTCTGAATGGAGGATCGAGGTCCGGTGCGACGAGGTCGAACCTTCCTGTACCGTTCGAAAGAAAATCAAACCGGATTGCAACCCTGTTTGTACCGATAATTCCAAAATGCTGCCAGGTCCCAAGGAACTGGTCCCCCCCCGGGTGGGTAACGCCCGGCGTGAGAGTTGCCGGCACGGGAGTGGTATTGCCGGGAGAGGTGATCCCGTGTTGCACGCACCCGCCCAGGAAGATGAGGCCTGCAAGGAGTGCGGTTATAGACAGGTACACTGCATAACCAGAATTTTTTTCCATGGTTCTACCCCGGAACAATCCCTTTTACGTTCTACCGGTGTCAATATATGTTTTCCCCGACCGGCAAGGGACTTATGATTCCGGGACCCGTTTTCACTCGTATGCGGGTTCAAGTACTTCGTTTTTGCTTTCTCTTACCCTGTAATGGTTCGAGACATCTTCCCAGATTATCTCCTTGATCCGGGCTGATAGTTTCATGCTGACCTCTCCAGGGTCCTCTCCCGTCTCCAGCGCAATCTTCTGCGCAAGGCAGGGTATGACGTTCTCGTTGTAAGGGATAGAAAGCCCTGTAATCTTCCAGATGGCATACTCCATTTCATCTTTCAGTCTCAGGCGCATGTGATTACCTCCCCGGGACATGGTGAAAAGATAATCAGAAACACTACTATTATGGTTCACCGGGCACTCTATTAACCTGACGGAAGCAGAACCCGGCTGGTTATACCCCCTTGAAAAAAGCGGGAATCCCCTGATGGAACAGAAAGGGATGTTTTTGGGAAAAACAGTTTGAGAATGACCCGGCATGTACGAGGCTGTCTTACTCACCATACTCATCTCCCTTGCCTTTTGCTTTACAAACGGATTCCAGGACGCAAGCACTATCGCCGCGACTTTCATCGCCTCCCGGTCGGCAACTCCCCGGCAGGGGATCATCTTTGTCACTTTGTTCAACGTGATTGGCGCCCTTCTTGGTGGGACTGCAGTCGTTCTCACGATTTCCGGGTTCCTTGCCGGGGGAGATGGTCCGGAGATGGTGCTTGTCATTCTCTCCGGAATCCTCGCAGCGACTGCATGGAATATCGTAACATGGTGGTGGGGCCTGCCGTCATCCTCCACGCATGGTCTCATCGGTGGCCTTATCGGGGCCGGAATGGCACACGGTGGACCTGCGGGTATTAACTGGGGCATCACCGACCTGCTTTCTCCTTCCCCCCATATGTCGGGAGTGTCCGGGGTCATTATATTCCTCGTGGTATCAGTTCTCCTCGGCCTTGCAGGTGGATACATGATGCGGTCACTTTCCCGTCTGGCTCTCCGGAATGCAAAACGGAGAGTGAACAGGCTGGTTGTCCGCCTGAACTGGTGCTCCACGGCACTCATGGCTTTTTACAACGGTGCAAATGATTCGCAGAAACAGCTTGGAATCATTGCCCTTGTCCTCTTTTATTCAGGACTCGTCCCGGTTTTCTCTATCCCGCTCTGGGCCCGGGTTCTCTGTGCGGCACTTCTCGGTGCAGGCACGCTCCTTGGCGGGTGGCGCATCATGACAACGCTGGGTCGAAGGATATTCAGGATCGAGCCAGTCCATTCTTTCGATTCCCAGGTGTCTTCAGGTACGATCCTTGCTGTTTCCACCCTTGCCGGGGCACCTGTATCGTCAAGTCACATCATCTCTGCATCGGTAATCGGGGTAGGCGCTGCCGAGAACCCAAAAAAAGTCCGGTGGCGCGTGGGCAGGGAAATTGTCACAGTGATGGTCCTGACTATTCCTGCGACCATCATTGTAGCATATGGTGCAGCATCGTTGCTCTTCTCCTTCATGAGGTGACACCGTGAAAGAAGGGACGTTTATCAAGAAAGTGAAGAAAAAGGGATTATTCCAGATGATTTTCCCCGAGGAATACGATTTTGAGGCAATGCTTGCCGGGCAGGCAGAAAAAACCGTTGAATGCGTTGAAGCCTTTGTCCAGTGGCTCAAGGCAGAGCCTGTCGGAGATCCGGCGGAACTTCGGTACATGGCTGCAACGGTGGACGGGATGAGGTACGAGATGGAGGAAAAACTCATGGATTCATTCTCGACACCCTTCGACCGCCAGGACATTTACACCCTGTCCCGCCAGATGGATTACATCGTGAATTACTCCTATGAGACAGCCCGGGAGATGTATGCCTTCGGAGTCGAACCTGACATTCCCATCGTGCAGATGGCGGGGGAACTCCTCAGGGGTACGAAATGTATGGCCGCGGGGGTTACTGCTATCGGCTCGGACACAAAAAACATCGAGAAGCGGATCCGATCTGCAAGGCAGGCCATGCACACCATTGACGATATCTACATTGAGAGCATGGCCCGGCTTTTCCAGACGAAGGATGCCATGGGCGCCATGAAAAAAAGGGAAGTGTACCACCACATGCGTGATGCTGGCAGGGCGCTTCGGGCAACTGTCGATACACTGCACCACGTTATCGTGGGAATCAGTTGACCTGAAAGTACCCTTTTTTGGTGTGATTTAGTCATTTCAACCATTTATGAAGATTTTTACCCCGGAGGGAATGATCCATTCCGCTCTCTTTTGGTATTCCCGCTGGGGATGCACGGTTCTTTTCCGGGATGGATATAATCGCGTTTCGAAATGCCGGGATCAATTATATTTAAATACTTCCACCTCAATGGTTTTTTGAGGCACGTGTTTATGCCAAAAGCTGTTAAGAAAGCACCTGTAAAGAAGAAAGCAAAGTCAACCAGGAGCAGCTCGTTTGACCTCCCTATCGCACCAGTCGTCAGGATTGCCAAGAACAGTGGTGCCGAGAGGATCAGCATGGACGGCACGAG
>Ga0067045_1029762_pt1 | contig 18537 bp, 10 predicted proteins | sample TerdegcTABiofilm_FD_59184 | JGI IMG/M metagenome (GOLD analysis project Ga0067045, IMG submission 59184) | Combined Assembly of (Gp0054472, Gp0054536) Wastewater bioreactor microbial communities from Singapore -Terephthalate degrading... | reverse complement strand
AATCGCACGAGCAGAAAATCCGAATTGTTGAGCGATGTTGAACCCCCGGCTACATACCCTCCATCCGGTGCCGGGTACAATGAAAACGTATATTCTGATTCGACAGCGCCGGGATTAGAACTGTTTTTATAGGTATAACTGTTACCCCATACATACTGACCCTGAGAATTCAGCCTGATGAGAAGAATATCGGAGTCATTGTTAATCAGCTGGTTACCCATAACAAGATATCCGTCATTTACTTTCAGTACCGTCTTCCCTTCCTCAGAATTAAGAGAGGAGTACACATAATGCCACTGAAGATTACCTGTATCGGAGACCTTAAAAACCAGTAAATCTTTTCCCGAACTCGCCGTCTTCACAGCACCTGTAATAATGTATGATATATCTCCGTCAGAAGAGACATCAACTATTGCCGAATTCACAAAATAAGAATTTACACTATTCACATCTGTAAATTTCTTCGACCAGATTATATTTCCGTTAACATCCAGCCTTACCATCAATATAACCGAATTACTGTTACCAGAGATAAAATATCCGCCTTTACCGCCGTCAACAGTGACTATGGCACCGGCCTCTTCGTTTATATTACCAAGTCCGTATGTCTTCGGAAAATAACTATAGGTCTCACAGCCGTCAGCACGGCTGAAGTTATCATCAATCCATCCTACAATACACTTGTCGTAATCACATTTCCCGTTGTTACAGAGCGAACTAACCACATGCATTTCTTTTGCATCACATATCTTATTGCAATCCCCGCAATTACCAATATCTTTCAAAAGGTTAACCTCACACCCGTTGGTATTGTCTCCGTCACAATTGGCATAATTTATTTCACAGAGACTAATACCGCAATAATATTTATTAAATCCCGGCAGACACTTGTACTCACTAACGTTAGGCCAGTTTTTCTTTGTGCAGTTATTATCGCAGTCGCCACAGTACTCCACTGAATTAAGTTCCTTTTCACAACCGCTGATGTAATTCTTATCACAATCCCCGTAGGGGAAGTTGCAGCCTGAAATCTTACATACCTTATTTTCACAAATTGTTGTTCCGTTTGCCACCTTACATTCATTCCCGCAGGAACCGCAGTTCTTTACATCCGAGGCTATATTTGTCTCACAGCCATCGGTCCAGTCATAGTCGCAATTCCCGTATCCGTCATAACAGAGGCACTTATTCGACTCACACTTCGCATTAATCCCGCATAAGCCGCAACTGCCGCCGCACCCGTCATCGCCGCACTGTTTGTTCGTACAGCTTGGAGTACAGTTCTTACACTTCCCGTTGCTGCAACCGTACTGACACTGAACGGTTTTATAATTATACTCACAATGGTCAACCTTACATTCTCCTGCATTATCAAAGACCTTCAGTGTAACGGCATCAATACAGACATTATCCGGCGGAAGATTACAATATTTCTCGGGACTCCATTCATAACAATTCGTATTGGCATTAAATATGCATTCTTTGAATATTTCCTTGTTTACACAATACTTTTCACCTTTACTGCACTCATTTATGCATCCGGTATCCCCTATATCGCTTATGTCCTGAACATCTGAAATGTCAGAGATATCTGATATGTCAGCAAGCACATCACTTCCAACTGTATCGGGATATACATCTGTGATGTTCTCGTAATCTGTATCAGGGTTTATATCTCCGGCATCCTTAATATCCGGATCTTCCGGCCCGTCACTTAAGCCGTTGTCAGCATCTGCGGTAATCCTTCCGGTATCTTCTTTACCAAACCTGCACACACCCTCTTTGGAACAAAACTGCCCTGACGGACAGTTATTCTTCTCGGGACTGCAGGGTGCACCCTCAATATCCACAGAACAATTGTATCCTGATATTATCAGAAAAAGAAAGGCCAGTATAAAGAGAATATTATTGTATCTCATTGGTTACAACCTCCATACTCTATTTTAACACAAAGTTAATGTTATTTACAACTCTTTTCATTTCTTCGGAGAAAAGACGGTTTGTTGCACAGATGACATAGTTTTTCAGTAATATGCTGTAAACCTCAGATGCTACTATACAATCTGGTTTTACAGAGATTTCAGAGTCTCCATTACACTCCTGATTATATCATCAGGAGTCGATGCGCCGGCTGTTACACCGACCTTTTTTACTCCCGCAAAAGACCTTCTGTCAAGCTCCTTTTCCGTTTCAATGTGAATTACCTTATCGCAGTATTCTTTCGAAATCTCATAGAGACGCTTTGTATTGGCACTGTTCTTCCCGCCGATTACAACCATTATATCGACTTCCTTTGCTATCTTTATTGCCTCATCCTGCCTGATTTTTGTTGCATCGCAGATAGTATTAAAAACCCGCGTCTCCCTGAATCCGGCAACAAGACGGCGAACAATATCAACGAAATCCTCTTTGCTCTGTGTGGTCTGGGCGAGTATTCCCACCTTCGATGATTTAATAAAACCAAAATCTTTTACTGACTTGTCAACTACCGCGATATTGCTGTTTGCCGAATATGACACCAGACCTATTACCTCCGGATGATTTTTATCACCAAAGAGTATTATAAAATAATTTTCCCTGCTCAGCTTCTTAATAACATTCTGCGGGAACTTCACATAAGGACAGGTTGCATTGACTACAAAACACCTTTTGGCTTCCAGTTTCCTGATATCCTCCTCAGACCTGCCGTGTGCAGAGACAATAACAACACTTCCGGGCTCTATTCTGTCCACATCGGTAACAACTTTCAGACCTTTATTCTTCAGCCTTTTTACCACCTGCGGATTATGTATGATATCGCCCAGCGAATATATCCTTTCTCTTCTGTGTTCCTTCAGCACCTTCCCGGCAATCTCAACCGCCCTTTTGACCCCGAAGCAGTATCCGGCATTTCCGGCAAGAATTATTTCCATCTCTTTTTTACCTCGGCGTATAAGAGTTCGACCATCTCATCAATACCGATATTATCTGTGTTGATAAGGATTGCATCCTCCGCCATCCTCAAAGGCGCAACATCTCTTTTAGAATCCTGCAGATCCCTCTTTCTGGCGTCCTCAAGCACCTTATCGAAATCCGCTTCTATCCCCTTTAACCGCAACTCCAGCTGTCTTCTCTTTGCCCTGATTTCGATGGAGGCGTCCAGATAGAATTTAATATCTGCGTAAGGAAATATTACTGTCCCCATATCGCGACCTTCTGCAACGATATTCCTCGATTCTGCGAATCTCCTCTGAACATCTACAAGGGCCTCTCTTACCTTTTTCAGTTTTGCAACATCAGATGAACCTGTTGATATCTCCGGCAACCTTATCAGTTCCGTAACATCCTCGCCGTTTGCATAGACCTTTCTTGTTCCGTTTTCAACCCTGAAATCAATATCAAGGGAACCGGCAATATCTGCAACACCTTCCTCATTATCCCATAAGATTCCCTTTTTTTTTGCAATATACGCAATAGAACGATATATCGCTCCCGTATCCAGATGAAAGAAACCGAGCTTTTCTGCCAGTAATTTTGCCGCTGTGCTCTTTCCGGAACCTGCCGGCCCGTCTATGGTAACTATCACAAAGTCCTCCTCTGTATAATTATCGGAGTAAGATTTATACCAAAGGCAATATTAATTTACAAGACCAAAGAAGACAGACTTTTTGCAAGCCGGGGGTCCGTGATTACAAAGGCATATGCCGGAATTCAGTTTATGGTCTTATAACTGTATTTTAACATAATATTTATTTTGCCTGACAGGATGTCCTTTTTTTCTTTGTTGATTTTGCAGTCATTAAAATTTATAATGTAAATATACAGGAGGCGGAAAATGAATAATATCGCTAAATATATGTCCGGAATCCTATTTCTTCTTATATTTTACTTCCTCTCGTGCAGTTCAAATACCGAGACAGGTACAAATGACGGAGCAAATGATACAGGGATTAAGAAGTGTACCAATTCTGCCCAATGTAAGTCCGATGAGGATTGTATCAACAACATCTGTATAAGAAAAAACACAGGCTCCGATGCAGGTACTGACGGCAGTACAGAAGAAAAATGCAGTGAAAATGAAACCAGAAAATGTTTTACCGTAAAAGAGACCGAACGCAACAAAGGTATATGCAAAGACGGGACCCAGTACTGCACAGGCGGTAAGTGGGGAAAATGCGAGGGGGAGATTCTTCCTCAGGATGAGAAGTGCAACGGTCTGGATGATAACTGCAACGGAGTAACCGATGAAGGATGCGAGTGCAAAGAAGGTGAAAAGAGAAGCTGTTATACTGCACCTGAAGAGACTAAATATACGGGACTCTGCAAACCCGGCACTCAATTCTGCAAAGATAACAAATGGGGATTATGTGAAGGAGAGATAACCCCAAAACCGGAGACCTGCGAGGGTGTGACTGACGGCTTTGCACCACTCGATTCAGACTGTGACGGTAAACCTGATTACAGTATAACCAACAAGTGCGGGAAGTGCGGCCCGGAATTCGAGGAAATCTGCGGAAATCTTGTCGATGACAACTGCAACGGAGAGACAGACGAGGGATGCGTCTGTAAGAGCGGGGCCACTCAAAGCTGCTATACCGGTCCCAAAGAGACACTGAATAAAGGCATCTGCAAATCCGGCATTCAGGAATGTATTAACGGAAGATGGGGTAACTGCAAAGATGAGGTGCTTCCTCTCAACGACGAGGTATGCGGAAACTTAAAAGATGACAACTGCAACGGAATAACAGACGAAGGATGTCCCTGTACAGATGGGACGCAGAAAAAGTGCTACACAGGTCCTGCCAATACGGAAGGTATTGGAACCTGCAGGGCCGGAATCTCGATATGTGAAAACGGAGTTTGGGGAGAGTGCAAGGGAGAAGTTCTTCCCGAAAAGGAGAGCTGTGATAACATAAAAGACGGCGAGATACCCAGAGATACAGACTGCAACGGGGAGGTCGATAAGACCGCCGTAAACCTCTGCGGATACTGCGGACCACTACCATCCGAGATTTGCGGCAACGGTAAGGACGACAACTGCAATAACGAAGTCGATGAAGGGTGTGACTGTAATGCAGATTGTCAATGTTCAGGAGGAGACTGTGAATGTCAGCCGAGATATAATCAACCCTGTTACGGCGGGCCGGTACAGAATATGGGGAAGGGAATATGCACCAGCGGACTCCACGACTGCGTATTTACAAACGGTAAATGGCAGTGGACTGAGTGCAAAGGGTATATCCTGCCGGAACCGGCTGAGACCTGTGATGACAAACTTGATAATGACTGCGACGGATATACAGACGAGGGATGCGAGAACAGCAACTGCAATCCTCAGACCGGTGAGAACTGCACAATAGAGCAGGAATGTGAAGACTGGATGGTCAGAAGCTGCTATACAGGTCCACTCGAGACAAGAAATAAGGGGAACTGCCATGACGGCACCCAGAGATGTATAAACGGTTTCTGGGCAAAGGAGTGTACCGGAGAGAAGAAACCAACCGGTGAAGAGTGTGACGGTACCGATAATGACTGTGACGGCGATATCGACGAGGGATGCGAATGTACACCTTTTATAACAGGAGAATGCTTTAACGGGCCGGTTCCTATCGTATTCAGCAGCCCGAACAACAAGAGTATCTGCAAAAAGGGAACACGGACCTGTCTTGAATCCGGGATATGGGGTGAATGCAAAAATGCCGTTCTTCCTACAGATGAGATATGCGGCGATGGTCTGGACAATAACTGCAATGGATATGTAGATGAATACTGCGACTGTATGCCCGGACAGAAGAGATTATGTTATACAGGAGACCCGAATACACGAGGTGTAGGGGAATGCCGGGACGGAATCGAAGAGTGCACGGTAGAAGGCTGGTCGCGGATATGTACCGGACAGATTTTGCCGTCAAAAGAGATATGCGGAGACAAGAATGACAATGACTGTAACGGACTGATAGATGATTCGGTTAATGCCTGCGGAAAGTGTGATGAGCCCTGTTACGAAAAAGAGTATGACGACCTCTCCGACTGCAGTGCGGACGGGAGAAACTGCAACGGTGTGGAACCAGACCCGAATAATCCGGGTTCAATCACATTGGGCGAGGCGACATTCCAGACACCGTTTATCTATATTGCCGTGCAGGGCAAAAACGAGATTGCCAAATTAGATACGGTAACAGGTCAGAAGATCTGGCAGAAACCTTCCTACGGAACTGACCCTTCGAGGACTGCGGTTGCGATGGATTATTCCGTATGGGTAGGCAACCGCGGATTTAATGCGCCCAACGACCCGAATTACTCAAATGCCGTTCATCTCGATATCGACGGCAATCTGGTCTGTCGTGCAGATGTGATAGGAATCTGCAGGGGAATTGCCATCGATGCATACGGATATGTTTGGGCAGGTACTTGGAACACAAAGAAACTGTACAAAATACATCCATTCGAAGTTGATAAATCCCAGAATCCCCCGAAATGTAAAGTAGAGGCTGTATACGATATTCCGATATCCGTTTACGGACTTGCGGTTGATGGCAAGGGATACCTCTGGGCATCAACAAACGCAACCCAAACGATTAAACTTGATACCACCACAGGCAATTACACAATGGTCTCTTTCCTTGCAGCATACGGTATTGCTGTATCACCGAAAAACGGCTGGATATGGTTCGGAAGTTATCATAAGACAGGGTGTGTCAATGCCGTTGAACCCGACCCGCCATATACAACACACAACACCAATGTAGGATGCGGAGGAATAATCACAGGTGTAACGGTCGATAGAGACGGATACATCTGGGCAACTGCATATACCAGTACCCACAAACTCTATAAAATTGACCCAAATACGCTTCAGGAGATATGCAGTATTGTCTCCCCCTGCACACCTACAAATCCGAACGGCTGTGATGCAAGAGGGGTTGCGGAGGATGCAGACGGTAAAATATGGGTGGTAAACAGAAACGGGGGATATGCAAACAGATTTACCAAGGACTGCAAACACGAAAAGATGTTTCCGGTCGACCCGGGATACCAGAATTACACCTACTCTGATATGACAGGGCAGCAACTGAGAATCGTGACTACAAAGGAGGGTTATTTCATTCAGAACTTCGACTCGGGTTATACAAATCCGCAGTGGTACTCAATAACCTTCGATTCGGTAGTACCTCAGGACACATCAATAGAACTCAGGACCAGAGCGGCCGATACAGCAGGAGAATTGCAGACCAATCCGACTCAGTGGTGTGGTCCGTTTACGAAATCCCCTGCCGACCTTACACAATGCAGATTCCTCAATGGCCACAGATGGCTGCAGATCGAGGTAAAACTATCGACCAAAAAGGACGGAGTAAAGCCCTCTGTCAGTAATATAAAGGTCTTCTGGGCAAGAGAGTAAAAATTAATTTGACTTTATAGAACTTTTGGTATAGAAGCAGGATTCCTGTTTTGGAGGTTATTTAAGATGAAAGAAAAGATTCATCCGGAATATCAGGACTGCACAATTACCTGTGCCTGCGGCAATGTAATCAAAACCAAGTCAACCCGTAAGGATTTCTCTGTTGAAATCTGTTCGAACTGCCACCCCTTCTTCACAGGCAAACAGAAGATTATCGATACAGCCGGAAGAGTAGATAAGTTTATGAAGAAATACGGCAAGACAATGCAGAAGAAGGAAGAGCCCAAAAAGGAATAAACCTTTTCGGTCCTATTAATGAAAATAACGAAAAAACTTATCAGAATCCGCGGGGAATTGCTTGATTCTGTAAATGTCTTTTTCAAGAAACGGGGTTTTCTAAGAGTAGAAACACCTGCGATATATCTCTGTGAAGAGAGCAACCCTCACATTAAGAGTATAAGGGTATTACTGAACAGTTCAGGGAATAAGGCAATAAATGCCACACTTATTACTTCACCCGAGATTTATATGAAACGGCTGCTTGCCGAAGGATTCGGGAATATCTATCAGATCTGCAGATTTTACAGAGATGATGAATCTACCATACTTCATAATCCCGAATTTACGGGACTTGAATTCTACGAGATAAACAGGAATTACTTTGATACTATGGATACGACAGAGGAGATGATCAAATACCTTGCAGAATCAAACTCTCTAAAAGTCAGAAACAGAAAAAACAGACCTCTTGACCTTTCTAAACCATTTGACAGAGTCAGTGTTCTTAGTCTGTTATATGAATACGGATTAAAACTCAATTCACTGGAAGATAAGGAAGAACTGAGCTCAAAACTTAAAGGCAGGATAAACATCAGCGAATCTGACAGCTACGATGATATCTTCTTCAAATTCTTTCTCACATATATCGAACCACACCTCGGGAGCGAGCATCCGCTCTTTCTTTATGACTATCCGCCTTCAATGTGTTCTATGGCCAGAATATCCGAAAAAGACGGCATAAGGGTATCGGAGAGATACGAACTCTATATAAACGGTATTGAGATCTGCAACGGATTTACAGAACTGACAGACCCGAAAGAACAGGCAGAGCGTCTCTCGGCGGACCTCGCAGCAAAAGGTGCGGGGAAAGATTACGACAGGGTATTTGTAGAGGCACTGAAAAGACTTCCCGAATGCTCCGGAAACGCAATCGGCCTCGACAGATTATTTATGGTCCTTTTGAACTTGCAAAGTATAAAAGATATTATACTCTTCCCTCTGGATGAAGAGATAAGACTATATGAAAAATCCTGACATAATTCCATTCATACTGCTTGCCGCTCTGATATCTCTTTCTTTTGAAAGAGAAAAGGCCGAAATCTCCGGCAAACCACTCAAATGGGAGAAGATGCCTGTAAAGTACCATATAAACAAATATTGTTACAAACCTATCGACAGCGAAAAGTGTATGGGGGCTGTGGTAAATTCATTTAAGACATGGGAATCACCGGAGTGCACATCTCTGAAATTCGAAAGAGGAGAAGATACCGGGGAGGCAAAGGGGTCATTCAATTCCCTTGATATAAAATCAAACAGAAATATTGTGGTATGGTATTTTACGGACTGGCCATATGAACCGAACGGGCTGGCACTTACCACCGTAACATACGATGACAAGACCGGCAAAATCTATGACGCGGATATTGAACTCAACGGATTCAATTACAGATTCGATGTGGTTGAAACCACTCCCTCTTCCTATACTGATATTCAGAACACAATAACTCACGAAATCGGCCATATGATAGGGCTCGACCATACTTTTGAACCATCAAGCGTTATGTATCCGACTGCCAGAGCAGGCGAGATAAAAAAGAGGAAACTCTCGGATGACGATATAAAAGGGGTATGTGAAATCTACAGTAATGACAGCGGGTGCAGCTGCTCTACTATCTCTTATTAAGCACTATAATCCCGAGGTCGTTATTGCCCTTCCTGAGTTCGACATTCTTCTGCGCGCTGCTATATGTAATGTTCCCGTTGGAGTCGATTCCGTACAATATCAGGCTGTAAACACCTTCACTCAGGTCCTGATTCATATACTGCTGCGGAACGCAGGAGAGGGTCTTGTCCAGAAATACAGCCCCTCCGGATGGTGCCGAAAGAATAATCCTGACATTCGTTACATCTGCCTCATTACAGGTCTTGTTTTCTGACCCGAAAGTCCATCCGATACTGAAAATCGCCTTTGTATAGACTCTCTTGAGAACGACTGTACCGACATCGTTATCACCGAAATTAAGGGTCTTTTCAAATTCGGCATAATAGAGAGGTACTCCGGCAATATCATAACCTGTAAGTTGTATAAGATACTTTTTCTTTGGTGCAAAGGCCGTAATCGTCCCTCCCTTGTCAGCACACTTCACATAATCATCGAACTCAACCGAACCGGAAGGGTTGATGATTTTAATACCTATTTTGGATACACCGGCCTGAATACAGTCTGTATTCGAAGGGGATTCAAATGCCCACGACAGAGTCAGGTCCGCGAGGACATACTCCATATCAATCAGAACTACTCTTCCGTTAATATCTGCGCTGGAAGAACCTGAATATCTTATCTCCCCGTTCAATCCGTAACCGACCAGAACGACGCTGTATGTGTCAGGTACGAAATTCGTCACAGTTACTCCCATATAATCACAGGAAAAATTATTCTCGTATTCAAGACTTCCGTCAGAATTATATACCTCTAGACCTATTACCACCACACCGGCCTCAGAACAGGAAATGTTATTCGGGAATTTCCAGTTAATCTTCAGCTCTCCCGAACCACCCTGCGGAGGAGAAACTCCTCCACAGGAAAGAAATAATATTGTAATCGGAAAAATTGCAAAAACTTTAACAACATTATAGTTCGGGCTCATAAGTACACCTCAAATAAAAGTTTAGTATGTCACCGACCCTTTTATGTACCAGAGAACCTTGCTGCTCATCTCACCCTTCAGATATGTCTGTACAGTTACTCCCGTAGCATCCTTTATGTAAGGCGCCTGCAGCGAGACTGTATCAAAGTAACAGTAATCGGACTGCAACTGAAGTGTCTTGTTCAGTTTCATAACATTGTTGGTGTAGCATATACGGTAGTTCGAGTTGGCAGGGTCAATCTGGCAGATTGTAACCTGTGTAGGTGATGAATAGGTAAATACCGCCTTATACGGAGGTTTCTCCGGTACAACAAACTCCGAAGGTCCGCTTATAACAGGCGGAGGAGGCAGTTCATCCGAGAGCGATGCGGCAGTAGTAAATTTGACGATTGCACCCGGCTGATTGACAAAATGACTATCGCATACCTTAAAATTGAACTCTCTCAACTCTCCGTTGGCCATACTGAATGTACCATTCGGACAGAGCAGATTGATTCCGGGAGTTGCCGGATTTGCACCCGAGCACTGACCGGCGGACGGATAGGGAGAGGCAACCAGATTTATTGCATCCGACCAGGCCATAATCGTCTCTTTGAAGATGTTCGTATTGGAATCCCACTTGTTATTACCGGCATTCCAGATAGTATCACCATTGGTATCAAAGAAGAGTTCGACAGGCAGATTTCTGGTATTATCATCATCCGCATCAAAGAAGGGTTCTGCAAGGTCCACAAACGGCTCACTCGCCGATATCGTATCTCCTCCGACTGTATTCAACCAGTTATTACAGGCGGGCGGGTCGTACGAAGAGATATCAATTCTGCGACACTTCTGGTCACTGCCGGCATCGAACTTCTGAGCCTGAGGAGTTGTAAATATATTCTCTCTCCACATCTCTGAACCGGTAAATTCACCGTTTCCGTCATTGTCATAGAATTCTTCTTCTCCGGTTGTAACCGCAACAATTGAAACTATCGTATCTCTCGGATTGCTTGTCCCGTTGAACGGTTCACCGGCGATGGGTGTAGTATCATATGGATATGGCTCGGAGGTTCTTATCGATGCTGTAGCAGTACCAAGATATGCCTCCCAGTCATTCGGGAACTGCGCCTGTGCGGTTGCCCTGTCGTATGTAAGGGCCTGTGAAGTCATAAGACCAGCCTCTGTTCTGAAGTGAACAGTCGTTGCCTTTTCGACCTTATTTGTATATCTGTCACCAAGAGAGACCTTGCAGGGTATTTCAACAGGTGAACCACCCATTGTTGCAACTATCTTCTTCTCACAGGTGAAATTTACATACCGGGCAGACGGCTTTGCACCAATGATTGCTATCGCAGGAGATACTCCCCTGACTGTAATACCGGGCAGTGACGAAGAAGCCGTTACAGTGAAAGTAGTGGCAACGGTTCCGGACTTTATAGTTGCATACACCATTCCGCTGTCATCAGTATATGCATACGGCGGAATGATGGCTATACCACCCGGTGAATTGCTGAGTGTAAAATCAACTCTCTGATTCTTCGGGAATCTCTGGCCTATATTATCAAAAACCTTAAATCCAATAATTGCCGTCTCATTGAACCCGGAGCCCTTGGCACCCATAACATCACTGGTAATAAACTGATACATTATTGAACCGAGTGTTACAAAATTGACATAGGTCGAGTTGGAGATAACCTTGTTGTCGGGTGTTGTAAATTTACCCTCTACCCTTGCAAGTGCTGCCGTTGGTCCGCTTATCAGTTTTGCCGAAGCATTTCCGTTGCTGTTGAGCTGAACCGTAATATCCTTGTGCTGTATATCATTGTAGACACACTGGGGAGCCGGATCCATACATTCCAGAGTTCCGTCAGTTGTCGTAATCTTTACTGCACCTGTCTTGACTGGTGCATTCGTATTATCGAAGACAAAGGCAGTAATCGTCGTCCTGGAATCTCCGTCTGCAATCAGCGAAAGGTCAGATGAAACAACGCTGATAAAATAATTGGTAAGTGCATCGGCAGGTCTGATAATAATTGTGATTTTTCTGACCGGTGTCTTATTGCCGCAGAAATACTGCGCACTTACATCTGCCGCTCCCGGAGCAGAACCACCGAACATTGTAACAGTTGCCTCACTGTTATTGTTCGTAAGAACAACTATCTCCTGTTCACCGTTGCTGAACTTTCCGAGAGTCGTCTTGATCTGAACCGGCACATTGGGTCCTATCGGCTGATTAAACTGGTCCCTGATATCCTTAACCGTAATAACAGTGGAATCTGTTCCATTTGCCTGAATAACGGCATTTGAGGCCTCAAGTCTGAATGCACAGGGGCCGGTTGCATTGGGGTCATTCATAATTCCAAGCGATGTAATCGTTGCGCTCTGGTCGTAACTCTTTTCATCGGCGCTTGGGTCAAATGAATATGTAATCTTCACATTGGCGGAGACATTCTGGGTCTGTCCCGAATCCCCTGCCACATCGTCAAATACTGCAAATATACCTTTGATACCGCCCGAAAAATCGGATATAGTGGTCTGCTCAGTGCATATATAAGACTGACAACTCCTTCCTGTCGAGACTTTCATCCCGAGGTCGTCATTAATTACAGGAGATTTTCCGTCGATACCGATCTTGCCCAATGTAAACATAGTTATAATTGCCGACTTAGTAGGAGGATTCAATCTTTCATCCTTGATTTCATATCCAAAGTCCTGTGTGCTTCCGTCGGCAAGGTTAAAATTGGTCGGGCAAATAACACTAAGATTAGGCGAGTTCTGGTTACAGACATTACCTATAGCAACGGCACCTGACCACAGTACATAGGTTTTTAACCACACAAGCGAATTGTCATTCGGGTCGGAATGGGCATCCCATACTCCGTTACCCGGAGTATATTTGGCGTCCGCATTTGTATCGATATACAATTCTGCGCAGTTGTAAGGCTTATTCTGAGTCCTTAGTGTCTCGTCTGCAGGGGTTGCTCCGTCACAATATCCGTTATCATTCTCGTCCACAAAAGGTTCACCCTGATCTACAAACGGTTCTCCCGTATCATATTTTCCGTTGCCGTTTATATCATCGAACTCCTCTTCGCCCTTGAACGCTGCTATTATTGTAACAAGACCATCCCTCGGGTTATATGTCTTACCACCCGATGAATAACTGGGCTCCCCCGATATCGGAGCCACATCAACAGGCTTTCTGACGTTGTTTGTAACAAGTGATGAAAAGGCATTCCCTTCCTCTGTAATGTTCGAAACATTGGTAATAATACCCGCCTCTGAAATAAATCTAACCGCAACAGGCATTTTGACAATATTTGTATACCTGTCTCTCGCACTCACAACACAGTTTGTCGATACCTTTTCACTTCCAAAACCTCCGAGATTCTTGTGTTCGCAGTTGAAGGAGACATATTTCCTGTTTGGCTTTGCCCCTACAATAACTATCGGTTCAGAGGATGCTGATACAATCTGCGTTCCCATCTGACCTCTTGCAATTATATTGACCGTCTGGGCCAGAGTCCCCGTTGTAATAATGGTCTTGACCAGCCCGTCCTCGGCCGAGACAGAGGAAATCGGATTCAGTGAAATTGCACTCGCACCACTCTGGGCACCGGTAAATGTAAAATCGACATTCTGACCGGCGAGTGGTCTCCCGGATGAATCAATAACCCTGAAAATTACCTCGGCCGTCTCATTGAATCCCGAATCTTTCACACCGAGCGGAGATTTTGAAACAGAGAGGAATTTTATATCGGCGAGCTGAACAATATTTACTTTCATCTCGGATTTCAGCTCAGGATTACTCTGATAGAGGGATGCAACGACAGTAGCCTCTCCTGTTGAATATCCGCCAACCATCTCAACAGACGCTACACCTCCCGATGTCCTTGTAACACATAGATTTGTAGTATTTATCTTGGTGTTTACACATTTATACCCGTTCGGGCTGTTGACATCCGGAGGATTCTTGAAATAACCAAGATTTGTGGCAAATTTAACAAGTGAACCATCAGCTACAGGAATACCGCTGTCATCAATAAGAGTTGCATTGAATTTTGCACTGTCCACACCATCGGCCATAATGCTTGTTTTACCTGATTCGGGTTCCATAAGTATATTTACGCCGATGAATGTAACCTTAACCTCGTCGGTTACTTTGCTTGAGTAAGAGTCATTGCAGATAAAGCTTGCCTGAATGGTAGCCGTGCCGCCCTTCTCTCCGTTGACCATCTGAACAGTCGCCTGTTTGTTGCTCGAATTGACTACCAGATACTTCGAACCACCGGCCGTAAACTTACCAATATCGGTACTGAATGTAATAGTGGTATCCCACGGGAGCCCGTCCTTGTCCAGCGGCTCAGCCTTTATAAGAACCTGAGATACACCATCCGCAGCCACAGGCAGCGAGGGAGAAAATGAAAGCTTACTGCGGCAGGCACCTGAACTGATAGATGAATCCATTCTTCCGCTCGAAGAGATAACGGTCTTTTCCGAGCCGGTAGCGGTTTTGGTATCAATAGTACCGGAGACATAGGACGGTTTCATAACCTCTTTTTCCGGGTCTTCATCGGCAAGTGTAAATCCTCCCGAATATCCTGTCCCGAATTTGAATTCGTTTACCTCATAGGTAATCTTCGGATTGGTCTGATTGGCTTTCCTTACTCTCTGAATCCCTATTCCCGTCATAGCCGGAACAGTCTTGCTTGTATCACCCAGAAGTTTGCCGGCCCCGTCGACCTTGATTTCTATAGTCGAGCCCGGTATAGGAGGAAGGAGGTTGAAATCCTTGAAGGAATAATAGAAAGGCATTGAACCTTTATTCGGAATATCAAACCTCTCCGGACACATAACTGAAAACGAGTTCGGATCCGGGCTTGCTCCCAGACATTTTCCGCCTGTTGTAATATTACCTGTCCAGACAACCCATGTGGATTTCCAGATCACCGTATTACCGTCCCATTTACCGTTGGGACCATCATACACTCCGTTGAGGTTGACATCTATGAATGCCTCATCTGAATCCCACTGGTTGTTGTCGTTCATATCCACAAACGGTTCACCCAGATCAAGGAATGCCTCTCCTTCGTCGTACTGGCCGTTTCCGTTCTCATCGTCAAATTCCTCTTCGCCTGTTGTAGCAGCAATAATTGTAACCAGTCCGTCACGCGGATTCCTTGCAAGACCTGTCCCTACCCTTGGCTCATCGGTAAGAGGAGCAACATCCTTCGGTCTCGGGTCCTGAGTCCTGAGTGTAACCGTAGCTATACCGATGGAATCGGCATCCTCGCTTGTCTCTGCGGACGGAGTGATTGCGCCTGCCTCTGTCCTGAAAAATATCTTTGTTGCAAAAGGTATCTTGTTGGAAAATCTATCGGCAATGGCCACAGCGCAGCGCTGTTCAAGAAGGTCATAAACAAATCCCTGTACATTGATATCCTCGGGCTGACAGCTGAAATTCAGATATCTTGCGTTTGGAACTCCGGTTGTCATAACCACTGGGCCGCATCTTGCCTCACCAACCTTCGAGGAGCCCTTTACCCAGACTGTAGTAGGAACGGTTCCCGCATATAGGACCGTACAGGCAAGTCCGGAGTCATCGGATACCATACTTGTCGGATTCACATAAATTCCGCCGGGTGCATCTGACGGTGCAAAATTGAGCGTTATCTTGGAAATCGGGGCACCTTGGTCATCTACTACCTTGAAGCACATATTGGTAAAATCCTTGTGCCCAGAATTCTTGAGACCCAGATGAGTATCACCGATATAATTACAGGAAATAGTTGCGTTTCTGATGAGTCTGACATCTATAGTTTTGGAAAGCTGTCTTCCGGAAATACTCGTCTGGACATTTACCGTTGCAATGCCCATATCGCCGTCAGATTTCAGTTTTACGCTTGCCTTTCCGTCTGCAGTCTTGATAGTAAGATGCTTGGGTTTCGAGTTGTCCTGTACCTCGAAATAACCGAGGACTGTATCAAAAATCACATCTGTACCGTCCTGAACCGGATTACTTCCGTCGACTGTAATATTGGCCTCTATTTTCAGTGAATCGATCCCGTTTGCTATCAGATACTCATACTCGGATGTAACTTTCAGGGTTGCAGTCTTTGCGGGCTCCTGCATACCTATCTTAAGCGGCTCGGATGTTGATGATACTATCTCGTTACCCTGAGAATCCTTACACTTGAAGCTGGCACCTACCTGAATATCCGTATTTGCATAGGTTATTGCATACAGTTTTACTTTTGCCACTCCCTGCGCATTGGTAAGAGCAGATGTATTACCGACAGGAATCTCTGTCTTGTTTACGAAAGAACCCGGTGATGAGGCAGTAAATGTAATCTGGGTCCCTGAACTAACCGCCTTCCCCTCAAAATCAGTGGCATACGCCTCTATCTCGGTATAATCTTCCCCGTCTGCAATTATCTTGTTCTTCTTGGTGGAAAGGATTATCAGGCAGGGTTCACCCGTCTCAACAGGAATCTTGGTAAATGATACAGATGCCGTCTTCTTGTACTCCTTATTTGCTGACGGGTCTGTGTATACTGCCGTAATGGTTACCGTCCCCTCTTCATCGGATGTCAGGGTTTCAGTGGCCTGACCGTCAACCGTATATACTACAACACTATTGGTCTTGTTCGAAAACTTCCCCTTGCCGCTGGCTGTCAGGGAGATTTCGGAATCATCTTCTGCATTCTGTCCGCCAACAGTGAGTTTAATTGTAATCTTTGCCGCCGACTTTCCGTCCGCAGGGACATTGGAATTTGGTGAAACGGATAATGTCATTTTGATTGTCTGCGGTCCCGAGACATCTTCAGTAGTTGTCCCGCCATCGTCACTGCAGGACCAGCAGGCAAATGCCATAATAAATGCAACCAGAATTCCATAGTATTTACTCATAATAACCTCCTATCCCGAAAAGGATTTAAGCCATAATTTATATTAAAAAGAAGAGTTTTGCAATAGGAATTTTCCTTATTTAGGCAGCATATCTGTACTCCTGAGCGGGCATATGACGGAATATATAGCAACATTTCCCCGGAAAGTAGGCGTCAGGCCGCGCGGCATTTTTAACTTGACAAATCGGTCATCGGATTTTATATATTGCGTCCTTACTTTTATGAGGTGTTAGAGATGTTAACAAAGATGACAAAACATTTTTCAGAGAAGGAAGTTAAGAAAAACTGGTTCATTATTGATGCAAAGGACCAGATTCTCGGCAAAGTGGCAGTAAAAGCCGCCAATATCCTTCAGGGCAAAAACAAGGTTGAATTCTCCCCCAATTCAGATGTAGGTGACTTCGTCATTATAGTGAATGCCGGCAAAGTCAAAGTCACAGGGAATAAGCTTGTCGAAAAAATGTACTACAAGCATACCGGATATTTCGGGAATATGAAGGAGTTCAATCTCAAATTCCTGCTTGAGAAACACCCTGACAGAGTAATCTCGCTTGCCGTAAAGAATATGCTGCCCAAAGGGAATATCGGGCTCAAGATGTTCAGAAAACTCAAAGTCTATGCAGATGATAAACATCCGCATACAGCCCAGAAACCAACAGTAGTTACATTGTAAAGGAGATATCAGATGGCTATTGAAACTCAGATAATGGCAATTGGCAGAAGAAAAAGAGCGGTTGCAAGAGTAATCCTGAGACCCGGCAAGGGAGATATAAAGATCAACGACCAGACCCTGAATGATTACTTTCCGCGTGAAACCAGCCGAATTATAATCAGACAGCCGTTTCTGATTACCAATACATTATCCGAACTCGACACAATCGTAAACGCCACCGGCGGAGGCAAATCAGGTCAGGCCGAGGCTGTAAGGGCAGGAATATCCAGAGCACTCATTAAATACAAACCCGAGCTGAGACCGGTACTCAAAAAGGCCGGCTTCCTCACAAGGGATGCAAGGGAAGTCGAGCGTAAGAAATACGGCCGCAAGAAGGCAAGGAAGAGATTCCAGTACAGCAAGAGATAATTCTTTTCCTGCAATCTTTTCAAACTACCAAAATTTTTCAGCAGAATTCAGTTCAAAAAAAATTTATTACCCGGATTATTTAATTACCAGATATTATCCGCTTGGAATAGCTTATAAGCTCTACCTTTATTACCTGTATTTATGAAAGGTGGGTTGTCCTCCATATTTTTTTGTGGTCAAATGCCACATTCATTTATTAGAGGTCAACGATGGTCGTTGCCTCATTTATTAACATTTTTACAGGAGGAGCAACCCATG
>Ga0067045_1029760_pt1 | contig 18546 bp, 12 predicted proteins | sample TerdegcTABiofilm_FD_59184 | JGI IMG/M metagenome (GOLD analysis project Ga0067045, IMG submission 59184) | Combined Assembly of (Gp0054472, Gp0054536) Wastewater bioreactor microbial communities from Singapore -Terephthalate degrading... | reverse complement strand
CCCGCGCCACCGGCATCCACCTCATCCTGGCTACACAGCGTCCCTCGGTTGATGTCGTGACCGGTCTGATCAAGGCCAATTTCCCCGCCCGCATCGCCTTTGCAGTCGCCTCGCAAATTGATAGCCGTGTCATCCTCGACCAGCCCGGCGCCGAACGCTTGCTCGGGCGCGGCGATATGCTCTTCCAATCGCCCGACGCATCTGCCCCTGTTCGCTTACAAGGCGTCTATGTCTCGGACAGTGAAATTCAACGTTTGGTGGATTACTGGCGCACGGCTGCCGCTACCGCGGTTGCCAGCCAGGCGGAAAATCCCGCCATTGACACCTTCCCGCCCGGCATCCCGCTTCATCAGGCGCCTCTCTGGGATGATCAGGAAGAAGACGGCGATCCCCTTCTCAAAGAAGCTATTGATCTGGTCAGACGCGAAGGACGCGCCTCTATCACCATGCTGCAAAGGCGTTTTCGCATCGGCTACACCCGCGCCGCCCGGCTGGTGGATGCGATGGAAGAAAAGCAGATCATCAGCCCTGCCATGCCAAACTCGCAGGTGCGCGAGGTCCTGGATTACGGCCCGGCCGCCCCGCCGCCGGATGATTGAGCGCCTCTATCAAATTCATAGAGAACCAACACCGTGGCTGCCACGGCCGCCGTTTCCATCCGCAGGATGCGCGCCCCAAGCGAAAAAGGGATCGCCCCCGAGCTCACGGCCTGTGCTGCTTCCTGGTCTGTAAAACCGCCTTCCGGCCCAATGAAAATGGCAATTCGCTCTGGCCAACTGTCTGTGTCGTTGAACCGCTGCCGCACCTGGCGCAGCGCCCTGTCTTTTTCGCCCTCCCAGGCGAGCAAGATGAGGTCGTTCCTATTTCCCGCCTCTGTAAGCGCTTTATCAAACCGAAGCGACGGCGAAAGCCCGGGGATTCGCCCGCGCCCGGATTGTTCAGCGGCCTCTTGTAAAATCTTTTTCCATCGCTCCAGCTTCTTCTCTGTTTCTGACCCTTCTTGCACCAGGCTGCGTGCGCTGATCGTGGGGACGAAACCTGCCGCGCCAGCTTCTGTACACTTTTGAAGCATCCACTCGAACTTTTCACGCTGCGCCAGCGACAGGTAGAGCGTCAATTTCACATCGGGCTCGCTGTGCAACGGCTCAACCATACGGACCACTCCCGTGACATTACCCGCTGCTACCTCAACCAGCTCAACCCGGTATTCAACGTGCTCATTCACCTCAGGGCAAACGACGGCTACAGACTGGCCAGGTTTAAGGCGCAGTACTCTTTCCATCTGGCGGGAAACATGCGCCGGAAAACGCACAAAATCTCCGTTCAGGCAGGCTTGCGGGATAAAAAAACGGTGCATAAAATTACCCGTCCCTCGCCTCAGCGCTTAAATTTTCTGACCTGCCGTGTTCTGCCCCGGCGATGACAACGGTGTATTCGCCCCGCAGTTCTTCTCCTTCCATCTCCTGGATCAACTCCGACAGCCTCCCGCGCCTCACTGCTTCGAACATCTTGGTCAGGTCGTTGGCGATTGCCGCCGGACGGTCTCCAAAGACGACAAGCGCGTCTTTCAAAAAAGCCTTTAAACGGTAAGGGCTTTCATAAAATATCAGCGTATGCGGCGACTCACAGTCCACGGATAAAAACCGTCGCCGGGCGCCGGGTTTGCGGGGCGCAAAACCGCGAAAAGTGAAACTGTGAAGGGGCAATCCAGAAAGCACAAGCGCCAGCACAAAAGCGGTCGGACCGGGGATCGCCGTTACCGGAATGCCTTCCTGCAAGGCGCTACGCACCAGTGTAAAACCCGGATCCGAAATAGCCGGGCTGCCGGCGTTGGTGACCAGCGCGACTGATTTTCCCGCTTTGAGCAGCGCCAGGATCTTGCTGGCTGCCCGCTCTTCGTTGTACTCATGAAAAGAAATTTGTGGTTTCTTGATCTCAAAATGTTTCAACAAAAAACCGGTTTTACGCGTGTCTTCGCTGGCAATCACATCCACCGCCCGTAGCACTTCCAGCGCCCGCAGCGTGATATCGCCCAGATTGCCGATCGGCGTAGAAACAAGAAATAACAACGGGGTGGGATGTGAGATCATTTGAGCCTGCCTTGCGAATCGAGTATATCACGAAACATTTCGTGACTGCTTTAAAGCTCGTTTCTGGATTCGAGCAACATCAGGAGGGTGGAAATCGGCCACTCCATGCTCTATTTTTATAAAAAAGGTAGAAGAATTAGTGACAATTATGGTAGTATATAGAGTAATATGAACAAGCCTTCACCCCAACCAGGATTGCAAACATCGTCCCGACAGCCCTGCGAGGACGTGGTTCAGGTTAAGTCGCCTTCGGATGTAGTCATTGTGATCACGCCGGAAGGGATACTGGAAATGTGCAGCCAGGAAACTGCCTCAATATTTGGCTACTTCCAGGCAAGTGACCTGATTGGGAGAAGCTACATCGAATGGGTTGCTCCTGAAGATCAGGAGGACCTGAGAAAGGTCTTGCAGTCAGGACTGCTTGCAAATGAGAGAAATGGCCGTCTTTCCCTCTCTCTGCTCCATCGTGAGGGTCGGCGCATCCCGGTTGAACTGACGCTGACCCGGATTGCCGCCAGCCTGGATGAACACTCGCGTTGGATCGCCTGGATGGAAACGCCTGCCTCTCTCACGGAAAGCCAGGTTGCAGACCAATCCGCCAAACAGGAGATCCGCAGTGCGACTGAAGAAGCCCTGTGGCAGAGCGAAGAACGTTTGCGCATGATCGTTTCTAATGTGCCGGTCATTCTCTTCGCAGTAGATTGCAGCGGACGGTTTACCCTCGCAGAAGGGAAGGCTCTTTCCATGCTGGGGCAAAAATCGGGACCAATGGTAGGTAAAACGATCGATCAGGTCTTCCCCAACGTCCCGGAGCTCAAGTTTAGCATCCGGCGGGCAATGAACGGCGATAGCTTCAACACGACGCTAAATATGACCACCGCAACATTCGAACTGTGGTGCTCACCCATTCGCGACAGTGCTGGCGAGACCCAAGGCATGCTCAGCGTAGCATTCGATGTAACCGAACAAAAGAAAGCCGAAGAAGCGCTGCGAAAAAGCGAAGAGCGCTACCGTTCGCTGGTCGAAAACCAGGGCGAAGGCGCCTGCATCATCACAGAAAACTTTCATTTCGAATATCTCAATTTGGCAACCGAAGCGATCGTCGGCCGCCCGGTTAGTGAACTTATAGGACACAGCCTGTTAGAGATTCTTCCCGAGGATCAGATCCCGATTCTGGAAAATCAGCTCTCCGTCCGGCAAAAAGGCAAATCGGGGTCATATGAACTGGTCATTTTACGGCCAGATGGCGAACGGCGCAGCCTATTGGTGACCGCCACGCCTCGTTTCGATGCGACCGGCAAATATATTGGCAGTTTCGCCATCTTCCGAGATATCACCGATCGTAAACGCTTTGAAGACCGCCTGCGCTATTGGGGCGCCCATGACTCACTCACCGGCCTTTATAACCGTTTTACCTTTGAAGAAGAACTCCACCGGCTCGAAAAAATTCACCGTCCGCCGGTAGCAGCCATAATCGTGGATATCGACAACTTAAAGGAAATCAATGACGCCCACGGCCATCATCTAGGCGACGAAGCTATCCGGCGTGTGGCATTGGCGCTGCGGCTTTCCTTTCGCGTCGAAGATATGATCGCCCGCATCGGCGGGGATGAATTTGCTATTCTTCTCGCCAACACCGGCCAGGAAGGGTTGGCGCACTCCATCGAGCGTCTACGCCAAAACCTCACCGCCGCCAATCTCAATTGGGATGCCAGCTATCCCATCAGCATCTCCATCGGAGGAATGGTCGCCCAGGAAGGCCAGTCCCTGCAAGAAACCCTGGCCCTCGCCGACCGGCAGATGTACCAGGAAAAACAGAGCAAACACGGCAGGCATCTCTCCAACTGGAACGGCACATCCTGACGATTTTCTTCCCATCTGGCCGCGAAGCCGTTATAATGGAGATAGGAGTATCTATGGCGACAAATCCTACCCGAGATCGTGTAAATCCAGAAAAGATCAACACCATCCCTACGAGGCGGCCGGACTGGATCCGGGTACGCGCTCCAGGGGGTGAAACCTACGAGTGGCTGCAAAAATTAATGCGCCAAAAGGCCCTTCACACCGTGTGCGAAGAAGCCGGATGCCCAAATATGGGCGAATGCTGGGGCAGCGGCACCGCCACTTTTCTTATTTTAGGGGATGTCTGCACCCGCAGCTGCCGCTTTTGCGATATCAAGCACGGCCGGCCTGCAGAATTGGATTGGGCAGAACCAGAACGGGTCGCCCAGGCTGTTAAAGCGATGGGGCTCAAACATGCCGTCATCACCAGCGTCAACCGCGACGAACGTCCCGATGGCGGCGCGCCGATCTTTGCGCTCGTCATCCAGCGCATTCGCGAGCTACATCCAGGTTGTTCAGTGGAAGTGCTTATCCCAGATTTTAAGGGCAGCATCGAAGCGCTCAAAATCGTTATGGATGCCCGCCCTGAAATCCTGAATCACAACGTCGAAACCGTCCCGCGCCTCTTCAAGCTCGTCCAACCCCAGGACCATTACGAATGGTCTCAGAGCGTTCTCACCAACGCCAAGAAACTTGATCCCGAAGTGCTCACCAAATCTGGCATCATGGTGGGATTAGGTGAAAAATTAGACGAAGTCAAAGAAGTCATGCGCGACCTGCGCGCCTGGGATGTAGACATCCTCACCATCGGCCAGTATCTTCAACCCAGCCGCAAACACCTGGCCATCTCACGCTACTACACTATGGAAGAATTCGCCGAACTCAAAGCCTACGGATTGAGCATCGGTTTCAAATGGGTCGAAAGCGCTCCCCTCGTGCGTTCTTCGTACCATGCCGCCGAACAGGTGCGGGCCCTCAGCGTTGTCCATCACAAACTCTACGGCCAACCCGCCACCTGATCCTTTATCTCCTCAGCAGAGCAAAAACAAAGGGGCTGTCTGCCAAGAACATCCAGACAGCCCCTTTACAACATCTCAATGTTACAAGTTAACTGACAAGATAACGATAACGATCCTTAAACTCATCCGCTGTCATCTTTGCCAGCCCGGCCAGCTTTTCCATTAGCGCATCATCCTGCATATGCTCCGGCTTCAAACGCGTCATAAATTGGTAAACGGACTTATACCTTAGGGAATCAACGTTCACCATTCTGATCTTGGTACGGCCTGTCTCCGGGTTGATCATTTCGTTGTAAGGAATGGGAACGATTTCCCCGCGTTGAAGCGTGATGATTGCATTGGTGCCGCCTTCCAGCAGAAAATCGACCGCTGCCCTCCCCAGGATGCGGGTATATTCGATATCAAAAGCGCAGGGAGGGGCACACCTTAATTCATATCCCAACATTTGTTTGACAATTTTTACTTTACGGTCAAGCCGGGTAAGTTCGCGATCCACTTCTTTTTTCAAAATATCCAGGAAGTTAACTTCCGCCAATCTCACATGGCCGTGTTCGTCTCTCTCCACGTTGTCTAGTTTTCCAAGATCCTCTTCAGAGAGGTTCTCGAGCAGCCCTTCGGCCAACACCGCCACACCGTAGAATTTTCCCTCGACCATTCGCAAGAGGATGGTCGTGACCAAGATATCAACAACTTCCTTTAACTGAATTTTCCGGTCTCCCCATTCTTCTGGGATTAGAGTGAGGGTAGCCGTCGCGCTTTGCCCTATCCCCAACGCTAGATGCCCCGATTGGCGGCCCATGGCAAGCACAAAAAACCACTGTGCCATCGTCTTGGCATCTCTTTTTAAGTTCATCACCACCCGCGCCCCTGCCTCACGGGCTGTCTCAAAGCCAAAAGTCGGGACGTCTTCAGGCAAGGGCAAATCATTATCAATGGTTTTGGGTACATGAGCCGAACGAAGGTCATACCCCATTTCCTCCTGGGCATATGCCGCAACCCTGGACGCCGAAAAGGCCGTATCATCCCCGCCGATCGAAACCAGGGCATCGATCTCTGCTTTTTGCAGAACGGAGACGCAATTTCTCAAAAGATCAGGGGACCGTGTTGGATTCGCCCTGGCTGAATGTAAAATGGAGCCGCCTTCACCATAGATATAGGCCACTCTTTCAGGATGAAGAGGGATCCCTTCTAACCTTCCCTCCATCAGGTGGGCAAACCCATCATAGATTCCAAAAACATCGATGTGGTTTCGCCATGCCTGCATCGCCACGGCATGGATGACACTGTTGATTCCCGGCGCCGGGCCGCCTCCAACCAGGACGCCAATCTTTTTGATTGCCAACATTTGATTCATGAGCCCCTCCCCAAAAGATTACAGATAAAGAACCGCTCTACAATCTCTCTTCCAAATTTTTTTAAGAAGCGTAACAGGAAATTCTTGAAACCACTTCGGTGGATGCAAATCCGGTTTTATCCAAAAAAGATCGAAGACCGTCTCAAGAAATTTGGAAAACAACAGGTTATTCTTGATAGTATAAACCCGTCAAGGAATTTATAACACAATTTTAATACAGCGTCATTGAAGCGCAGGCTTCCACCGCCAGCCAGAACAACAGCTCGCGCGTCCCGTGCCGCTGCACCCAATCGCGTTTGTCCCACGCGTTTGGCACCACCAGGTCGCCGCCATATACCACCTGTCCAAGCGATACACCCCGGTACTCCGCCACTGCAAAAAAAGCCGCTGCCTCCATTTCAACCACAATGCAGCCTTCTGCCATCCGCCGCGCCCGCTTGCCTGGTGTTTCGCGGTATAGCCCATCGGTTGTCCAGCTTTTCCCGATCCGATAATCCAGTCCGCTGTGCTGCAAAGCTCCTTCTAACGCTACAACCGCCTGCGGCGATGCCAACACTTCCCGCCCAGGAGGCAGGTAGTGATAGGATGTGCCTTCATCGCGCACCGCCCCGGTCAGAACCACCGGGTGGCCTACGGCGATCTTTTCATCCAGCACGCCGCACCCCCCGCACGCAATCAATCTTCTGGCGCCTAATGCGATGATCTCTTCCAGAAAACCTGCCGCCAGCGGAGCGCCCACGCCAGGGTGGATCACCGTCAACGACTCGCCTTGCGTTTCCAGCCGGTAGATCGGGTTGCTTCCCATCTCCGAACCGAGCTCCCCAATGATTTCCAGCTTACCTTCCCCTGCCAGCCGTTCCAGAACATCTCGAAAGAAACACAGCACCGCCCTCGGCGGTAGGCTCGATCCAGGGCGGGATGTTTCCGGATTGACGATAGCAACCCGGTCGGGATCGAACTCAAGGATGGGCGCGTGGGTATCCAATACTACCTCCTCAATCGTGGATACATCATTTTAACTCGCTTGCTAACCAATGGGCAACCGCTTTTACAGTTCTTAAGACCACTGTGGAAATTTTGGGACTCAGCTTTTTTGAATTCAGCCACCTGGCTCATCCACCGCCAGCAGCGCCCACAACAATCCCGTCCTCAACGTTGCTCCCAGAATGAGCTAAAGCGCCCCTGCGATGCGCGTCATCCCGTTCGTCGCGCCCATTCCGGTCGTCCACCGGTTGGTTGGATAAGTCTCTGGTATGCAGGCAGGCATATAGAGTCCCCAGTCTCCCAGCGCGAAGAAAAAGACCTCCTCACGCCATCAACACCAGTCCATTCAGATCGCTGGCCGCTGGGAAAAAAGCTAAAAACTCCACTCCCCATAACCAGATGATGTCTTGATAAATTTATTCAAATGTTGTAACTGGGGAGAATATGGATAGAAAATTCACCCGGAATGGCCAGCTCTAAACCTGCACCAGGCCAGAAAAACAGGATCCAATCCCGCCAGCTTTAAAGACACAAATGCAAAAGCGGTTGCTGGTCTTCGCTGACTACCACAACCGCTTCATGAGTACACTTCAGCACAGAGATCGTTTCTTGATTATTTCAGTTTTGGGAACTCTCTCTCGGAAATCTCACTCGATTTACCGACCCCTCCTGCCGTCGCCTGCAGAGAGATAGACCAATTCGTCGCGCTCCCGGCAGTGGTTGTGAAAACCAGCAGGTCGTCTAACCGACGGTAGCTCTGCGGGAACATAAAGATCTGATCATCGCCGTCCCACTCGCTACCCAGCATAAAAAAGATCAGATAACTCCCATCCGGCACGCGGTCAAGCGTAAAGTTTTCACCCTCTCGGATGTAAAAAGCGATGAAAGGCGACCCCACCTGGTCAGCCATCACCACCACGGCATCTTGTCTGCCCCCATTTTGCACCGTCAGCGTGCCCGGCCCAACCGTTGTCCGCCGGTCAAAAATGAAGGAACCAGTCGGCGGGCGGAAAGAACCGTGCGGGACATTGGCACACTCGCCCGCATAGCGGATAAACCCAGAACCACCCTTTACCCAACCTTCAACGCCATCCGCGGTGCGCACCTTCCACCATGAGCAATTCGCAAATTGCCCCAGGATTTTTAATTCGGTGTTGATCATCAGCAGCGTAATGGATGGGTACAGCGTGCCAGGTCCCTCTCGCAGGTTCAGATTGCCAGCCAGCACCTGCGCCGAAGGAAACGGCGTCGGCGTGATGCTCGGTTCCAGGGTCGGCGTCGGCGTGGCGGTGCTGTCCGGTGTGCCAGTGGCGGTCGGGGCAACAGCCGTCAACGTCTCGAACACCTCGCCGATAATCTGGGTTTTTAAGGAGGCCAGTTGCGCCTGGGTGGGAAAGCAACCGACCAGGGCAATGGCCGCAGCCAAAAATGTCAGGGGAAAAACAATTCGGTTTTTCATTCTCTCCTCCTCAATACAGGCCTACCCGGATACCGCATCCAAGCGTCGCCTCAAACGCCTGCGTGGGTTGGGTCATAACCGATCCATTCGATCCCTGGCGTCCCAGCAAACCGCCGCGCCATCACCTGCAACGCCTGGGGGTTGTTATCCACCAGAATAAACCGCCGTCCCAGCTCAAGACAAGCTACCCCCGTTGTTCCGCTGCCCGCAAAGAAATCCATCACCACCTCGCCAGGGTTGGAAGAAGCCTGGATGATCCGCCGCAAAATCCCAAGTGGTTTCTGCGTCGGGTAGCCGGTTTTCTCGCGGCTGTTGGTTGGCACGATCGTGTGCCACCAGGTATCGGTCGGCAGCTTGCCACGCGCCGCCTTCTCTGGCCCAACCAGCCCAGGCGCCATGTAAGGGATGCGTTCGATCGCATCTACATTATACGTATAATGAGAATAATCCCTTGCGTACCATAGGATATTATCATGCTTGGGCGGCCATTTTTTGCGGGAGCGGGCGCCATAATCATAAGCCCAGATAATCTCATTCAGAAAGTTCTCCCGCCCGAAGATCGCATCCAACAACACCTTGCAATAATGTACCTCGCGATAATCAATGTGGAAGTACAGGCTGCCATGCGGCGCCAGTGTCCGGTGCGCTTCCGCCAGCCGGGGCTCCAGAAAAGCCAGGTAATCATCGAACAAATCAAGGTATCCCTTTTTGCCGACCTTGATCGTCGCATACCGCTTGCCGCCAAAGCCGGTGCGGTTGCCAGTCTCATCCTGCTCTGTGCGGATTTGAGTCCTGGCTTGTACTTTACCGGTGTTGAAAGGCGGGTCCACATAGATCAGGTCAACGGAGCCCGAAGGAATTGATTTCAACACTTCCAGGTTATCGCCAAGCACTATTGTGTTCTGCATCGCAGGTTTCTATCCCCAGCCGAGAAATTCTGAAAGCTAAAAAAGACGCATCACAGCCAGCCGCGGCGTCCGGCGCAATGCCGCTGCATAAATATTTTAACATATCCGCCTCCCCGGCGGTTCAGGAAGCGTACTCTGTTGTCATCCATAGTAAAATAGGGGGAAGTGTCCCTACCAATATCCCACACATAGAGCTGGGATTACCTCTCTTATGGAATCGCCCGAAAAAAAGACAATCCCAGCCCAAGCCGCTCTTGAAGCTCTTCGCCAGGGTAACCGCGCGCTCGCCCACAGGCTGGCGCTAAAATCCGCTTTGCAAAATCCGAAGCAGGAAGAAGCCTGGCTGGTGCTGGCAGCCATATCGCCGCCGCACCTGAGCGTTGGGTTCATCCAGAAAGCGCTTCAGGCCAACCCTCAAAGCCAGCGCGCCCGCCAAGCCATGCATTGGGCTGTACAACGCCTGCGCGCCCAGCCGCACAACCCAGCCATCACCAGTTCTCCTCAAGAGGCTGCCCAGCAAAGATCACAGCCGCACCCCCAAAAGACGCAACGGTTCTGGACTGTTGCCCAGTATGTCTTCGGGCGCGCTGCCAACAGCCTGATCATCTTGCTGGGCATCATTCTGCTCGCCATGCTCGGCCTTTTCCTCAGCCGCCAGGGGCGGCTTGGGCTGCCGGTTGATCTGCCTTCCGCTCTAATGGCTGCAGGCCGCCAGACCCTCCAGTACCTGGGGAATCACCCCACCGCCTATATCTGGCATAAGGAACAGGTCCCCGCTTTAGAGCTAGTCTCCCATCTTTTTTTGAACAGCGCCGGTCTGCTCCTAGCTGCCCTTTCTTTTGGCGCCCTGGTTGGCGGCTTGCTGGGGGTGCTGGCAGCGGTCGGGCGCAGGCGCATCTTTTCCTCCCTGGTTCTGCTCATTACCATTCCGGGCATCTCGACTCCAAGCTTCCTGCTTGCGATGCTCTTCTGGGTCATCAACATCCAGCTCTCGAGAGCCGCCGGCGTCAACAAAGCTTTTCTGCCCGCCACCGGCTTTGGTTGGGACCTTCATTTGGCCCTCCCTGCCATCGTACTGGCTGCCCGCCCGCTGGCGCAAATCATGCAGATTACCTACGTCAACCTGTCTGAAGCGCTGAGCAAGGAATTTATTCAGGTCGCTCGCGCTCGCGGTGCTTCCTGGCGGCTGGCGTTGTTTCGGCACGCTTTGCCCAACATCCTCATCCCTGTTCTCGCCACGCTGGGGGCTTCGCTCCGCTTCAGCCTGGCCAGTCTTCCGGTCGTAGAAAGTTTTTTCCTTTGGCCCGGCATCGGCAGCGCCATCTTGCAGGCCATCTCGCTCGATATACCGGAACTGATCGTTGATCTGATCGTCTCATTGGGTGGCCTCTTCCTGCTTGTCAATCTGGCGCTGGATTTGCTCTATCTGGTCATCGATCCCCGCTTGCGCAAGGACAACCAGGCGGAACAAACGGAAGAAGAAACCGGCTGGGGGGAACAATGGGGCTCGACTCGTGAGAAGCTCGCGGGCTGGCTGAATGGCATCGCCAACGGTTTTTCACACCTGTTTCACAAAAAACAGCTTGCTGAGCCATCCCCCATCTTCCTTGCGCAACACAAGGATTCAGTGGCGCGGTGCACCGCTGAGGACGATACCCAGCCGGTGAGTGTGGCAGCTGTCGCCGTCGAGAACACCGCCGCGCCTGCCTCGGACCGGCGCTTCATCCTGCGCAAAGCGGTTACCAACCCTTTGTTACTGGCCAGCAGCCTGATCGTCTTCTTCCTGGTCGGCCTGGCTCTCTTCGGCGATAAATTGATCACAGCCAGCCCCTATCAGACCAACAATATCGTGATGATCAACGGCAAAGTTGCCGCGCCACCTTTCGCTCCCTCGCTGGAATTCCCATGGGGTTCTGATGTCGTCGGTCGGGATATTCAGGCGCTCGTCCTGGCAGGCGCAAAACAAACCCTCAGCCTGGCGCTCTTCGCAACCCTGGCGCGCCTTGGGCTGGGTGTTTTGTTGGGTATGATTGCAGGCTGGCAGCAGAACGGCTGGGCAGATCGTCTCATCCAAAGCCTGATCTCGATTCTGGCGGCTTTTCCTGTCACCATTTTTGCGATGATCTTGATCCTGGCGCTGGGCATTCAAAAAGGGTTGAGCGTCTTTATCATCGCCCTTTGCTTGGTCGGTTGGGGTGAGATCAGCCAATATATACGCGGTGTTGTTATCGCACAGAAACCGATGTTGTACGTCGAAGCCGCCCGCTCGATTGGAGCGCGCTCCCGCGATATTTTGCACCGCCATATTCTGCCCCACCTCGTCCCTGCCGCGCTGGTGCTTGCCATCCTGGAAATGGGCAGCGTGCTGATGCTGCTGGCGGAACTCGGTTTCCTCAACATTTTTCTGGGCGGCGGTTACAGCGTGACCATTGGAGAAACCGGCGCTATGCAGCCGGTCAGCTATTTCTTTTCCGATGTACCCGAATGGGGAGCCTTGCTTGCCAATATCCGTAACTGGTGGCGCAGCTATCCCTGGCTGGCGTGGTATCCAGGGATTTTCTTTTTCGTTTCCATCTTGGCTTTTAACCTATGGGGCGAAGCGATGCGCCGTTTTATCGAGGAAAGCCGTCTCAACATCAGCCGCCTGATCAACCGCTACACCTTGCTCGCCTCGGTGGTTATCCTGGCAATCACAGTTTGGGCTTTCCGCACGGCCGCCCCCTTGCAAATCTACAGTGCCCAGGCTCGGCAATTCAACGTCCAAAACGTACTGGCCGACATCGAAACGCTCTCTTCGCCAGAATTCCGCGGGCGCGAATCTGGCCGTCCTGGCAGTAAAGAAGCTGCCGACTACCTTGCCCGCCGCATGGAAGAGATCGGCCTCTTCCCTGCCGGGCAAAACCACACCTTCATACGCGAGCAAAAAGTTAGGTACCCTCATCTAACCAGGGCGCCACGCTTCGAATTGCTGGACAAGCGCGGCAAGATCGCCGCGGTCTTCGAATATCGTCGGGATTTCACGGAATATGTCAGTCAGGGAGCGTATTTTGGGACGATTCAAGGAGCAGTGGTGGGGGTAGCCGTCGGCGCTAATACTGGCCAACTGACCGGAGCGCCCGTATCGATTCGCCAACAGGATATCGAAAACCGAGTGGTGCTCGTACACAAGGCAAATCTGAAACAAATCAACCTGCCATACGCCGCCGGTATGCTCATCATCAGTGAAGATGAGACTTTTCTCTCCATACGCAATCTCTATCCGTCAAGTTCCCTCCGTTGGACCTCCACTTACCCGATCCTTGAAATCACGCCCCAAACCGCCGACGCCCTTCTCAAAACGGCCAACAGCAGCCTCGAACAATTCAACCAGCTCGCTGCCAGCCTGTCGCCCGATGAAATTGCCTTCACCGATCCAGGCCAGCAGGTACGCATCGTTCTGCAGGGCATGCAAGAGGAAACCGATACCATCTATGACGTGATCGGTTTCATCCCCGGCAACGCCGGCACAGCCAATCCTGTCACCGGCCAAAAATTAGACGCCCAGGTCATACTGATCAGCGCTTATTACGATGGGCGAGGGCAGGATCCCGGCGGCGTAATCTATCCCGCCGCAAATGATAACGCCAGCGGCGTTGCCATGATGCTCGAAATTGCCCGGCTGCTCATCGAAGGGAATTACAAGGCGGATAAGACCATCGTCTTCGCTGCCTGGGGTGAAGGTGAGCGCGGCAAAAGCTTCAGCGTCACGAACACTATGGGAGCAAAAATCGGTTTTAGCGATCTCACCGTCGAAGCTGTCATCGAATTGAGCGGCGTTGGGGCCGGCGATGGCAAAGAGATTGCCATCGGCCAGGGCAGCAGCTACCGATTGGTATCACTCTTTCAGGAAGCTGCCAGAAAGACCGGCGTCCCACTCACCACGCGTGGCCGAGGCCCGCATTTTGGCAACCTGACACGACCAGACTTCGGCGGGCGGACAGCTCTGAGCGCCTATGTAAGCTGGAATGGCTCTGACCGCCTGGCGCACACCACCCAGGATACTTTCGACATCATCGATCCTGAAAAAATCCGCAAAACGGGAGAAACGACCGCGCTGGTTGTCACCGTGCTGGCCCGAGAGACAGAATATTGAACAACAAATTTCACAGAATTTCCCCTTACAAACACGAATCTGGCAGGGGTTTGTTGTGAACTTATACTTGACGTTTGTGCAGTAATGTTGTAGAATACTGTTAATCTTACGGTTTCCTCCTGGTTCAGTAAAACAGTTCGGGCGGCCTTCTTACCGTGCTTAACGTACGGTTAATATTCTATTGTTTCTTGCAGCGGCTGTTTCGCGCTCGTATTCATTTTACTGGACGAAACCAGAATGCCGGTCAAAATCGCAGATAAAAATGAACCGGAAAACCACAATCTTCAATCGCTCATCAAAATATCACGCAGGAGAGCAATATGCCTAAATTTGCCTATATCCGGCCAGGTTCAATAGAAGAAACGATCCTTCTTCTAGGAATGCCGGAATTTGAAAATAAAATTTTAGCAGGAGGCACCGATCTCCTGCTTGATCTTCGTAACCATACATCGAGTGAAACCTCTTTACGATTGATTGATATCAGCAGGATTCCCGAACTACATTACATCCAGCTTCAAGAAGATCAAGTCAGCATTGGTGCCACTGCAACGTTTACAGAAATTATCCAAAGCCCTATTCTTCAGGAAACTTTTCCGATTCTCATACAGGCTTGTAAAAAGATAGGTGGTCCGCAAATTCGCAATATGGCGACAGTGGGAGGCAATATAGCAAATGCCGCTGCCTGTGCAGATTCGCTGCCCGTGTTGGCCTGCCTGCATGCGCGGCTTCACCTGCAAAGCAGCCAGGGCAACAGAAATATGCCGATAGAACAATTCATTCTGGGCAAGAATAAAACAATCTGCCAGAAGAATGAAATTCTCACGTCAATTTCCCTGCCACTCCTCCCGCAGGGTGCAAAGGGCGTTTTTATCAAACTGGGGCGGCGCAACGCACAGACGACTTCCCGACTGACCGTCGCCGTTGTAGGCCGCCTTTCCAACAACGGACGAGTAGATACCGTCAGGATCGTCCCTGGCTCAGTAACAGACAAGATCCTTTTTTACCCAGAAGCCGAAGCGCTTTTACTAAACCACCCACCGACTCCTGAAAGATTGCGACAATGCAGCCTGAAAGTGATTGAAAGCATGATCCACAACAATAGCAAGCGCTGGTCAACCGACTACAAAGCGCCTGTATTGGCAAAGTTAACCGAACGAGCATTAAGCCAAGTCTTTTTATCGAATATCAGTTGAGGATTCTGTATGAATATTGCATTTAAACTGAATGGCAAGAAAACCAGTGTAACCATACCGGAAGACATTACCCTCTTGACAATGTTGAGGGAACACCTTAATCTGACAGGGACCAAGCAGGGGTGTGAAATTGGGGAATGCGGCGCTTGCTCGGTCCTTCTGGACGGGAAGCTTGTAAATAGTTGTCTGGTCTTAGCCCCCCAGGTAGAAGGAAGGGAAGTGGTTACGATTGAGGGAATTCGGGGGCTAGATGGCGGACCCAATGACCTGCAACAGAATTTCATCGACCACGGGGCGATTCAGTGCGGCTATTGTACCCCCGGTATGATCCTGGCCAGTGAAGCCCTGCTTTCCGCCCACCTCAAACCAAGTCGGTCCGAGATCAGAGAAGCCCTCAGCGGCAATCTGTGCCGCTGTACAGGCTACCAGCAAATTGTCGATGCTGTAGAAGCAACAGCTAAGAGCAGAAATCTCCAGAGCGAAGGACAGAAAAACAATGGATAAAAAGACCAAAATCGTTGGAGAGCCCTCCAAACGTGTAGATGCTCTGGAAAAAGTATTGGGAACGGCCAGGTACATTGGCGATTACAAGGTTCCAGGTATGCTCTATGCCCGGGTCTTACGTAGCAGCCATCCTCACAGTAAAATCGTCTCGCTCGATATCAGCAAAGCCGAAAAGGTACCCGGCGTCAGGGCTGTGATCACTTGCCAGGATTTTGTCAATAACGGTTGCTTTGGCCGATTTATGAACGATCAGTTTATATTAGCATATAAGAAAGTCCGTTACGCCGGAGAAGGTATCGCCGCAGTTGCAGCCGATACCCCCGAAGCAGCCTATCAAGGTATTTTAGCGATAGAGTGTATTTTGGAACCATTACCTATCCTATCCGATATGGAGCGCGCCCTCGATCCAGACGCTCCACAGGTAGGTCCAGACAGGGTGGATGGCGTCCATCCGAACCTCGTGGTACATAACATCGTTCACAAAGGAGAGCCGCTCGAGCTGATTCAAGATTGTCCGGTTCAATTGGAACGCAAGTATCACACACCTCATCAAGATCATGCCTACCTCGAAACAGAAGGGGCATTGGCTATCCCCTTTTCAGATGGCAGCCTGACAATCTATTCAACCGATCAAAGCCCGTTTATCAACCAGTCCATCCTCATGCAGGTTCTAGGACTCCCACAAACAAAAATCCGGGTTATCCAACCGGTGATTGGGGGAAGCTTTGGCGGGAAAAACGATCTCAGCTACCAGACATCTGCTCAGGTGGCTGCTCTGGCGCTCAAAACCGGCCAGCCTGTTCGGATGACCTTTTCAAGGGAAGAATCAACAATTGCAGGGTACATGCGTGACGCCATGAACATGTACGTCAGGATCGGCGCTGACCAAGACGGCACGCTACGGGCATTAAGTTTTCTGGGCATTCTCGATTCCGGCGCGTACGCCTCAGGAAGCTACCTGACAACCTGGCGGGCTTGCATTCATGCCACGGGAGCTTACCGCTTTGACGCCGCTCACGTTGATCTGAAATCGGTTTATACTAACAATGGATACTCTGGCGCATTTCGCGGCTATGGGAACACTGAAGTCTGTTTTGCAATCGAACAGGCCATTGACGAACTGGCCGACCGTCTCGGCATAGACCCAATCGAATTTCGGCTGAAGAACTGCCTGAAACTTGGCGATACCACTCCACACGGCCATACATTGAAGGAATCCGTCGGTCTGACAGAATGCATTGAAAAAGTGCGCGCCTTATCGGATTGGGACGCGAAACGAAAGGCCTTCTCGAAACATAACCAAACTTCATCCAGCCTTCGAAAAGGCCTCGGTGTTGCGATATTTTTCCACGGAGTCTCGCTGGGTGCTGAGGGCGTTGACAACGCTTCTAGCACAATCCAGGTCAATGGTGATTACACCATCTCCCTTTCATCAGGCCTGACAGATTACGGCCAGGGCTCCCGGACGGTCTATACACTAATCGCTGCGGAAGAGCTCGGGGTGAACCCGGACCGCATTATCATGTATCGTCCAGATACTGACACCTCGATTTCCTCTGGCCCTACCGTCGCCAGCCGGGCAACCGTGGTCGGTGGAAACGCCGCCCGTCTGGCTGCCCAGAACCTGGCAAAAATTATCAATTTGGCCGCCGCCGACATCCTACACTGCCGTCCAGATCAGCTTCAACGTGTGGGCGAAAGTTTTATCGGCCCGGACGAAGAACCGGTATCCTGGGAAATGGTTATTCAACACGCTCGGCAGATGGGCCTGATCCTCTCCAATCAGAGTAAGTGGGAGGCTCCGCAGATTGATTGGAATTTCGAAACAGGGCAGGGCATACCCTATTACGCTTATCATTATGGCGCGCAGGTAGCCGAAGTTGAAGTCGATCTGGATACAGGTAAGATCCTGGTGAAAGACATCTGGGCTGCTCACGATGCTGGCCGGGTCATCTTCCCGCAGGGAGCAGCCGGACAGCTTTATGGAGGCATCGCCCAGGGAATTGGATATGCCTTGATGGAGGAAGTTATTTATGATGACGGCTACCTCCAAAATCTCAACTTCAACGAATACACCATCCCAACTGCTTGCGACGTGCCGGATATTCACGGCTGCTTTGTCGAGACAGACAACCCCATTGGTCCCTATGGCGCCAAAAATATTGCCGAACCTGCCATGGTCCCAACGGCACCAGCCGTCCTGAACGCAGTCGCCCACGCCACCGGCCAGCGCATTTATGAAATCCCTGCTAGTCTTGAAAAAGTTCTCCTGATGCGCGACCTTCAAAGGCCTGCACAACACAACCTCCCTAATCACAAATTTCTGGTAACCAGGCAAAAAATCCTCAAAGTGCAATAACTGCATCCAGCTTTCGCTCCACAAGAAAATTATGGAAACCCATTCCAAAGCGGAATGGGTTTCTCTTTGACCTCGTAGACGCTTGAATATAAAAAGCGGAGACTTGAAAAGGTCTCCGCCTGACGATCATTGACCTGACATATTATTTCAGATCAAGTTATTTCTTGGCCGCTGAAATATGCTCCAAGACAACTTCACCCTTTTTCAACCGTTCGACTTCGGCATTGATCTTCGCTACCTGTTCTTCGGTGACGAGATTCATGTTGAAATCTTCCAGATAGTAGATCCCTGTGTCGAAACCGTGCATACGTACAGTATTGGGCTGGAAAGTACCCTCGACAACCTCTTTTACAATCTGGGTGATGACAGGGGCAAGGTCACGGCGCGTGCTGGTAATAATATGGTCAGGCGCCATATCGCGCTGATTACCGGTATTGCCAATCATCTTGATGTTCTTTTCTTTCGCGGCCTCGATTACACCAAGACCAGCAGCATCAGCAACCTGGTAGAGGACATCAGCACCTTTATCAATTTGCGCCAGCGCGGTCTCTTTCCCCTTGGCAGCATCATTGGTGCTACCCACCCATGAAATCAGCACTTCACAATCGGGGCAACTGACGGGAACGCCAGCCTTGAAACCCAGTTCAGCTCGTTTCATAGCCACAATTTCCATCCCGCCTACAAATCCCACGGTTTTGGTCT
>Ga0067045_1029759_pt1 | contig 18553 bp, 17 predicted proteins | sample TerdegcTABiofilm_FD_59184 | JGI IMG/M metagenome (GOLD analysis project Ga0067045, IMG submission 59184) | Combined Assembly of (Gp0054472, Gp0054536) Wastewater bioreactor microbial communities from Singapore -Terephthalate degrading... | reverse complement strand
AAAGTATTGAAACTATCGTTGGCCATGAAAAAACGAGCATGGTTTAATGGCCTTTGGGATCGATCAAATGATGTTTCTTCACCCTATAGTTTTTCAACCTAATTTTCTAATGACAAATCTGGGATAAATAAAAAAACCGGTGAAAATCAGGTGCTGTATATACTGACCGCAGATCACGGGGTTGCTCCGATACCTATGGAACTCAACGATGAAAAATTTCCTGCCGGTTATGTTCACCGTGATTCGGTGCGGCTTCCATTAGAGCGGCATCTTATAAAGCGTTACGGAAATTTAGCCACGGCTCATTCCTACCTGCTTGCCATGGAACCGGACTTTTATTTTAACGATACCGCATTAATTGAAAAAAACATTGATAAATATGAAATACAAAGTTATATTAAAGGCTGTTTAACAGAAACCATAGTACCCAAAGGTGTGTATCGGTTGTATTTTAAGACAGACATACTTGAAGGCCGGATTTCTCGGGATAAATTATCAGACCAGATAACGCTGAATACGCATCCGGAACGAAGCGGTGATTTTTATGTTGTGCTTGAACCTTACTTTATGTGGTATGATCACGGTAAGGGAACCGAGCATGGGGCGCCGTACCGCTACGACACCCATGTACCCCTTTGGTTCTCCGGGTCTCAATGGATAAAACCGGGCATTTACCGCGAAACATGCTCGCCAGCGGATATCGTTCCCACTCTGGCCGCCCTGCTGGGCGCCACCGCTCCGAGCCAGGCGGTTGGCCGCGTACTTACTTCAATATTGAAATAACTATTCATATTAAGGACCATACGAATATATGCATCTAACAACGCATCCACACGATTCGCAGAGGTTCGCATTTAATTCAATCAGGAGCATAAACACATGAAGGGTATGATTACCAACATCAAGTACGTTTGTATTTACGTCTCGGATTTTGAAAAATCACTTGCTTTCTATAAAAAAGGACTGGGTTTCGAGGTTACGTATCAGGAAGACGGTTTCGCGCAATTTAACACCGAAGGGGCCATGCTTACCATTGAAAAAGGCGGGGAGAAAAACGCGGAGCCCAAAGATTACAAGAAAAACGGTTTTTTAATTCAGTTTGAGGTCGAGGATATTGAGAAAGCCGTAGGTTATCTGAAGTCCAACAACGTGAAAATCACACAGGAAATAACGGATCTGGAATTTGGCCGTGTAGCGATGATTATGGATCCTGACGGCAATCAGTTGCAGTTGCTTGAACAATAATCCTGAACCGGCCATTACATGATAGGTTTGAGAATAACATATTTACTAGGCGCTGTCTTATTGCTTCTGTCGTCGTTAACATTAGAATCCCGCGGCGAGGAAAAAACCAACCTGTCCGTTCCGGTGGATTCCATCTATTTTCTTACTGAGGAATTGTTTATCCGTGACGCCTTAAAAGATGCTATCGAATATGGCAACCTTAACCTGCGGCCCGATAGCATTCGCTATAATTTTAATGTCTACCAGGGATTTTATGTTGATTTGGATCTGGACGGCGAACAGGAATATGTCGTTTCGGGCGAAATCGCAGGACAATCCTATAATCTTGTCATGGTATACTGGTGGCATACCGATCACTGGAATTGCCGCGTACTCAACCGGTCTGTAGGCGGCGGTATCAACGCCATTCAGGTTATTGATGTGGACAATGACGGCCGATCCGAGATTTTCAGCGTTCTTCAGGACCATGCCATGCGCCGCATCTGTAAGGTACATCGATGCGACAAAGCCGATACCCTTTCGTTCCACGAGGTCTTTAATTACGTTTCCGAGGGCGGATGGACTAACTCTCAGAATTTTTCATTATACCGTCCGCAGACCAAAGACAGCTATACGCTGCGGGTTGATGAAATTATTTATCAGGACGAAGAAGAAGGGGATGTCCGGCAGAATATTTATTTATACCGGTTCAAAGACGGCATCTATGTTCTGGATAAAAAAATAGAGGGCGGCGTTTCCTACCAGGGAAAAAATTAAAGGAGGCTTTATGGCTTTATTATGGATTGTGAAACTGTACTGGCTCTGGCTCATTATCGGGCTGATAATTCTCTATATGAGCATTTTTTCTAATTTCAGTATTTTCGGAATCATTATCGGATCAGTGATTACGCTTTTCGGACTGGTAGCAAGGGGCGTGATGAAAAAAGACAGTTTAAAAGACCGGATGGGGCGTTTATAATCCGGCGATACAATGGTAAAGGCGCTTTCATGAATTTTTTTTCAATTAATCGTTTTCCGCGCGTACGTGTGGCAGAGGTTCTGGCTTATATCCGCCGTTCCCATCTGAAACCGGAATGGCGCGTGTGAGTCCTGTTCCCCTTGTTAATGAAGTGTATATTTCAACCAAAAAAATAGGAACAGGTCATGTATATAAAGATTAAACCCGCCGAAGTTCACGACACGCTGAAGAAACATATGCTGGTGGACGGCTATGATTTCGTTCTGGACACTAAAAAAAGCACCGGTTCACGTTTATATGATGCCCGCACGGGGAAAAGTTATCTGGACTTTTTTTCCTTCTTTGCATCGGCCCCGATTGGTATGAATCATCCAAGACTACAGACGCAGGAATTCAGGGAAGGTCTTATTGAGGCGGCGACAAACAATCCCTCAAATTCTGATATCTATACGGTGATTATGGCCGAATTTGTAGCCATGTTTGATAAAGTCGGCATTCCGGATTATCTGCCCCACTTATTTTTAATATCGGGCGGAGCGCTTGCTGTGGAAAATGCCCTGAAAACGGCTTTTGACTGGAAGGTGCGCAAACGCTTCCCGGCCGGTTTCAGCAGTCTTGAAGAGGAAGACCGCTATGTCAATAGTATGAAAGTTATATATTTCAGGGAGGCCTTCCACGGACGGAGTGGCTATACCTTGTCGCTGACAAATACTTTAAGGGATAAAATTGCTTATTTCCCGAAGTTTGACTGGATTAAAGTAAATAATCCGAAGCTTCGTTTTCCCGTGACTGATGCCGTACTATCGGCTGTTAAGAAACAGGAAGACGAGAGCATTCGTTTTATGCAGGAACAATTCCGTCAATATCAGGACCGGATTGCTGCTGTGATTATTGAACCGATACAGGCTGAGGGAGGCGATAACCATTTTCGAAGGGAATTTCTTCAGGAACTGCGTAATCTCTGCGACCGGCACGAAGCGCTGCTGATTTTCGATGAAGTGCAGAGCGGAACAGGTCTGACCGGGAATTTCTGGTGCCATCAAGGTATCGGCGTCAAACCGGATATCCTGGCGTTTGGCAAAAAAATGCAGGTCTGCGGTATTCTCGCCGGCCGGCGTATCGAAGAAGTAAAGGATCATGTATTTGAGAAATCCAGCCGCATCAATTCCACTTGGGGCGGCAATCTGACCGATATGTACCGATCCGCATGGTATCTTAGAATTATTGACGAAGAAAACCTTGTGCAGAACGCCAAAACGGAAGGCGAATATTTTCTCCGCCAGCTTGAACAACTGAGCGCGGAACATGCAATCGTGACCAATCCGCGCGGAATGGGCCTTATGTGTGCCTGGGATATGCCTAATCCTGCTTTGCGCGATGAAGTCATTAACAAAGCTTATGATCAGGGATTATTCCTGCTGAAATGCGGAAATAATTCCATCCGTATCCGTCCGGCGCTGAATATCACCCGCGATGAAATCAATGAAGGATTCAGCATCATTCGCATGGTGCTTAAAGACATCCGCGCTTAATCATGAGCATTATTTATAATGGAATAAAAAAACTCCTTACCGTTCCGGTAAGGAGTTTTTGTTAAACTTTTTTACGACAATGAAAAAAAACAGCAATCTTTCACGGAAAGAAAAAAATCATTCGGAATCCATTGACGGGCGTTGGCTCAAAGCCAGCGTCATAGGCAGTATGTGGGGGTCGATGGAAATTATTATCGGAAGTTTCCTGCACAACCTGAATATACCCCTGGCCGGAACATTGCTTTCCATGATCGGTATTATTCTGATGGTGGGTATGCATCGCATCTGGCCCGAGCGCGGTTTGTTCTGGCGCGCAGGAGTAATCTGTGCCGTGATGAAGTCGATATCGCCCAGCGCCATTATCATTGGTCCCATGCTGGGTATTCTCATGGAAGCCGCCCTTTTGGAAATCAGCGTCCTGATTTTCGGAAGGAATCTTGTGTCCTACATGTTTGGCGGGGCGTTGGCGGTGTTTTCAACTTTTCTGTATAAAATCATCGGTTTCATCATCTTCTACGGTTTCAATATCGTCGAACTTTTTGTCAATGTTTACCAATTCGCGGTCAAACAGCTGAAAATTGAAAATTTCGGTCCGTGGGCGCTAATTCTGACGCTGTCCGGAATTTACATGACGCTGGGAATTATCGCAGCGGTAATGGGTCACCTCATCGGACTGAAAGCCGCCAAAACCGATGCCGCTGTACGTTCCGCTCAGGATTATTCGCTCCAGAAAGGGCCGGACTGGAATGAAGATGCCGACCAAAAATATTCAAAACGCCTGGCCATGCTCCATGCGGTAGTTCTCATCATCGGTTTTATTTTTATTAGTTATATTAATATGATCACCGCGGCGGTACTGGTAATCATTTATGGTTCGATTTGTTTTTTCATGTATCGGCGTGCGCTAAGGAGACTGAAAAAACCAATTCTGTGGATTCAGTTCGTCATCATATTTATACTGGCCGGATTGTTTCTCGGACAAAGCGCGGCATCAGGTTCGGTGGGATGGAGTTTTGAGGGCATCTACGCCGGCATTCAGATGAACCTGAGGGCTCTGTTCGTGATTTTCAATTTTACTGCGCTGAGTATTGAACTCAGAAATCCGTTCATCAAAGGAGTCGTACGTAACAAGAGATGGTCAAAGCTGTATTTATCGATTGAATTGGCCTTTGAAATTCTGCCGGCCACACTGGAGCGCCTTGCTAAACCGATTGAATTTATTAAAAATCCGTTGTCCGGTTTTACCCGGCTGGTTCATGAAGCGCAGAACATGCTCCGATACCTGCAAACACGGGAAGTGGAACATCCGTCTGTTTTCTTCATCACCGGCGAAGTAGGCGAAGGTAAAAGCACGCTTTTAAAACATATTGTCCGTCATTTGAAAGAAAAAGGATTTCAACCGAAGGGGATTATTGCAGAAGGACATTGGGAGAACGGCACTCGAAGCGGTTTTGATATGATCAATATCAATGGCGGCTCCGGAATACCTTTGTGCAGGCACTATAATACGGACAACTGGATCCCTCTGGGAAGATTCTTTTTCAGCCCCGAAGCGATACAATACGGTCAGGATATTTTAAAGCAAGCAGAATCCAACGACACAGAAGTCGTTGTGCTTGACGAAATCGGTAAATTCGAACTTGAAGGCCAGCTCTGGGCTAATGCATTAACTCAATTGGTTCAGAAAAATAAAATCCTTTTACTCTCTGTTCGTAAACGGTTTGTTCAGAGCGTTATAAACAAGTGGAATCTGAATGAAGTGGCGTTTTTACAGGCCGGCCAATCGGACCCTTTGCAAGCCGCTGACCAGATTGAATCGGCCATATTATATAACCGCACAAAATTAATGAAAAAACAATCATCTTGAAATATTCAAAAGTGCATTTATTAAATTAAGTGAATTGATTTAAACAGCCGCAGGTATAACGGATTTCATTCAATAAAAAAACTTTATTACTTGATAATTATCGCTAATTTCATTAAATAAGAGCCCTTTTGATGATCGGGGTGTAGCGCAGCCCGGCTAGCGCACCTGTTTTGGGAGCAGGGGGTCGCAGGTTCAAATCCCGCCACCCCGACATCGTCTTTATTTTCCCCAGAGAATGATGCGTCCTGTTTTATGCCGTGAAAAGACGGCAAAAATCATGGATAGATTTTCAATCCTTGATGGAATCAAACAATTCCAATAAACGATCCAAATCTTCGTTGGAATAGTATTCAATCTCAATGGAGCCGCCGTTTTTTGTATGCTTGAGTTTAACTTTGGTACCAAGTTTCATACGAAGACGGTCTTCGATATCTTTAATGTGATGATTGGTCTGGTATTCTTTGATGTTAGTAATGGATGTTTTCTTAGGCTGAGGACCTTCCGTTGTTTCTTTTACGGCTTGTTCTGTGGCTCGGACAGACAGGTTTTCATCAATGATTTTCTGCCAGACCCGCAACTGCAGCTTAACGTTGTCCAGAGCCAGCAACGCTCTGCCGTGGCCAATGGTAATCTGATCTTTTTTAAGGCTTTCCTGGATTTCAGGAGGTAACTTCAGCAGCCGGATAATATTCGTTATCGTACTGCGGTCTTTGCCGATTTTTTTAGCAACGTCATCTTGAGTCAGTTGACAGGTATCAATCAGTTGTTGATAGCCTTCAGCCAGTTCAATCGGATTCAGTTTTTCACGCTGGACGTTCTCGATAAGCGCCATTTCCAGCATTTCTTCGTCTGTAACATGATACCGGATGTAAGCGGGGATGGTTTCATATCCGGCCATTTTGCAGGCGCGATACCGACGTTCACCGGCTATCAGTTCATAACCGTGCTGGACCTTACGAACCGTTATCGGCTGTACAAGGCCGTTTTCGACAATGGAATTTTTAAGTTCGGTCAGAGCCTGTTCATCAAATTCCTTCCGGGGCTGGAATGGATTTGAGACTATCAGGTGAATCGGTATATTGACGATACTCGCCGCTTCCTGATCCTTGAGCGTACCATCGGGAGTCAGATCCGCGCCAGGAATGAGCGCGCTGAGTCCCTTGCCCAATCCGGTGTTTTTTTTTGTTGAAGGTCTATCCATGAAGATTCTTAAACCGGATTGGATTGACTCTGATTGGCGATGATTTCTTTGGCCAGGCCCATATAATCTTGTGAGCCTACGGAAGCCGGGTCGTAAATAATAATAGGTTTACCGTAACTCGGCGCTTCACCCAGCTTGATGTTGCGGTGAATCACGTTTTTAAATACTTTTTCTTTGAAATACTCCTTAACTTCATTGACAACCTGATTCGAAAGATTCAGCCGGCTGTCGAACATTGTCAGCAGTACGCCTTCGATGGTAAGCGTCGTATTCAAATGCCTCTGTACAAGACGAATGGTATTCAGAAGTTGCCGCAGGCCTTCCAGGGCATAATATTCGCATTGGATCGGTATAAGAACAGTGTCGGAACCGGTCAGAGCGTTGAGTGTCAATAATCCCAGTGAAGGCGGGCAATCGATTAAGATAAATTCATATTCATTTTTCAGTTCTGAAATGGCTTTCAGGAACATGTGCTCACGGTTTTCGGCGCTGACTAATTCGATTTCTGCGCCAACCAGCCGTATATGGGCAGGTATTAAGTCCATTTTATTCATCATAGTTTTAAGAACCGTATCACGAATGGGGAAACGGTGGATGAGGACTTCATACGTGCTTTTTTCCACTTTTTCCGGATCCACTCCAAGACCGGTAGTGGCATTGGCCTGCGGATCCATATCCACAACCAGAGTACGCCTGTCCGCATGCGCCAGACAGGAAGCCAGATTGATTGCCGTTGTCGTCTTGCCTACACCGCCTTTTTGATTCGCTATCGCAATCACTTTACCCATGTCGTGTCTCCGTAATGACCCCTAACAAAATTTTTGAATACCGGGCGGAATGTAAAAAAATTATTATATATATTCAAATAAATTCGTTCGGATTATGTCTTTTTTCTTTGAATAATTATATAGACCCCCATGGTTATTAATTCATTAATCAGGGGTATATATTTAAGAATATTAAATTTAAGCGGTTTCAAACCATATCTGATTTCATAGGATGGGCGAATGAGGTAATAATGAGCCTGACGGATTTCAAAATCGTTTTTTCGAATATGTTTATAAATTTGCCGGATTGTTGTTTTTGAATTTTCAAGTTCTAATGCGGTATGATAAGCCGGCAAATTGCCTTTTTCAGTCCATTGGACATACTTAAGATAAAGTGTTTTTGGTAAAAGATGAACCCATGGCATTTTACCGCAAAACGATTTTGAGAATACCTGTTGATGAGCGCCGTAGGGCGAATAATATGGAGGAAATGTCATAAAAATGATTCCGTCTCGCGTAAGGAGTTCATTAAACAGCTTAAACACGGACTCCTTATCCGGTAAATGCTCAATGACGTCCCGAAGAATGATAATATCATAGACGCCGTCATAAAGAGGTCGCGCGGACGGATCATAAATATCGGCGGTGATATACCGGACTTTTGGAGTGCATAACCTTGTATAATCAAAAGGGTGAATATCAATACCGACGGCTGAGCGGCATTGTTCGGCAAATGCTTCTATGACGCCGCCGCTACCACAACCGATTTCCAGCACGTCTTTATTATTTATCGTAATACCGCAATGCTCAATCATCGGTATCAGATAGTTCTTTGCGAGCAGGTTCTGATAATTCCAGTAATATTCCTGCCAGTCGGCATAATCGGAAGGCCGTATCATTCTATTTCATCTTCTCAAATAAATAAAACGCGAATTTGCGATCCGCCGATATAAATTCTTTCCTGAATTGATAAGTATCAGGATGGGCTTTCAGGGTATCTAACTGCACGTTTTTGTCTAAACGCCATGAATAATGGGAATCCCATGCGATAAACGATCCGGCCGTGAGACTGTCGAGTTTTTCCGTGCGCATTTCCATATATTTGGCAGACGCATAATCGCCGAGGTAATAATTGAAATCGTCAAAAAAGAAAAACCATGGATGCGCGACCATCATCATCGGAATTTTCCCCTGAAGGTTTTTTTCATAATAGCCGTGGAATGTCTTAACGGTTTGATGCTCAGGCGCCAGTTGAAGTGGTTTTTCTTTTAACAGCGCATAGCCCGCGGTCATGATGGCCACGCCGTAAATAATGATTGTTTTCCAAATACGAGCGGTATAATCCAGATAGTGTCTCATAATGAAAAATAATACCAGGATTAATGCGATAACAAATTTTAAATATTCTTTCTGATCGCTGAGAAAATAATCTCCGATGATTTCGTAGGAATAAAAGGCCAGAATCATTAGGCTGCAAACGGCCAGTACCACGGTGGTTAAAAGGCGTTCCTGTTTATCCATCCCCGGTGATTCATCATAAAAGAAACGGTTAAAGCCCTGTAAAGCCAATAAAGCCATGACGGGCGAAACAGCAACGAAGTGTCTTAAGAAACCTATGGATGCCACATTGCCTTTCCAGTATAAATAGACGTGAACCGCAAACATAAGAATCAAACTCGAGTTTAATACGCTGAATTGTTTGGCACGGGCATCCGCAATCAACTGGAGGATTATGAAAACAAAAACAACCGGTCCAACGATAAAAATGAAACGCTCAAAGTAATGCGCGAAGGGTCCATTCTGGTAAAAACCGTGACCGAAGCTTTTGGATGCGGTCAGCAGAAAAAGAGTGTCGCCCGTCATAGCCATTCCGGCAATCTGAAAAAGGGCAAGCCCTGTACCCATTAATAAAAAAGCTAACCATTGTTTTTTCCGAATTATCATGACAGCAAAAAGCGGCAGCAGCAGAACCAATTCTGTTCTTGCCAGCGGCATAAAAGCCAGTGCGATAGCCGCGGTTTTCCATGATTCCTTATAGTAATAATACAGGCCGACTGAAAGCAGAAAAGCCGCCAGGGGTTCGGTACATAGACTAAAGCTGGTAATCAGAAATAACGGCTGAAAGAAAAGAAAAATCACGCTTAGCCAGGGTTGTCCGGCCTTTGTTATCACCGCAGTTCTGTAAATAAAATAACAGGTGCCCAGGGTAAGCAACGCTGTTGCAGCCGCGCAGAACCAGTAACCGGCCTGGGCAGGGAGCATGAAAAACAGAATCGCCAGCGGACGCCCCCACATATTGATGAAATACTCCGGTTTGTCTAAGGCGGCCTGAGCCATGAAATAGCGTCCGATATTATCATCATCATACGGCCGGGGCGAAGCAATCATGTATATGCCTATGACAGCGGCAATGAATCCGAAAAGAATAATGAGATGCGTTCGCGTAAAAATAAATTCTCTGGGTACCGCTGGCGCGGCTTGGCGAGTTTCAAGAGATTTTTTAGATTTAATTTTTTTAGCCATAGGTCTTTTTTAATAAGTTAAAAATCATAAAGAAACGCTGAGACGAAAAATCTTTAAATCGAAACAGAAGGATCTGTGGATCCGGGAAATTGTTATATTCCAGAAAACAATAAACACAATCCATGAAAGTCTTTGTATTCCCGGATTTGATTCACGTAGAAGATTTGAAGACGGGCTTCGCGGTTTTTTTGCTCATTTCGATAGATACGCAAACTATTAACAGAACTTAGGACATGATTAACAAAAACACCAAAGAGAGTATATTTGGCATAAAGTTCGGAAGTATTGCTTTTTGCTCTTAGGCGGTCATATTTCTTTCTATGGGATTCGCTGTCCCATTTCCAGTAATTGTCCGGATTTTCTTCATATAACAGCGAACGTCCGGTAAGTCGTCTCTGGGACTCGTTATACGCATAGATATCGTCAAATTTACCGATCATGGTTTTAAACTTAAATGGTTTGGGTGTTTTCCAGTTGACGCCGGCATACTGGGCGGCCATGTTTTTGGCATCATGGTTAATCCATGAACTGTAGCTTTTCAGGTAAAAATGAGTTGACCAGCTTAGAATCTCTGCCGTAAAAAAATACCGGCCGGATCCCCAGTTTCTGTAATTCCAGTCTTTCAGGTATAACTCGCCCATACCCGGTATCAGCAGAGAAAAGAGCCAGGCTTTGGTCTTGGATTTCTGTGTATTCGAATATCCGGTTGGTAACGTGTTTTGATTTTTATACAGAATAATATCTTTTTTAAATGTCAGATCAGCGGTTATATTTTGCGAACAGACATAATCCGTGTAAAAGAGAAAAAACAAAGTTAAAATCACAAAGAGAGATAAAAGCATGCGGAATGTAAACATTTCAGGCCTTTTTTATTAAGTTAAAGGTTGCGCCGGAAACGTCAGAATAAATGTCGTTCCGTTTTTTTCTTCAGAAGAAATTGCAATATCACCGTTATTTTCTTCTACAAGTTTTTTTACAATAGCCAGTCCAAGACCCGAACCCTTTTCTTTGGTGGTGAAGAAAGGGTCAAATATTTTATCTTTAATAGACTCATCAATCCCGTGTCCGTTATCGTGAATTTCGATTTGTACATGGAGAGACTCTTTTTTTGATGCGACGCGTATTTCGCCATTTGGTTCTATGGAATGAATCGCATTTTCGATAATATTTATTAATATCTGACGGAGATGGCCGGGGTCCACATACACCTGCGGAGCGTGGATAGATTTTATAAAGCGCGTTTTTTTCTTTTCCATGGCCGCGTGAAGGACAGTATAAACGTCGTCCAGTACCGGCTCAATCGGACATACGGAGGGATTGGGATTGTTGGGACGCGCAAAATCGAGAAAATCGATGAGAATTTTTTTCATCACGTCCACTTCGCTGATGATTTTTCTGGTATAGGGTTTTCGCGCGTCGCTGTCGGGCGTTTCTTTATTTATCAGATGGGCATAAATCTCCACGCCGCCGAGGGGGTTGCGCAATTCATGGGCGACACCGGCTAACATGGTTTTAAGGTATTGATCGCGTCGCAGGATGTTTTTACGCATTTTTTCCATGGTTTCGCCGAGAAAAGCGATCTCGTCTCGGCTGTCGATATCGATGCGGCTGTCTAATTTGCCGCTGCCGATTTTCTCGGCGGCTTCCATCAGGTGCTTCAGCGGGTTGCTGATTGAGCGCGCAAAATAAAAACCGATGAAAATGGATACAAGCACCCCAATAATGCCCACCATCAGCAGGTTCCATTCTATCCGTTTGATGAGATAAAGAAACGTCGCGGAACCGTCCACCGCAATAACGCCTTTAATCTCATTGTTGACGATTAACGGAATGAACGCCGTCTTATAAAGCTTTCCGTCATAGCTTTCAAAAAGAACGGTATGCGAAGGCAGGCCTTCCAGCGCTCTTTCAAATTCATACATATTGTACTTGAGAAACGGATAAGTATAGTTAATTTTAACGCCATCATCGGTATCCATCAGACTCTGGCCGTGGACATTCATGATATAAATTCGTTCCACATCGGTAGCTTCGCGGAGATCAATCAGGCGTTTGCGGAAATTACGATAGGTGCGTGTTTCCTCATCGCCGGGAACCATCATGGATACAAGTTCGGTGTTTATTTGAAGCCCTGCAGCCTGCGCCACGGCCAGAAGTTTTTTCCCTAATTCTTCATCCAGGCTGCTTTCCGTGTACCAGTAGTGCAGAAGCCCGCTGACACTGAATATCGCCAGACAAAACACGCTGAAGATGACGATGAGTTTATTCTGGATTTTTGAACTTATGAATCGGAAAACCATTCCAACGATCTTAAGTTGGTAAAAATAATTAACTACAATTTATGTAAATCGTTGTATTTATCAAGGATAAAAAATCGGATTCACATATTTAAGGTTAACAGCCGTTCGGATTCGGAAAGTACAGTCATTTTGTTTCCATAAGGTATTTATGAATAGCCGCAGCCGCTTTTCGTCCGGCACCCATCGCAAGTATTACGGTAGCGCCTCCGGTAACGATGTCGCCTCCCGCAAAAACGCCCTTTTTGGAAGTTTCCATAGTTGTATCATTAACTATAATATTGCCCCATTTATTGAACTCCAGATCCGGCGTGGTCTGGCGGATGATGGGATTGGAACCGTTGCCGATGGCAACTACCGCAACGTCAATGTCGAGTATGTATTCCGATCCCGGTACCGGTACCGGCCGGCGCCGGCCGCTGGCATCCGGTTCGCCCAGTTGCATACGCTGAAGGCGTACGCCGTGCAACCACCCGTTGTCGTCGCCTAAAAATTCCGTCGGATTACTTAATACAATGAACTGAATGCCCTCCTCCTTGGCATGATGAACTTCTTCTATGCGGGCAGGCATTTCTTCCTCAGAACGGCGATAAATAATATAGGCGTTTTTAGCGCCAAGGCGCTTGGAGGTGCGTACCGCGTCCATAGCTGTATTGCCGCCGCCAAACACGGCAACATTTTTATCGCGGATGTTAAAAATCGGCGTGTCATATTCCGGAAATTTATATGCTTTCATAAGATTCACGCGGGTCAGGAATTCATTTGATGAATACACGCCGTTAAGATTTTCGCCGGGAATATTCATAAAATAGGGGAGACCCGCGCCGACCGCGATAAAAACCGCATCATATCCGCTTGCCAGTAGTTCGTCCACGGTGTCGGTGAGTCCTATGACGGCGTTCGTTACAAATTCCACACCCAGCTTAGCCAGAGCCTCCACTTCGGCTTTTACAATAGCCTTGGGCAATCGGAATTCAGGAATGCCGTAGATTAAAACGCCGCCAAGCTCGTGCAGGGCTTCAAATACCGTTACTTTATGGCCAAGCTGAATGAGATCGCCGGCACAACTTAATCCCGCCGGCCCGCTGCCTACAATGGCGACCTTTTTGCCGGTCGGCGGCTGTACTTCAGGTGTACGAATGCCTACATGCTCGCGTTCAAAATCAGCGACAAAACGTTCTAATCGCCCGATAGCGACGGACTCGCCTTTGGCAGCCAGGACACATTTAACTTCACACTGCTCCTCCTGAGGACATACACGGCCGCAAACCGCCGGCAGAGCGTTATCTTCTTTAATCTTGGCCGCGGCGCCCAGATAATCGCCCTCGGAGACCAGTTTGATGAAGTCTCTTATCTTTACGCCAACCGGGCAGCCTTCCACACATTTAGGTTTAGGACATTGCAGGCAACGCAAGGCCTCCAGTTTGGCTATTTCTTCGGTATAACCCAGATTGACTTCATTGAAATTTTTATTACGGACATCCGCATCCTGTTCCGGTATAGGCTGACGCGGAATTTTCATTCGTTCGGCTTTGGAAAGTTCAGCCATGCATGACTCCTTGGCGCATATAGACGGCTTGAATGTGCATTAAAGTTTCTTTATCTCTTCTTCCAGATGGCAGAGATGTTGCTGTAAGGCCGTGTTTTCTTCGGTACGGTAGGTCTTATTCCGGTTTTCAAGAACTTTGAAGTCCACAAGATGAGCGTCAAATTCCGGTCCGTCCACGCAGACAAAAACGGTCTTATTGTCTACCGTAGCCCGGCAGCCGCCGCACATACCGGTGCCGTCCACCATGATCGGATTCAGACTCACGACCGTCTTGATACCGTACGGCCGGGTGGTTTCAGCAACCGCTTTCATCATAGGGATCGGTCCGATGGCAAGGACAAAATCAATTTTACGCCCGCTGTCAATCAGGTCCTTCAGCTTTTGCGTGACAAACCCTTTATAGCCGTAACTGCCGTCATCGGTGGTGGGATAGACTTCATCGCATATCTTTCGCATTTCTTCTTCCAGAATAACAAACTCTTTAGTCCTGCCGCCGATAATGGCTATCGTATGGTTGCCGGCCTGTTTCAGCGCGACCGCCGTAGGATAAGCAATAGCGGTACCCACGCCGCCCCCAATGCTGACCGCCGTGCCGAACTTTTCAATATGAGAGGCTTTACCCAGGGGCCCTACCACATCGAGAATGGTATCCCCGGTTTGAAGCGTGTTGAGTTCACGTGTGGTTTTTCCGATTCCCTGAACAATAATCGTTATGGTGCCGTCTTCCACAGAAGCATCGGCGATGGTCAGCGGGATACGTTCCCCCATATTATTGATTCGAACGATAACAAATTGACCCGGCTTTCTTTTCTGAGCTATTTTCGGAGCTTCAATTCTAAATTTTTTTATATTACTGGCAAGAAAAACCGCTTCTTTAATTTTGAACATACCTGAATTTTCTTCAAAATAATTGTTAAATAATTTTAAAAATTTCTCGAAAAAACATTTTAAATTCAAACAATTTATTAATTTCAGTAAAAAACGTAGATTTGATCATTATCTCTGTAGTTTGAATATCTCGTTTTTTATTTTGTTTCAATTCAAAGTAAAAAAAAATAATATCTTGACTTTATTTTTTGCGAAAACTATATTAGCCGGCTTATGAAATAAACCTGTATAAATTATTAATATTCCGGAGGTCAATTACTGATGATTAAGGACAAAAAAATTAGACTGGCGATTATAATCATTTTATCGTTGTTATCACTCTGGGCTTTATGGCCAACCTTCAAGTTTTATTCTTTAACCGAAGATGAAAAAGCAGAACTTAACAAAACGGCAGAGGGCAATAAGGTGTATATGGATTTACAGGCAAAATCCATTAACCTTGGACTTGACCTCAAGGGCGGTATCCGGCTGGTCATGGAAGCGGATCTGGTAACCCTTTATGAAAACCTGGCTAAGACCAAGGGGGTGCAGTTTACTCAATTGTTTGAAGCCGCGGCCGAAGAATATCGCAAGGACCCGTATTCCAATTTTGCCGAACTGCTTCAAAAACATTTCTCGGAAGCCAATGTCGAAATGACGGCTTACTGGGGAGAAAAATACAAAGATAATGCCGGTGTGGTTAAATTTTTAAATCAGGAAGGGCTTGATGCCGTAGACCGTGCCCAACAAATTATCCGCAACCGCGTGGATCAGTTTGGTGTTAGTGAACCCAGCATACAAAAACAGGGTGATCACCGTATTATTGTCGAGCTTCCCGGTTTAGAAGATCCCAAACAGGCGAAGAATCTAATCCAGCAAACCGCGCTGCTTGAGTTCAAATTACTGCGTGAACCGCAGGAACAAATGACTGCTTTTGAACGCATTGATAAATATCTGCTGAGGGCCGATTCGGCTATGATTAAGGCCGATACATCCAGGATAAGTGTAACGGGCACTGCCGGCCAAAAAGATACCGCTAAAGAAGTATCGGGCCTTAAAGCCGAGCTGGCCAAAGCCGAAACCGATACGTCTTCCAAAGATTCCGCATCTTTCAGCGCATTGAAGGATAAACCGTTTTCCAAGTTTATTATACCGCAACAGGTTGGCCAGCATCATGCCGATTTTTATGTGGCGGAACAGGATGTGGAATTTATCAAACTTTTATTATATGAAAAAATCGGCGACCGGATTAAAATCAAACCCGGCATACAGGAAGCCATAGGCGAGAACAACGAGATTCTGTTCAGCCATAAGCCGATCCATCAGGGCTATTATGCGCTGTATGTGGTCAAGAAAGCCGCGGAATTATCCGGTTCGGTCATTACGGAGGCCAAACAGGATATCTATCAGGGAATGGATCCCGGTATGGCCGGCCGTGCCATCGTAACGCTTAAGATGACCGATGAAGGCGCCAAGAAATGGGCTGTGATAACCGGCGCCAATGTCGGCAAGCGGGTGGCGGTGGTGCTCGACAATCGCGTACAGTCTGCTCCGAACATACAGGAAAAAATTTCAGGAGGTAATACGCAAATCACCGGTATGGACAATATCGAAGAAGCCAAAGCGTTGGCCATAGCGTTGCGTGCAGGTTCGCTTCCGGCGCCTCTGAAAATTATGGAGGAACGGACCATCGGACCCTCGCTGGGTGAAGACTCCATCAACAGCGGTAAATTATCCAGTTATGTGGCTATTATTTTAGTCGCTCTGGCTATACTGATTTATTACCATCTGGCCGGTGCCGTTGCTAATTTATCGCTTATTTTCAATGTCCTGTTCCTGCTGGGAATATTAACCGGTTTCGGTTTTACGCTTACGTTACCCGGCATTGCCGGCATCGTGCTGACGCTGGGTATGGCCGTAGATGCTAACGTGTTAATTTATGAGCGCATTCGTGAGGAAATCCGTCTGGGCAAAACCGTCCGCGCTTCCATCGAAGCCGGATTCTCCAAAGCTTTTGTTACTATTCTGGACGCGAACCTTACGACTTTTGGTACAGGGTTGGTTCTTTATCAGTTTGGTACGGGCCCGATTAAGGGTTTTGCCCTGACGCTTATGATCGGTATCATTACAACGATCTTTACGGCGGTATTTGTTACCCGCGTGTTTCTTGACTTGATTTATGAGCGTCAGACTTCGGATAGAAAACTGAGCATAGGGATTTCTTATTCCGCTGCGAAAAGCAATGCGTAAATATTTAACACAGTATTAAGGTATAAGGAGTTATATAAATGGAATTCTTCAAAAATCCGAATTACAAATTCGTTTCAAATCGTTTTAAAGCCTATATGCTATCCGGGACAATCATACTTATCAGTATAGGTATATTTGTCACTATTGGTCTGAATTACGGCGTGGATTTTGCCGGCGGCACCTCGCTGGAACTTAAGTTTGAACAACCCGTTGAACTCGAAAAAGTCCGAACGGTACTATCCTCTAAATTTCAGACTGACCGTGTGCAGAGTTTCGGCGCTCCGGATGAGGTTTTAGTTCATGTCATCGAGCAAAATGACAAAGTCGCTCCGGATATTGTGGCGTTGCTTGAGCAGCATTTTACCGGAAATAAAATTGAAGTGCGTTCGGTCAGTCAGGTAGGTCCCAAAATCGGGCAGGAACTCAAGACCGCTGCGGTTTGGGCAACCATTTGGGGCTTGATTTTCATCGTGGTTTATCTGGCCATCCGGTTTCAGTGGAAATGGGGACTCGCGGCTGTCGTGGCTTTGGCGCATGACGTGATTATCACGCTGGGTCTGTTTGTGGCGCTGCAACTGGAGTTCTCACTGGCCGCTGTTGCCGCCATCCTTACCATTATCGGTTATTCCGTCAACGATACTATTGTGATCTTTGACCGTATCCGCGAGAATATCCGCATGATGAAACGGGGAAGCAGTTTTGAAGATGTTGTAGACATCAGCATCAATCAGACGTTGAGCCGAACCATCATGACATCGGCGCTGACCTTGCTCTCCGTCATTGCATTGCTCATTCTTGGCGGGGAAGTGCTGCGGGTGTTTGCGTGGGCGCTGTTTACCGGTATCATTGTCGGCACCTATTCCTCGGTGTTTGTCGCCAGCCCGATCCTGATTGAATGGAAAGCCGGCGATGACCTTAAAGCAAAGATGAAATAACATTTATATGTCAAACAGGATGTTTTATGCAGTTTAAAATGAGCGAAACCGCGGGCATCAGTGTCATCGAAGTTGAAGGCAATATCCTCGGCGGGGCCGACGCTTCGCAGTTAAATGATATCGTCCACAAACTGATTAAGGAAGGTAAAAAGAATTTTGTGATCAGCCTGCGTTCGGTCGACCTTATCAACAGTTCCGGTCTGGGCATTTTAATCAGTAACCTGACCAACGTAAAAAACAACGGCGGCGATATGCGTCTGGCCGAACTGACCGACAAGGTGAAACAGGTACTGACGATCACCAAGCTTTCATCCGTCTTTAAAGTGTTTGCCTCCATTGATGAAGCCGTTAAAAGCTTTGCGTGACTTTTTTTCAAATACCACCCAAAATCCATCAGGGATTTTGGGTGGTTTTTATTATTCACCATTCTTATTAAACCCGGAATTGTCATTACAGAATAATTTCTAATGGCCGCCATTAGAAAAATGGGCTTGTAAATGTATTGGGAATAAGATATTATGATGGGTTTCGATAACATATTTTGTATCCACATTTAGTAAGA
>Ga0067045_1029758_pt1 | contig 18562 bp, 17 predicted proteins | sample TerdegcTABiofilm_FD_59184 | JGI IMG/M metagenome (GOLD analysis project Ga0067045, IMG submission 59184) | Combined Assembly of (Gp0054472, Gp0054536) Wastewater bioreactor microbial communities from Singapore -Terephthalate degrading... | reverse complement strand
GAGGAGGTTCCCGAAGACGGGAGCACGGGAGCTTCCGCGGAGGGCCCCGGCCCGGCCACGTTCGCCCCGGAAGCCCCGGCGGCGCCGGAGGGCTGAGAGGCTCCGGCCGGTCCGGCGCCGGGAGCTTCGGGGGGTGCGGACACGGCCCCGGGTTCCCGGGCGGCCGGGGCGGGAGGAACCGGGGCGTCCGAACGGGGGCCGCAGCTCGAGAGGATCAGGGCCGCTCCGGCAAGGAACGCGAGGAACGATATTCGCAGGATTTTCATGAGGTCCTCCGGGGCGAGCAAGGTGACCGAGCCTGGCGCTGGAATTCCCGACCCTTTATAGTATATAACACTTTTTACACCGGAGTCGGTAAAATACCGTTTTCACGCCCGAGGTTCCCGCGCGAACCTGGCGTATATCTCCAGGAGGACTGTGCCATGAAGAAACTCCTCGTCTTGGCGATCCTGCTCCCGATTGCCCTGTTGGGTTGCGTCAGCGCTCCGCCGGACAAGGCCCCGGAGCCCCAGCGCAAGGAGCGGATCGAAACCGTCCGGGTGCCGGTTCTGATCAAGGAAGACTCCTACTTCGCCGACGGGATCCTGGACCGGACCGTCAGCTATACCTACGACTCGGCCCTCAAGCTCCTTCTGGAGAAGCGGGTCCAAGAGCCGTCCCGGGCCGAGCCTACGGAACGGTCGGTCTATGAATACTCCGGAACCGTTCCGACATCCGTCTCCCTCTTCGACTACGAGGGCAAGCTCAGGACGCGCACGGAGTTCAAGGTCGACGCCTCGGGCCGGGTCATCCAGGAGACCGTCGCCGACTCCAAGGGGAATCCCCAATCTTCGGTGCGGTACGAATACGACGCCTCGGGGCTTCGCACCAGCCGCAGGGTATACAACGGGGCCGGAGCGCTTCTGGCGATTTCGGAGTACTCGTACACGGCGGGACGTCTGGCCGTGGTTATCCTCAAGGATTCCGCCGAGGGCCCCGCGGGACGGGTGGAGCATGAATACGACTCCGCGGGCAGGCTCGTTCTCCGGATCACCTTCGACCCCGCGGGGGCCGTGGCCCAGAGGGAGCGCTTCGTGTATGACGGGGACTTCCTGGCCGAGGAGCGTGTGGAGCGCGGAGACGGCCGGGTGGAACGCCGTAGGGTCTACGAGAAGGGTCCCGAGGGAGCCCCGGCGAAATCCACCCTGTACGACGCTTCGGGCCGGATCCGGGACATCCGCGTCTTCGAATACGGGTTCCGCACCGAAGAACGGACCGTGGTCTACTACGAATGATCCGGAGGAACGGAATGAACAGAACGTCTAGAATCCTTGCGCTGGCGGTCCTGCTTGTCGGGACAGCCTCCACGGCGTTCGCGGACGAGATGACCTTCATCTACCGCCGCATATACCAGCAGTCCGAAACCCTCCGTCAGAAGGAGGCCGCGGCCCTGGCGGTCGCCTCCAAGGATGATCCCGGAACCGCCGCGGTCCTGGAATACATCTTGGATGACCTTCTGAAATCCGGCCCCGAAGTGGCGAAGGGGTCCCAGGACCGGCAGACCTGGAACGGTCTGGTCCGGACGATCGTCGGAGCCCTGGGCACGGCGAGATACGTAGAGGCCGCCCCCCTGGCCTGGGACGCGTTCAACCAGAGCGAAGATCCCCTGACCCGGGCGGAGGCCCTGATGGCCCTCGGAAGCATGCGGGCCCTGGAATACGCGGAACGGATATCCCTGGTGCTGCGTAACCTGAACTTCGAGCCCGTCCGGGACCGTGAGGCCGGGGAGAAGGTGGCCTTCGGCGCCATCCTGGCTCTGGAGAAGCTCCGGGACCCCGTGGGCTTCGGCCCGGTCTTTTTCGCCTCCGAGGGCTGGTACAGCCGGCGCGTCCGGGACCAGGCGCTTCGCAGCCTGCCCCTCCTCGCGGAGGATCCCACCGAACCGGTCCGCGCCCTCCTGGCCGAGGAATCCCTGGACCGAAAGCTCAAGGCCTTCGATCTCCACGCGGCCTCCAAGGCTCCGAACGAAAAGAAGATCGAGATCGCTCGGCTGGCCCTCCAGAAAGGGATCGAGATCAAGGCCCGGGACCGTGCGGAGGGAACCAAGCTCAGGGATCTCCGCATCCGGGGCCTTCGCGCCCTGGTGGCCCTGAAGGCCGGGGGAGGGTCCTCCACGGACTGGATCCGGGAAGCCTTCAAGCTCGGAGAGATCGACGAGCGTCTGCTGGCCCTCCAGGCCCTGGGTACGGACGCGTCCGACCCGTCCGCGCGGGCCCTGGCGGAGATACTCCTGGACCTGGACGGACAGCAGCGAGCGGGCATATCCGACGAGGTCCGCAACCGTATCGCCGCAGCGGCCATCCAGTACGCCGGGGCCACCCGGAACCGCCTGGTCCGTCCCGCCCTTACGGCGATCACGCTGAACGAAAAATGGTCCAATTCCCTGATCCGGGCGGCCCAGGAGGCCCTAAAGGAAATTCCATGAACGGCACTTCCGCCGAACCCTTCGCGGCCCGCCGAGGCCGGATAGCAGCCTGGCTCAAAGAGCGGGGAATCGCCGCCGCGGTCTTCGAGGACCGGGAGGGCCGAAGGGACCCGACGGTCCGGTACCTTACGGGCCAGCCCGGGGACTCCCTGCTCCTGGTCACGGCCGAGGGCCGGGGAATCCTGGTCTCCTGGGACGTCAATATGGCCCAAGCCCTGGCCCGGGCCGACGAGATCCTGGCCTACGGGGACTTCGAGCGGAAACCCGTGCGGGCCGTCCTGGGCGTCCTGGCCCGGGAGGGCATCCGCCCCGGCGCCCAGGTGGAGCTCCCCTCGACCCTGGCCTACCCGGAATACATCCGCTACGCGGAAGAGGGTGGGGACTTCGACTTCCTCTGTCGGGAAGACGGTGCGGACGAATTCGCCCGGGGGCTCCGGGCAGTCAAGGATTCGGCGGAAACGGAGGTCTACCGCCGCGCCTCGGCCATAACGGACGAACTGATCGACGCCCTTGAGGCGGGGGTCCGGAACGGAAGCCTTTCCTCCGAGGTCGACGCGGCGCTCTTCCTGGAACGGGAGAGCCGGACCCGGGGCTGCGAGGGCATGGGGTTCGAAACCCTGGCCGCCGGACCGGCCCGGTCCTTCGGGATCCACGCCTTTCCGCCCTGCACTTCCGGCGCCTTCGGAACCGGAGGGCTTTCCATCCTGGATTTCGGCGTCCGCCTCGAAGGCTACACCACGGACGTGACCATGACCTTCGTCCGGGGGAAGCTATCCTCCCGGCAGGAGCGGATGATCTCCCTGGTAGAGGAAGCCTACAGGGAGGCCGCGGCCATGCTGCGTCCGGGGATTCCCAGCATCCAGGTCGCCCGGCGGGTGGACGAGCTGTTCGCGGACCAAGGGTTCAAGATGCCCCATGCCCTGGGACACGGGATCGGGCTGGAGGCCCACGAAGCCCCGGCTCTGCGCAACCGGGACGACAACACATGGGTCCTGGCCCCGGGACACGTGGTAACCCTGGAGCCGGGGCTCTACGACCCGGAAGCCGGAGGCGTGCGCCTGGAGAACGATTTCCTGATCGGTCCGGGAGGAGCGGAGGCCCTGACCCGCTCCCGCATCGTGCGGCTGTGAGGCTTCGCCTCCGGAAAGGGAATCCCCGAATCACCCAGTCGGGGCGGATCCTGGCGGTTCACAAGGCCCTCTTCGTGGACCGTCCCTTGCTGTCCCTTGCGGCCGCCGCCGCGGTCTACGTCTTCATCGTGCTGGCCTTCGGCCTGCGCCTGGAGATTTCCAGCAATTATTTCGTCCTTCTGCCGGTCCTGGCCGCCGCCCTCGGCTACGGCCTGTTCGGGGGCCTTCTGGCGGGCGCCCTGGGCCTGCCGGCAAACCTGGCCCTCTTCGCCCTGCTCGGGCGTCCCGACTTCTCCCCGGCCAGCAAGTTCATCGCGGAACTCTCCGGCCTCCTGGTCGGGGGAGCCTCGGGCTACCTGGCCGAGTACTTCCGCCGGCTCCAGGACGAGATCGCCCGGCGGATCCGGACCGAGGAATCCCTGCGCAAGGCCCTGGAGGAAAAGGAAGCCCTGCTCCTGGAGCTGAACCATCGGGTCAAGAACAACCTGAACGTGATCAAGAGCCTGATCCAGCTCCAGAGGAACCGGTCCGAAAATCCGGAGTTCCGGGATGCCGCGGACCGGCTGCTGGCCCGGGTCTTCGCGATCGCCCGGGCCCATGACCGTATGTTCGGCGAGGCTGAACCCGCGGAGATCGACCCCGTGGAGTACCTTGAGGACATCCTGGCGGTCTATGACTCCGAGGCGGGGCTGGGTCCCCGGATCGAAGCGACCGTCCGCTCCGAAGGACTCCGCCTTCCCGCGGAGACGGCGGTCCCCCTGGGACTGATCCTGAACGAGGCGGTGGCCAACGCCTGGAAATACGGCGCGAGGCCTACGGGCGGGGCCATCCGGGTATCCTTGGACCGGGTCGGAGACTCCTGGGTCCTGGAGGTCCGGGACGAGGGACCCGGATTCAACCCGGATACCCCCGACGGCCCGCGCGCAGGCGGCCTGGGAGTCCGGATCATCCGGAGCCTGGCGGCCCGGCTGGGAGGTGCGGTTTCCTGGTCCCGGGACGGGGGGACGCGGTTCCTGTTGGAGTTTCCCGCCGATCCCCGGTCTCCCCGGGCGGGCCCCGGCGTACGGGATTCCCAGAACGATCCGTCACCCTGACCCGGCGGCTTGATACATCCGAATCCTTAGAGAAAGATCACGTTGCCGACCCGCCTCCTAAAGGCTATAATCCATCCGCGCCCGGAAAGGAATGCCATGGCCGCCGCGTACATCATGGAGAACGACCAGGAGAGCCGCCGACTGGAGATGAAGACCGACGTTCGGGTCGTACAGGACCAGGCCCGGAGGGCGGGCCTGGGGCCGGGCATGCGGGCATTGGACGCCTTCTGCGGCCCCGGGGTTACCTCCGCCGCCCTGGCGGAGATCGTCGGAGAAGAGGGGGCCGTGGTCGGCTTCGATATCTCCGAACAGCGGATACGCCGGGCCCGGGAACTGAACGAGGGGAACCGGACCGAATTCCATGTCCGGGACGCGCTTTCCCCCCTGGACGACCTGGGGACCTTCGACTTCATCTGGGTGCGCTTCGCCCTGGAGTACTACCGGGCGGAAAGCTTCGACATCGTGCGGAACCTCAGCGCCGTCCTTCGCGAGGGCGGGATCCTCTGCTTGGTGGACCTGGACTACAACTGCCTATCCCACTACGGCATGACCGAACGCCTGGAGACCGCCCTCCGGCACGCTGCCCGGGCTCTGGAAAGCCGGGAAAACTTCGACCCCTACGCGGGCCGCAAGCTGTACTCCCATCTGTACCGGCTGGGATTCCAGGACATCCGGGTGGAGGCGGGAGCCCACCACCTGGTCTACGGCCCCCTGCGGGCCCTGGACGAGTACAACTGGATGAAGAAGCTGGAAATCCTGGGAGCCCGTGTCGGAGGGGATCTTCCGGGCTACGAGGACCCGGATGAGTTCCGCGAGGACTTTCTCGCCTTCTTCCGGGATCCCGGACGCTTCAGCTACACTCCCGTCCTGGCCGCCTGGGGCCGGAGGCCGCCCGCCCGGGACTAAAGGGGAACCGCTTCGGCGATCCCGGATCCCAGATCGCGATCCCTTCGTCCCGCGGCCACAAGCTCGGAACCGGAGACGGCCGCGGGCGGCGGAATCGCGGCGCCCGGCGCCCGGGAGGTTTCCTTCGGAGCCAGGCCGCCCCCCGGAACCGCGGGGGCCCCGGGAACGGAAACCCGTCCCTTCGCGATGGCCCGCAGCAGGGTTTCGATGACCGTCTGGTCCAGGTGCCGGCCCCCTTCCTGCTTCAAGGTCTCCACGGCCTCCTCGAACCGCAAGGGCTCATGGTAATGCCGCTTGGCGGTGATGGCCTCGAAGAAATCCGCCACCGCCAGGATCCTCGCGCCCAGGGGGATCTCGTCTCCCCGAAGCCCCCGGGGATACCCGGTGCCGTCCAGCCGTTCATGGTGGGATCCCGCTATGAAGGGGACTTGCTGGTAGGCCCCGGCGAAATTGATCCGGCTCAGGATGTCCTGAGTCTTGACCACATGGGTCTTGATCTCCTCCCTCTGCTTTCCCGTGAGGGGTCCGCTCTTCTTCAGGATCGAATCCTTGATCCCGATCTTGCCGTAGTCGTGGAGCTGGGCGGCGACCCGGATCACCTCCGTGAACTCCCCGGGCATGTTCATCTCCTCGCAGATCGCGATGGCGTACTCGGTGACCCGTTCCGAGTGGCCCGCGGTCAGGCTGTCCCGGGCGTCGATGCTGGCCGCTAGGGTCCGCAGGATGGACCGGAACTGCCGCTCCCGCTCCACGGCGAAAAACGCCGAGTTCAGGGTCAGGCCGATCTCCGGGGCGATCCCCATGAGTAGGTTAATGTCGCTCTCCAACAAGGGCCGCTTGCTCTGCAGGTTGTCCACCGCAAGGACACCCAGACACTGGTCCTCGAAGAGGATGGGACAGCAGATGAAGGACTTGGATCCCAGCCTCCGCAGGAACTCCAGGCTGTGGGGGGAGATATCGCTCTCGATCTGGCTCACGTCGTTGATCAGGAAGGGCCTGCGCTCCCGGTAGCACAGGACGAAGACGCCCCGGGAATCGGGCTTGAAGAGGCTGAACCGCGCGGCCCGCACTTCCCGGTACAGCTCATCGGTATACCCGAATCCTGCCCGGTAGACCAGGTTGCGCTTTTCCTCGTCCGCAAGCAGGATGATCCCCCGGTCATAGTCCCCCCGCTGGCTTAGAATCTCCATCACCTTGTCCAGCATCGCGTCGATATCCGTGGACGCCGAAAGGACGTGGCCGATCTCCTTGCCCATCAGGGCGTTGTTGTACACCCGCTCGAAATCCTCGAAGCTCCGCTCCGTGGTCAGTCTCTGGTGCTCGATGACCGAGTTCAGTTCCCGGAATTCCACCTGTTCCTTGACCAGGGTGAGTGCCAGGAGGACCGAGGACAAAACCGCGGCGGTCTCCATGAACTCCGCCCCTCCCCGGTATCCCGCGGCGACGGCCAGGATCGGGACGCCCGAGGCCAAAAGGCCCAGCCGGATCATCCGGAGCACGGCGGACGCGGAGTTTTCCCAGGAGATCCGGTAGCGGCAGGCCTTTCCGCCCTTAAAGATGCATTCGGGATGCTCGATGCCGGGCTTTCGGCTGTTGAACCCGGACAGGATCGCCTCGAAATAGCCGATCCGGTTCTCGCACTGGTAGGGTTTCTCCCGGACACCCTCCCGGGGGGTCACCACCAGCTCGATCTCCTTTTTCCCCAGGCTCCGGGCCTCGAACAAGGTGGATCGCGTCAGGCCTCCCGCGAGCTTCCCGATCAGTTCGAAGGCCTTGCCGGGATTCGACAGGCCCAGGACGTAATGGTAGAAGCGGCCGAGCCCCTCCGGAGAGGCGCTGTACCGTCCGGCTTCCCGGGCGATGCCGGGCTCCCCGGTGGCCTTGACGACACCCTCGTAGAAGAGGTCCACCTGGGATTGGGTGAACCAGTGTCCCTCGTCCTCCGCTTGATGCTGCGCCATCCCCGCCCCGGAGAGCAGGGCCGAGGCGTCCACGAAGGGATACCTCCTCTTAAGGAGTTTCAGGTAGGTGGAGATGATCTTGCTGTTGTAGAGCGGCTCGTCGTCAGTCCGAACCGGCCCGTCGTTCCTCTTGTTCACGGCAGGATCTCCTGAAGGTGTCGCGGACGGACTCGAAATAGGCGTCCGAATACGCGGTATTCAATACCCAAAGAGCGTAGGTTTTTTCATAGGGCACCGAATACCTGTCCAGGTACTCTCGGGGGTAGACCAGGACGGGCGGATGCCCGTCGGGGTACGCGCCCCGAAGGGCATCCAGGGCCGAGAACAGGGCGGCGGCGGAAAGGCGCTCGGAATCCAGGACCAGGACATGCATACAGCTGGTGAGGTTCGACAGGTTGAGGCCCAGGTCCGACACGGTAACCTGGATGACCGCGGCCAGGGCGCCTCCGCTTCGAAGGCTAAAGACCTGGCGCTCCCGCCGGAAGCCTTCCCGCCTGTACTCCCCGGAAAGCTCCGCGTCCGATCCGTCCAGCCTCCTCAGGGCCAGGGCGTCCAGGGTCAGGCCTCCGGATCGCGACTCGTACCAGCGTCCCAGCTCCTGAAGATCCTCCGGGCGGGCGGGGAAGAGCTGGAATCCTTCCGCGGCGGCCCCCTCCAATTCCGGCAGGCTCAGGTAGGCGAAGGTGTCCACCGAGGAGCCCTTGGGGTCGGCGATGTCCTTGGCCGCGTTCCCGAAGACCCGGGCGGGAAAGCGGTTTTCCGGGCGGAAATAGCACATCAGGTAGTCCATCCGGGCTCTCGGGTGGAGGTGGAAATCGTTGGTGAATCGGCCCGCCTCGTCCAGGACGCTGACCCCCGCGCCGCCGTACCCGTCCCGGGAGGCCGCGTGATGCTGGATCAGCCAGGAATCGGGGTAGAACCTCAGCATGGACATGTGCCCGAAGATCCGTCCCTTGTCCCGGAAGAAGAAGTGACGGGCTATGGTCGGGCTGTCCTCGTAGAGCTTCCGGTAGGTGCGGCAGAACTCGTCCTTGTGGGCCTGGAGGGAGAGGTACTTGGAGGGGTAGATGAACCCCGACTCGAAAAAGAAGCTCCAGAGCTCGTCCATCTCCACCGGCCCGCATACGGACAGGCGTCCGTCGATGGCGGAATGGACCGCGGAGGAGAGCCGGACCTGGTCCCGGGCTTCCAGATCCAGGAAGACCAGGCCGCATCGGGCCGTCCGGCGCCCGTCGGATTTTTCCAGCAGGTTCACGTAGAGAACCTGGGCCCGGCAGGCCGCAAGCACGCTCCCCGCCAGCTCCACGCTCAGGTCCTCGATGATCAGGCCCGGGATGAGAGAGGACCGCTCGAAGAACTCCTCCACGCAGACCCCCATGCCCGAGAGGTTTTCCGCCCTGAGGTATTCCGTGCGGCCCGAGAGGGGATGGACGAACCGCACCGTGGGCGAAGGAGAGAGCTCCTGCCGGTGGCTCCGGTGCTTGCGGGGAGGATAGCGCTGGAGATTCGAGCGGCTCGGGAAGAGGGCCAATCGGGCTCCCGGAGGGCCGGGGGCCTTTTTAAGGACCGAGCATTCGCCGCTGAACAAGAGCTCGCCGTCCCGGAAGAGCAGAAGAGTGACCGGCTGGGCCGGATTCAGCCAGTTCCGGGAAGGCGAGGATCCATCGTCCAGGGTCACGCCCAGGCTGACGCCGTTGAAATCCTCCAGGGTTCCTTCCCAGGTGACTCCGGATTGCAGAATCCGAGCTCGTACTCCCTCGCAGACGTACCGCTCCTGGGCCCGGACGCTCTCCTGGACGCCCGGCTGAGGGAGGCGGACCCGGATCCCCGCCTCGTCCACGCTCGTCGCCTCCGCGGGGACGGAGGCGTGGACCCGTCCGTCGCTGATGAGGATGCTTGTACAGGAATATTCCGCCAGCTTTTCCGGCCCGGGACCCTTGGCAGCCCAGCGGCAGGAGAGGGTCTGTCCGTCGCTGGGCTCGGGAAGCGCCTTAAGGAAGAACCCGGTTCCGCAGTCCGGACGCTCGAAGCGGACATAGACGCCGCCTTCCCGGAAATGGGCGGCGTTCAGGAGGTTCGCCAGGTCCCGGTGCTTGATCCGGCGCCCGCCCCGGAGGTTCTCGGCACCGGATTCCCCGGCCCGGCCCCCGGATCTATCGGGGGGATCGAAGGAGAGGAAGGCGGACGAGGAGCCCAAGCCGCCGCCGTCATGCATGGCGGACCTCGGAGAGGCGCTCGGGGCTCCGGTCATAACCCATCGGCGGTTCCTGGAATGGTCATACATTTCGCTTCCTGTTCATGATCGGCGGAAACGGCCCGGGGCAATACAGGAACCGATGGGTCGAGCCCCTCCTTGACGTGATTCGCGGCGTTCGGCATTCTATAATCGTTAACCAGACACATCCGCTCTAGTTAACCAAGACTCGGCAAGGGGCAACGGCCATCACGGATCACGGGAACCGCGAAGACAAACTCATCCTGGAACGCTTGCGGCAGGCGGAGGGCCCCGTATCCGGACAAGCCCTTGCCCGGGAACTCGGGATCAGCCGGGTAGCCCTGTGGAAACGCATCGAGGGCTTGAAGGCCTGGGGGTACACGATCGAGGCGGGCCGGAGAGGGTATGCCCTGGTCCGGGACGACGGGCTTTGCCCGGCCGATCTTCCGCTCCCGGTCCGGGTCCTGCCCCGGGCGTCCTCCACCATGGACGCGGCCCGGGACTGGGGATTCTCGGGCGCCCCTTCCGGGGCGGCCGTGCTGGCCTTGCGACAGAGCGCCGGCCGGGGGCGCGGAGGCCGGGCTTGGGAAAGCCCGGACGGAGGTCTCTACCTGTCCCTGGTCCTGCGCTCCCCTCTGCCGGCGGTTTTCGGGGGCGCCCTGGTCCTGGAGACCGCCCGGTCCCTTCTGGAGGTCCTGGGGGCGTCCGGGGTCCGGGGAGCCTCCTTCCGCTGGCCCAACGACATAAACGCGGGACCCCGAAAGCTCGGGGGTATCCTCCTGGAATCCTTCGGGGACCTGGACCGGCCGGACTTCTATGTCCTCGGGATCGGGCTTAACACCGTCCCCGTCGAGATCCCGGGACGGACGTCCGCCGGTCTCGAAGACCTGGCCGATCATGCTCCCCGGAGGCGCGAACTGGCCGCGAGCCTGGCCGATCGCCTCCGAGCCTGGTGCGCCCGCCCGGACACGCATCCCAGGCGCTGGGCGGCCCTGGTTCCGGATCCCCGCAGGCCGGTTCGGGCGGAGCTCTGGAACGGCCGGATCCGGAAGCTCCGCCCCCGGGGCTTTACGGCCCGGGGTGAGCTGTCCTGCTCCGGCCCCGCGCTGGCCTACGGGGAATGCCGTAAAATGACGTACGAAGGAGAGGAACCTTGAAATCCCCGAAAATGAACCTCGCGGCCTCCGCCCTCTTCGCGGCCCTTATCTCCGCGGGAGCCCTGTTCTCCATTCCCCTCCCGCCGCCCCTGCCTCCCGTATCCCCGGCGGTCTTCTTCGTCCTCCTTTCGGGCCTGATCCTGGGCCCCGCCGGTGCGGGGGCGTCCGCGGGGATCTACCTGCTCCTGGGCTCCCTGGGGCTGCCGGTCTTCGCCAACGGTGCGGGAGGCCTGGGTCATTTCCTGGGGCCCACGGGGGGCTTCCTGCTGGGTTACCTTGCCGCGGCCGTGACCACCGGTGTCCTGGCGGATCGGAAGACCTGGGGGGCGGGGAGGGCCTTTCTGGCGGCCGGAGCCGGGGTCCTGGCCCTCTACGCCCTGGGCCTCCCCTGGATGCGGAGAGTCCTGGCCGCGAAGGTGGCCACCCTGGGCGCCGCCGCGGTACTCATGGCCCCCTACTTCATCGGGGACCTCGTCAAGGCGGCGGCCGCAGCCCTCCTCCTCCGGGCCCTGAAACCGGTCCTGGAACGGCAGTTCCCCCGGGAGGAACCGTGAGACTGGAAGCCCGGGGCCTAGTCCGGGTCTTTCCGGACGGGACCCGAGCCCTGGACGGGGCGGACCTGGAGATCCGGACCCCCTGCTTCATGGTCCTGTCCGGACCCAACGGAAGCGGGAAGACCGTCCTGGTCCGTCATTTCGTGGGCCTGGAACGGCCCCAGGCCGGGATCGCCCTGGCGGACGGCGTCCCTGTCGAGGAGAACTTGGCGGATACCCGGCGTCGAGTGGGCTTCGTGTTCCAGGAGCCGGAACACCAGATATTGGGCATCACCGCGGGGGAGGACGTCGAGTTCGGGATCCGCAGGCGAGTCCCGGACCGTCGGGAGCGCCGCCGCCGGGCTTCCTCGGCCCTAAAAGCCGTCGGCCTTGCCGGAGCGGAGGACAAGTTGGCCTCCGCCCTTTCGGGTGGGCAGAAGCGGCGCCTGGCCGTGGCCTCCGCCCTGGCCTCGGATCCCGAGCTGGTCATCCTGGACGAGCCCTTCAACGGCCTGGATCCCGCGGGCGCCTCCGGACTTCTGAGGATGCTCCTGGACCTGCGAGACCGGGGGGTGGGGATCCTCGTGGTGACCCACGACCTGGAGAAATGCCTGGCCCACGCGGACCGCCTGGCGGTCCTCGTCTCCGGCCGGGTCGCAGCGGACGGGACGCCCCGGGAACTCTGGGACCGGCTTCCCGACCTGGGCCTGCGCAGGCCACCGGGAGGGCCCGAAAGGCTCGGGGAGATGACATGGCTGGGCTGAGCGCCGGGGAAGCCCCGGGCGAATCGGGGCCGCTCGACGCACCGAAACGCTCGGTGCCTTCGGACTATCGCGCCCGCTTGGTCCTGTACCTCGCCCTCCAGGCTGCCGTCTTCCTGGTCCCGGGTCCGGGCGTCCTCCTGCCCGCGACGGTCATCGCGGCCCTGGGCATACGGGCGGGGATTGACTGGCGGAGATGGCTGGTCCGGCTTGGGGCCTTGCTGGGGATCGTCCTGCTTCCCGCCCTGGCGGGGCTCCCGGAAGCCCTGGCCGCCCGGGCGCAGGGGCCCGCGGCCTTCCTTGCGGCCTGGGAGCCGGGACTGCGACGGAGCCTTACGTTCCTGCTGGTCCTGGCCTCCGCAGAATGGCTCTCCCGGACCTCCCGGGTGGACGAGATCCGGGAAGCCCTGGAAAGCCTATTGAAGCCCCTGGGGTCTTGGGGCGGGAGGGCGGCCCTCGCGGCGGCCCTGACCCTCGGATTCCTGCCCTGGGCGCGGTACGAGCTGGCCCGGGCGGATGAGGCCGCCCGGCTCCGGGGCTCGGATCCCCGGACCGGTCCCCTGCGTCACCTGGCCGGCCTGGGGGTACCCCTTACGGTGCGGCTTCTGGAAAAATCCCGTCTAAGCTCGGAGGCCCTGGCCTTGCGGAATGCGGATCCGGACGGCGTAGCCGCCGCCGGGGGGGACGAACTCCTCGACAACGCCGCCGATCTGGGCGGCCAGGGCGGGCACCAGAACCCGGCCTAGGCCCTGTCTGATATCCGTCCCCTTGGGCAGCCCCACGCCGTCGTCCTCGACCTCGGCCAGGACGGAGCCGTCCTTGTCACGCCGGAGGATCACCCGCACCACACCCGTGCGGTTGTCCGGGAAGGCGTGCTTGATCGCGTTGACGACCAGCTCGTTCACCGCCATCCCCAGAGGATAGAGCTTGCGGGATTCCAAGGGGATTTCCTCCAGCTCCGTGCGGATGTCCACCCGCTCCGGATCCGGCACCAGACAACGGAGCTCCTCGACCAATTCCTCCAGGTATTCGCCCCCGGGAAGAACCCCGAAATCCTGGGCCCGGGACAGCCGATCGTAGAGCCGGGACAATCCTTCCACCCGGTTGCGGGCTTCCAGAAGGGTCCTCCGTTCGTAACTATCCTCGGGCAGACGGTCGGCCTGGAGGGAAAGGTAGGCTCCCAGGACCGCGACATCGTTCTTGACCCGGTGCTGGACCTCCCGGAGAAGGATCTCCTTTTCCGCCAGCCGGGTCCTGAGATCGTCCTCGCATCGGGACCTGGAGGTCGGCCTTCCCACTTTTCGAGCTGATGTGCCGCTCGAACGTTCCAAGTCCCTCTCTTGCGGTCGAGGAGCGCCCCCGTGGACACTATCGGTTCCCATTCCACCTCCCGGTGGCACGTCTTTTAAATTCTTGGTGCCATAATTTGCAAAGATGAATAATTCTATACACAGAAATCCTGGTAGGCGCAAGCACAATTTCTTTAAAAATTCCATAATCGGGGATTTGTTTATTGTTCTCGTAATCAAATAGCCCGCCGGCTCGGGGGATTCCCTGCGCAAGGCCTCCCTATCGCCCTTGCCAGGGAACCACGGAAGCCCTAAAGTTAGGAGGACAGGAGTAGCCGATGCGCCTATCTCGCTTCCTTGCGACCGGGATGATCCTGCTGGCCGCCGTCGCGGCCTCCGCACAAACCCGCCGGGTCGCCGTCCTTCCCTTCGACAACGACGGACTCGCGGCGAGCGACGTCCGCGGCCTGACCCTCTTTTTCGAGACGGCCCTGCAGAACACCAAGCTCTGCGAGATCGTGGAGCAGACCAAGGTCGAGGAGATCCTGAAGGCCCACCAGTTCGTCCTGGCGGACTTCAACGACCCGGCCAAGGCCATTGCCATCGGCAAACTCGTGCCCGCGAACACCATCGCCCTGGGGGCCGCGGGCAAGCTCGGCGGCCGCCCCTACCTGAACGTCAAGCTTATCGACCTGGTGAGCGGAACCATCGTGGCCGCCCGAAACGTGACCGCCGCCAGCGTAGAGGCCCTGACCTCGGAACTGAACGCCCTGGCCGCAGGGATCCTGGGCAGTCCCTCCTCCTCCCTGGCCTCCCCTCCGGAAGCCTCCCGGCCCGGACCCCCCGTACCCCTGACGGCGGTGCCGAGGGTGGCCCGATCCCAGCTCTCCATGTTCGAAAGCGGCCCCGGCATTCCTCCGGTCGAGTCCAGGATCTACGCCGTGACCTTCTTCACCGCCTACACCCGCTTCATCAATTGGGACCTCTTCCTGGAGTTTTCCGCTCCGGTTTCCCAGAACATGTCCCTGCCCGTGGACGCGACCATACTCCGCTCCAACGGCACAGTGCTTACGGTCCAGAGCCTCACCGCGGAACTCAGAGCCGGATGGAGCTGGTTCCGGATGTGGAACGGCTGGGGGGCTCCCAACCCGTACAATTGGGCTCCCGACACCTACACCCTCCGGGTGACGATGGGGGGAGTGCCCGTGGCGACGACGACCTTCGTGGTACGGTAGGCTCCAAGAAGGCACGAGGGACCGGGCGTACGGCGGCCGCTTGCGGCGGAACTCGAAACGACTACACTTGAAGACGACTAATCCGGGCCCGCCCCGAGCGCGCTCGGAATAACCCATCTTCGATCCATTAAGGAGCAGACCATGAAACGCCTCGCCCTGACCACCCTCATCCTGGCCCTGGCCCTGGTGCCCGCCGCCGCCCAAGGCATCAACCTGGGCAACTTCCCCGTAGGCAGCTGGCTGGACGCCAACTACGACGCGGTCTGGGAATTTTCCACGGGCAACATACGCATTCTGTCCCCCGCCGGCGACGTCCTCTTCGACTTCGGAGCGGCGGGCGTCCAGGACTTCAAAGTCGGGGCGGGGAGCGACGGCCCCTTCATCACCTTCGCCTGCGAGGCAGCCGGTCGGACCTACAAGATCACCAAGCCGCTGACCAAGTCCTCCGCGATCCTGGAGATCCGGCGTCCGAACCTCGCGGACTACAAGGTGGAGATGCCGAAGAAGTAGCCCCCCTCGGGCGGCTGGCCGAGGAGGGGGCCGCCCGGAATTCTCGCCGGAACATTGCGCCCGAGCTTGAACGGTGCTACGATTCTAGTGACGTCGCGGCGGTTCCCGCCCGGGGCGGCCGAGACGATCCATCTGAGAATCAAAGGAGATGTTCATGGCCGTCAGCAAACCTGAAAAGGAAGCCGCAACCAAGGATAAACCGAAAACCGAGAAGAAGGCGGCGGCCCCCAAGCCCGCGGCCCCCAAGAAGCCCGCCGCGAAACCGGCGGCCAAGCCGGCCGAGAAGAAGGCGGCGGCCCCCAAGCCCGCGGCCCCCAAGAAGCCCGCCGCGAAACCGGCGGCCAAGCCGACGGGAAAGTAAGCTCTCGAAGCAAAGCCGAATATCCGCCTTGGCCCGGCCGCCCGCGTCCTTGACACTCGTGTCCTGATGGGCGATCCTGGGTATTCCCGACGATCAAGCTCGGGTATTCGGCGGCTCGGAGGCCGGGACGGTGCACCCATCGGCGACGCTCCGCCTCGGCAACCGCGCCGTTTCCGGAGGGTCCCCGTGGACCGACGAGATTTCCTAAAGACCCTCGGCCGGGGCGCGGGTGCCCTGGGAGCCGCCTATTTCCTCGGCCCCGCGGCCCGAGCCCTCGCGCAGTCGGGCGTTCCCTCCGCGGGTTCAGGCGGCACGGCCCCCGGCGCCCTCCCGGGCAGCCTGCCGGACCTGGTGGCCGTGAAGGGAGGAACCTCTGCTTCCCGGGTGGACGCCGCCCTGGCCGCAGCCGGCGGAATATCCCGGTTCGTCCCCAAGGGTTCCCTGGTGGTCGTCAAACCCAACATGGGCTGGGACGTCCGGCCCGAGATGGCGGCCAACACGGATCCCGCGGTCGTGAAGCGGATCGTGGAGCTCTGCCTGGCTTCGGGCGCCCGGAAGGTCGTGGTCTTCGACCACACCTGCGACGCCTGGCGGGCTGCCTATTCCAACTCCGGCATCGAGCGCGCCGCGAGGGACGCGGGCGCGGAGGTCGCTCCGGCCCATGCGGAATCCTATTACCAGGCCGTGGAGGGCCGGGGCGCCCGCACCCTGAAGGGCGCCAAGATCCACGAACTGCTCCTGGAGGCGGACGTCTTCGTCAACGTCCCGGTGCTCAAGAACCACGGCGGGGCCGGGATGACCTGCGCGATGAAGAACCTGATGGGCGCGGTCTGGGACCGGGGGTACTTTCATTCCCGCGGCCTGGACGCATGCATCGCCGAGGCGGCGCTCCTGCGAAAACCCGACCTGAACATCGTGGACGCGGGGAAGGTCATGCTCTCCGGAGGCCCCCGGGGAAGCGCCGCGTCCCGATACTCGGAACAGCGCCTGCTCATTCTCTCCCCGGATATCGTGGCGGTCGACGTCGCCTCCGCGCGCACCCTGGGCCCCGGTCCCGGCGCCTTCGAGTACATCGAGAAGGCCGCGGCCCTGGGCCTGGGTCAGCCGGATCTCGCCAAGCTGGCGGTGAAGCGGATCGAGCTTTGAGGAGCCGGAACCCTGCCCGGCTCGCCTCCCGGATCCGAGGCGTCCTCGCCGCCCTGTGGCTGGCCGCCTTCTGCGCAGGGGTCGCCCTGCCCGCCACGGAACTGCCCGAGACGGCACCCCTGGCGGCCTTCCTAGCCCGCACCCAACCCCTCCACGCCCTGGAGAAGATCCTCCTCGCCCGGGCCGTACCGGCCGCCGCCGGCGCCTCGATCATGGCCGCCCTCGTCATCCTTGTGGGAACCCTGGTCTTCGGGCGCTTCCACTGCTCCCTCTCCTGCCCCCTGGGAACCTGCCAGGATGCCGCCGCATGGTCGGCCTCGGGTTTCCGGTCCCCTCGGCGCGGCCCGCCTCGGATGATCCTTCACAAGCTTCGTACCACCATACCGAGATGGCTCGCCGCGGCCCTTGTCATCTCCGGGCTCGCCGCGGGAATTCCCGCGGCCGCGGCCCTCCTGGAGCCCTACACGGTCTTCGCCCGGGGTTTCCAGCGGAGTTTCGGAGACCTCTCGTCCCTGGTTCTGAACGGCCTGGCGGCCCTGGGAGTCCGTATACCGATCCTTACCGTGCGCTGGGAGCCCTTCGCCTTCGCCCTGGCGGTCCTGCCCTTCGGGGCGATCCTGGGGGCCGGAATCTTGCGGAGCCGCCTCTTCTGCGGGGAACTCTGCCCGGCGGGAACCCTCCTGGGCGCCTTGAACCGGACGGCCCTCCTCCGGGTGCGCCTGGACCGGGAGGCGTGCGTCGACTGCGGGGCCTGCGCCCGGGTCTGCCGGGCCCGCTGCGTGGACGGCCGGACCCTCGACGCCAGCCGCTGCGTCCAGTGCCTGGATTGCGTCGCCGTCTGCCCCACCGGGGCCCTCCGATACGGGCTACCTCGGCGGTCGACATCCGCGGCCCCCGTCTCCGCCTCGGGGGATGCCCGTTCCGCGGCGGTGCCGACCCGCGGAACCGCGGCCCCCGAATCCGTCCCGGATCCCGGCCGGCGCAGTTTTCTGGCAGAGGCGGTAGGCGCAGCGCTCGGCGCCGCCGCGGGCGCGGCCCTGTCCCTGGCGGCCCCCGGACTCGCGGGGGCGGCGGGATCGCCCCTCGCACGGATCGAGCCCCGGGGCCCCTCGGGCCGTCCCCTGGCCGCGCCCCCGGGAGCCCTGTCCGTGGACCGCTACGCCGGGCTCTGCACCGCCTGCGGAACCTGCGTCCGGGCCTGCCCCTCCGGGGTGCTCAAGCACTCGGCCTTCGAGTTCGGCCTCGGTAGGCCGGGGGTACCGTACCTCGACTACGGCCGTGCGTTCTGCCAGTACGAGTGCGCCGCCTGCTCGGCGGCCTGCCCCTCCGGGGCCCTCCTGGACCGCGACCCGGATCTCAAGAAGCGCGAGGCGATCGGCAAGTCCGCCCTGGTCCTTTCGGACTGCATCGTGGTTTCCAAGGGCACCCGCTGCGGGGCCTGCGCCGAGCACTGCCCCACCGGGGCGGTACGGATCGAGCGGGTGGAGGGCCGTCCCCTCCCCGTCCCTGTCCTCCACGCCCCCACCTGCATCGGCTGCGGGGCCTGCGAGACCGTCTGCCCCTCGACCCCCCGGAAGGCCATGACCGTCTCCGGCCTGGCGGTCCACGAGATTGCGGACCCGCCCCGGAAGGAGCCCCCCGTGCCCGTGGAGCATCCTCCGGAGGAGGGGTTCGCGTTCTAGCCCGGATTTCTCACAAATGTTCAGGTTGAGCCAACTCACGCCCGGGTACCCAGGATGGAAGCCCAGGGATGAGCCCTTTGAGGAATAAAACCGTAGGAGACCTGTAGCTGTAAAGGCC
>Ga0067045_1029757_pt1 | contig 18566 bp, 8 predicted proteins | sample TerdegcTABiofilm_FD_59184 | JGI IMG/M metagenome (GOLD analysis project Ga0067045, IMG submission 59184) | Combined Assembly of (Gp0054472, Gp0054536) Wastewater bioreactor microbial communities from Singapore -Terephthalate degrading... | reverse complement strand
CCCGCCACTTCGACATGCGGGCCGAGGGCGAGAACATCCGTCGCCTCTCGGCGTGGGCCTACGAGGAGGGCATCCGCTTGGTGGCCGGCCGGCTGTCGCGCGCCTTTGGCAACCAGGCGAACCTGCTGTCCACCGCCCGATACGTGGGCGGCAAGGAGAAATTGGTCAGCCTGGCCCGCCGCCTGGAGAAGGCCAGCGGCGGGGATCCGGAGCTGCGGGCCGCCGCCACGCGCCTGCTCCACTTGGTCCTGGAACAGAAGCGCACGCCGTATGCGCGCTTGGTCGGCGCCCTGAACGCCTTCGACGAGTGCCTGGTCAAGCACCAGTCCGAGCACGTCAAGCGCATCGTCGACGAGGCGGACACGGCCTCCCGCCGGCTGCTGGCGCGCGGCGCCATCGACTTGACCAGCGAACGCCTGCAGAGCGTAGGCCGGGACATCGAGCGGCTCTTCGACCTGTCCGCTCGCTTCCGCCGCGAGCTGGACGGCTGCGACAAGCTGCCCGCCGCGTACGTCGTGCAGTTGCAGCGACTCCACCCGGCGGAGACCGTCAACCTGGCCAACGCCAACGCCTTCCGCGAGGTGCACAGCGGCAAGGAGGAAGACCTGAAGGATCTGCTGCGTCAGGGTGGCGACTACATCTACAGTTCTCCCGGAGCGGGGCGCTACGAGGAGAACGGCCGCGAGGTCGACACCCACTGGATCATCAAGGTCAACGACTGGATCGAGGCGATTCCCCTGTTCATCAAGGAACGGGTCATCCGGCGCCAGGTGCAGGCCGGCGGCGAGACGGTCGAGATCGACCAGATCCAGACCGAAGTCGACCAGGAGGCCATGGAGGCGTTCTTCCGTCTGCACGCCGAATACTGGGCTCGCAATTTGGACGAGGTCATGGCGTCGGAGCGGGTGGCCCTGGCCCGCGCCTTGCTGGCCGAGGCGGATCCGCGGCTGGCTCGCCAGGTCGCGGCGCTGCGGGCCACGGACCCCATCTTGGCAGCGGACGAAGCTGCCCGTCAGGTGCTGCGCGGCCAGCCAACGCTGCAGCCGGCCATCGGCCGTCTGGCTGCCCTGATCGCTGCCAGCGAGGAGGCGCTCATCGACGCCATCCACCGACTGGTCGAACAGGAATCCGTGCCTCGTCGCGTGGCGCTGCGGCGCGTGCTGTGCGAGACCGAGGTGCACCACCCAGGCAACCTCGTCGGGCAGGCGCTGGCGGCGGCGGGCGGCCGGACCCGGCTGGCGGCCGCGGTGGACCAGGTCTTCGCCGCCCAGAAGCGGGCGCTGCAGGCATCGGCGGCCACCTACGAAGCCATCGCTCTGCAGCGCACTCGGCCCGTCTCCTCCCTGCACATCCTGACGACCGAATCCGCCGGCATGACCGAAGGGTACGTGCAGTCCTGGATCGAGGAGGAGATGGCCCTGTACAACGTCGTCCGCGCCCATGGCCTGGAGAAGGAGGTGGACGACGAGATCGCCAAGTACCGGCGGCGCATGGACGAAATCGGGCGCAAGGTCATCGCCGATCTCGGCATGGAGGTGGTGGTCCAAGAGGTGATGGCCGAGCAGCAGGTGCCGGCGCCGGTGGCGGTCAGCATCGTCATCGGCAGCTACCGGCCGGTCGCCGAGCAGGTCGCCCTGCTCGGCGTGCTGCTGGAGTGCAGCGGCGATCCCGAGGCCACGCTGGACACCGTCCCCGTGCGCGACCCCGACCGGGTCGTGCGGTATCTGGACGAGCATCGGCACGAGCTCGTCCGCGAGGCCGTGCCGCAGGTGGCGCGCAACAACGGCCGCGCCTTCGAGCAGCGCGTGGAGCAGGTGCTCGAATCCCGGCCGGGCATCGCTCCGGCGGAGGCCCAACGCGTCGTCGCGGAGAGCGAGCCCGACTACCGAGAGGAGCTGACCAGCGTCATGCTCGGCCAAGCTCGCCGAGCGGTGTTCCGGGCGCTGGCTGCCGAGCACCCCGAACTGAACCTGGAGGCGCGCGAGCGGGCCTTCCTGCGCATGTACTCCCAGACAGTCAAGTCGACAGCGCGCAAGGCGGTAGTGGCCCGCCATCGCCTGCACGCCGAGTGCTCCAGCCCCCGCTACTACTACCAGGCCACCGGCGGCAACAAGCGGTACAACCTGCTGTACACGCCGAGCCGGGTGAACCTGGGCCACCGCGAACGCGACTCGGTGGTCAAGTGGCGGCAGTGGGTGGGCGGAGCCGACAAGGCCGCCGCCCAGGCTGGTTTCGAGTTCTACAGCCTGGTCAACGAAGGAGGCGTCGAGGAGCGGCCGGCGCTGGCGTACGCGGAGATCCAGAAGACGGCGGAGAACGGCCTGACGGTGACGCATTTCGCCGGGTCCAATGCCCTTGGCCTGCTCTGCATGGCGGTGATGGAAGGCGATGCCCAGGACATGGCGGACCAGATGAACCTCCGCCAGGACCGGTACATCCCTCCGGCCGGCGAGGGATATGGCGGGTACTGTGTGCCCAAGGACGGCCTGTTCCTGGCCTTCGTGCTCTCGCTGACCAACGACGTCAAGCTGCGCCAGATGGGCGTGCCCGATCATCTGCACGGCGGCGTCATGCAGCTGGCCAAGCAAGCCCTGGCGCGCAAGGACGAGTTCACCACCGAGTTCGACTGGCAGCGCTGGGCGGCGACCAAGCTGCTGCAGTACGAGGTCCTGCAGCAGTACATCGGCCTCCAGGGCGATCTGCTGGTCTTCCACGTGACGAAGATCGCGCGGGCGCTGGAGAACCTGGGCCGCCCGTGGCACCAGACCGCTCCTGGCCCTCGGTTGGTGGCCAACCTGGCGGCGGACTGGGGCGTGGAGAAGATGATCATCAACGCCGAGCAGGTGAACCGCTTCATGGTCTTCCACAAGGCCTGGTCCATCTACGAAGGACTGCGCCAGGCCCGCGCGAAGCACCCGGCCTGCCCACAGGATCACGAGGCGCGCATCGCGGTCTCGGCCGAGTACAAGCCGGTTCAGGACATCCGCTTTTCCACGGGGATGCGCCTGTTCGAGATCTTCGCGCGCACCGGCGATCATCTGCACTACGCCTTCGACGAGGAAGGCCAGAATCTGATCCATCTCATGCTGGAGGGATTCGGCCCGGAGAGCGACACGCCGGTCGGGCGCCGCGCGGCGCGGCAGGTGCTCCAGACCTACGGCGTGGACGAGAACGATGCCAGCGCGGTGGCGCGGCTGCGGGAGGCGTTCCCGCGCCACGCGCCTCCTGCTGACGTGGTCGTCACCTCGGTGACGCTGTCGTCGACCAACGACATGCTGTTCTACACCAGCGACGCGCGCCTGGACGAGATCGCCAACCAGGTGCAGGTCCAGTTGGGCGACTACGGTCTCACCGAGGATCAGATCCGCGCCAACGCCCAGGTGTACGGCGGCAATCTGCGCCGCTGGGCGGGCATCTCGCGTCTGCCCGAGGAGCGCATCGAAGAGCTGGTCCGCCGGATCGGCGGCAGCATCCATGCCCTGGTCCTCAAACTGCGCGGTCCCGGCCGCGACTACGAGACCGACGTCCAGGGCATCGACGTGCTGAACACTGGCATCCCCTTCCCGCAGCTGCTGGCGCTGCTGCAGGACATGCCCAAGCTGGTCGCATTGATGCGGCAGGGAAATCCCAACAGCGCGCTGGTCATCGCTGACGGCTGCGCCGGGCGCGAACCGCGGGCGCTGGCCGACTTCGACGTCCAGGCGTTCTTCGCCGCCTGCGAGCGCGTCGGCCGCCGGGGCACCTATGTCGCCACGGGTGTAGGCCAGCACGTGATCGACCGTCTGGAGGACGACATGCGAGTCTGGCGCCGGCGCGGGCAGCGGCTGCTGGACGCGGTCACGGCGGTGGCGACAGCGCCGACCCGGAGCCGGCGGCAGGCGATCGCGACAGCACTGGCCACGTACGCCGAGATCCAGCGCCAGGTCACCGACGACGACGAAGCCGGCAAGGCGCTGCGCCTCGAACAGAAGCTCCGGCGCTTCCGCAAGTGGCGTGAGCGCGATGCCTTCATCAGCCAGGCGCGCGTCCGCATCGCCGCCGGGCTGCCGTTGGCCCGTCTGGACGCAGCCACGTGGGTTGCCGGCCTGGGGGGCACGTTCGTGCTGATGGGAGCTCCCCGACAGGAGATCGACGCCACCCTGCAGCGCTTTGCCGCCGGCATCGAGGCGATCGCTAGCGCGGTCCCCGATCAGCCGGCCACCCAGGCCGCGCCGCTGTCCCCCGCCGAAGGCGACCGCGTGCTGCAGGCTCTCGTGCGGCCCGCGTACGAGCCGGATGTCGCTCGGTTCACCCAGCAGAAGCTGGTGGAGAGTTCCAGCAAGGCCGTGGAAGTGGCCGCGGTGGAAGCTCTGGAGCGCCGGCGCGCGCTGCGGGTCCGGGCGGAGCGAGCCCAGGCCATCGCCGACCGCGAGGCTGGCTTCCACGCGGCCGTCAAGGCGGCCGGCACGGCCACCGTCGCCGACCGCCAGGCGCGGGCACGCCAGCTCATGGAAGAGCTCCTGCAGCAGGTGCAGGCGTTCGCGCCGAGCAGCGCTTCGGCGGGCGAGGATCGCCGCCAGATCAACCGCCTCTTCGGCGAGCTGGTAGGTCTCACCCGGCTGCAGCTGGAAGCGCTGGGGGCGGCCCATCTGCAGGGCGAGGAGCTGGCGGGTTTCCGCGCCGCCGTCGCCCGGGTGTACTCGGGGCGGGAGATCGTGCTGGAGGACTGGAAGGTGCTGGCCGGCGGGTACGAGGATATCGGCGCCTTGGCCCGGCTGGCAGAGCGCGCCGCTGCAGCGCCGGAGGAGCTGGAGGCGGTGACCGGCGGCATGGAGCTCTTCTACGTGACCTTCGCCCTGGCCCAGACCCTCCAGTTCGCCCTGGAGGATCCGGCCGAGATCGACGAGCGGGTCTTCTACAAGAGTCTGACGGACTTCTTCGCCGAGACCATCAACGATCACTGGTACGAGTACCGGCCCTGGATCTTCGATCGCGGCACCGCGTTCGACGGACTCTCGTCCGAGCAGTTGTACGAGCTGGCCAACAGACACCACGAATGGCTGTACCGGTACGTGCGCACCGTTCTCGTGCGCTGCACGGATCTGCGCCAGCTCGCGCCCGCCGACGTGGACGCGCTGCTAGGGCGGGTGACCGTTGCGGGCGTGGAGCCTGGCATTGGCGCGGGCGGCCAGTCCGCCGCGGAACTGCGCTGGCGCGCCTACAACCAGCTCCGCGAGATCTCCTTCATGCACAGCGACGGGTTCGCCACCCCGCCGATCTTCCACCAGTTCGATCCCGAGCTGATCGACGCTGACCGGCGCGTCAATGTCGTGTTCGTGTATCCGGTCGGCCGCACCCACGTGTCGCGTGCCCTGCGCGAAGGCCCGATGCTCAACGCCGAGCTCCAGGCCCGCGGCCACCGCGGCGCGAATCTGCTGATCAGCCGGTACGCGCGGGTGATGCGGTTCCCAGGCTGCCAGCGCGACATGCTCGCCATCGACGACGCGCACCTGTACGTCAGCCGCGAGACGTTCGCAGCGGCCCTCGAGCGCCATGCAGGGCTGGACGCCGCCGGCGCGGCAGCGCGGGTCGAGGAGGCGGTGAGGCGCGGCCTGCTCACTCCCAAGGGCATCCGCATCGCGGTGCGCTTCACCCGGCCGGTTCCGGTGGGGGCGATGATCCCGTTCCACGGTCTGCCGGTGTACGAATCCGGTCAGACCGAGGATCTGGGCCTGCCCGCGACCGTCCAGTCCCTGGTCTTCTCCGACATCACGTACGACAAGTCGCTCTATCCGGAGATCTTCCTGCCGGAATACGGGGTCCAGACACCTCCGGAGATGGACTGGAAAGAGGAATACGGCGCCGGGCTCACCGAGGCCCAGATCAAGGAGCGGATGGCCCGCGGGGTTCCGGGCACCAACTACCAGGGGCTCGAAGCCTTCGCCGCTCAGCACCCCATCGTCCTGATCAAGGGGGCAGCCGAATCCGGGGCCCGCAACCTGAAGGTCTTCGATCTGCAGGATCAGGCTGGACGCGTAAGCCCGACGGCCGTGGCCGAGGCCATCGACTTCCTGTACCTGGTCTCCCGGCGACAGAACGTGGTCGTGCAGGCGGCCATCTTGACCTCGCCCGAGTTCTGGGCCTCTCCCGCCTTCATGGAGAGCTTCGTGGAGCGGCAGATCCTCGAGTGGAATACGCCGGTGCAGCGCGACCGGCTGCCGCGCTCCCAGATCTACGGGTCGCTGCGCATCGTCGCCACCTCGCCGCACCCGGATCAGCCGTACGACGCGGCCTTCCCGATCGCGCTGACGAGCCTGCAGGTGGCCACCAACGTGGGTCGCGGGGGCACTCTGGAGAAGCTGCTCGACGAGTTCGTGCAGGAGCCCTACCGCGACCAGATCCGCGCCGGGCTGGAAGCCGAGGTGCCCAAGGTCATGCGCGCCATGGCTGACTATGCGGCGAAGTACGAGCCGAGGTTCCGGCAGCAGCGCGGCCGCAGCATCGGTCAGGATGCGCGCGGCGTCTCCTACGCTTGGCCGCCCTACCTCATGCTGGACTACCTGGTCAGCCCCGTGTTCTCGCGCCCCGGCCGGCTGGTCGACATCGAGCCGGTCTTCGATGCGGCGGGCCGCAGGATCGGCTCGGTGCCCATCCTGCAGGACGAGCGGGGACGGGCGCCCGCCCAGATCACGGGCTGGCGCTTCATCCACCTGGAGCCCAACGTGGGCATCGGCCTGTGGGATCGCTTCAACCTCCGGGAGGAAGTCCTCGAGACGCGCGCCGCGCAGGCGGCTGGGCGCCCCTTCGACCATGCGCAGGTAGGCACCAGCGACCGCGTCGTCTTGCGCAACTTCGTCATCGCCGGCGAGCAGTACCTCGACGCCATCCGGAGCTGAGTCATCGTCGACTGCCTGGGCGGGGGACCGACATCCGTCCGTCCCCCGGCCCGGGCTGGCTGCCATGGATGACCATCTGCTGGCACGCGGCCGCGCCGAACTGGGCGCGCGCGCCGCGCACTTCCCGAACGGGGCGGTGAGCTGGTACGTGGCAGCCGCCGCGGCCCGGCGCGTGGCGGAGGCGGACCCAGGAGCCGCGGCCAGAGGCCGCCGCGCCCTGCACACCGGCGAGGCGGCCGCACTGGAGCCGTTGTGGCGCCAGACGCAGGCGGCCATCGACACGGAGCTGCCGGCCGTGCTGCAGGCCCTCGAACGGACCGGACCGATGCCGATCACGGCCGATCCAGCCTGGTTCGCGGCCGCGGTCTACCGCGAACGCCTGCAGTTGCTGGCGGTCGAGCGCCTGCTGCTCAACCCCGCCGCCGCGCCGCTGCTGCTGGAGCCGGAGCCGGCAGCGGCAGCGGCTTTCGGCAGCGTCCAGGGCTACCGCATCGCGCTGATCTTCGACCAGCCGCTGGCCATCGCGCACGAGCTCTATCCGCTGTTCACGGACGCCTGCGCGGCCGCGGCGGAGGCATCGCTGCCGCGGCCGCTCGACGTCGTGGCCGTTCACTCCGGCTGGCTGACGGCCCACGGGCGTCTCCGCCGCGCGATCCGATACGACGCCCGCAGCGACACCCTGCTGGAGGCCGATCTGCTCGTGCCCCAGCGGCCCGACGCGGCGCTGGTCATCGCCAGCAGCCCTGCGGCCCACCAGCAGGTGGACGCCACCCTGCGCCAGGCGGCCATCCCCTGCGGCAATCCGGCAGCGGCGGCGGCGGTGGCCGACGACAAGTGGGAGTGCTACCAGCGCTGGCGTGCCTGCGGCGTGCCCACGCCTCCCACCTGGCTGCTGCCCGCCAACGCCAGCGACGCGCGCCAACTCGCCGCGCAAGCCTGCACCGCGCTCGCACGGACGGGGGGGTTCATCCAGCCCCGGCATGGCACCGAAGGCAGGGACGTGGTCTGGGTGGCTCCTGGTAGCGCGGCGGTGAGCGCGATCTTGGCAGCTTGGGAGCGGATCGGCGCGCGCGACGACGCCATCGTGCGGCCGCGCGTGGGCTGGCTGGGCGTCGCGCACGACGACGGCGGCGCCGCCGTCTGGGATCTTCGCGTCAACGTGTGTTTCGCTGCCGGTACGCACCGCGCGACCAGCGCGTACGTGCTGGCGGCCAGCCCGGACGCAGGGCCCGTCGCCTCGGTCTCGCACGGCGGGCGGGCCAGGCCGCACACCTGGCTCCGCGACCGCCACCTGGTGGCCCTCGACCGTGCCGGCCAGGGCCCCGTGCCTTGGTCCGAGGACCTGCTGGCGCTGGCGGCGCGCACGGCCGCAGCGGCTGCCCGTGCCTTGCCGCCGCTGAGCCTGGCGGGCGTCGACATCAAGTTCGATCGGGGGGAAGCCGGCCCCGCGTGCAGCGTGCTGGATCTCAACCCGCGCCCGGCCGGGCTTCTGCACGCCGATCTTCTCGACACCGCCACGCCCGGCGTGGGATTCGAGTTGTGGCGCAGCCTGCACGATCTGGCGGCGGCCAGTCGGCCATGAGCGGGGCCTGGCGCGCGGCGCGCGCGGATCTGCGTCCCGGCGCCGCGAGGACCTGCAAGCCAGCCGCGCCGGCAAGTTCGTTCGCAGGTCCGCCGCGCGCCTTGCTGCGCCAGGCCAGCCGGGCTATTTTCGCGGCCTGTCGCGCCGCAACCGCCGCTGTGTCTCCCCGTGTACCCCTTCCTCGGACGAGGCGATGAACGATCTTTTCGAGCGGCTCTCTCGGGCCGACAACCACTCCGAGATCCAAGCTCTGATCGATGCGGCGCTCGTGCCCATCCGCGCTGGCCGCAGCAGACTCGAGCAGCGCCGCGCGTTCCTGCGGAGCCTCGTCCTGAGTCCAGCCATGGCCGCGGCCGGCACCACCGCGGCCGCGGTCGACTATCTGCTCGCGCAACTGGGCCCGGCTGAGCGGTCCCGCCTGCTGGGCTTTGCGGTGGCCAAGGAATGGCCCCAGCTCATGGTCGAGCTGGTCGATCGCCGGCTGGATGTCAGCCACTCGCTGCTGCTGCGCCTCGTCCCCCAGAGCCGCCCCTCCGTCCTCGTCGCGACGCTGGTAGCGCTCGACGCTTATCTGCAGACCCAACAGGGATCGGCCTGGTATCTGCGCGGGATGCGCGTCGCTCGCATCATGGCGGACGTGTATGCCATGCTCGACCCGCACCGCCCGAGCTGGCAACACCGCGGCCTGCCGCCGTGCTGCCTCGACGACGAGCGGATCGCTGACCTGAAGCGGGCCAAGGACGTGGCGCAGCTCCCCGCGGCATACATCGCTCGGATCCATCGGCTCCAGCAGCTCGATCTCGCGCACAGCTTGGCCAAGCTCGCGGGCACCCCGCCGAGCGTGCCGACCATGGACCCGGCGGACTACGAGCGGGTATTCGTCGTGCGGGCGCCACTGCGCCTGGGCATCTCCAGCGCCAACGCCTCCGACAACCACATGCGCAGCAAGGAACAGGGAGCGAAGACCCTCAACGCCGGCATCGATCTGCAGCTCGCCGGAGACGACACCGCGCAGCCGCCGCTGCGAGTGACCGCTCGGCGCCTGCCCGAGCCCAAGCTGGTGCTGCGCTCGCGATCCATGGCTTTCCGCGCCGATTTCGAGGCCGACGGCCGCACGGACCCGCGCACCCAGAGCGACCTGTTCTTCGCCTACCGTCGAGGCGGCGACGAAGCGCTGCGCCTGGCCAAGCAGGCCCTGGTGCACACCGGCATCGTGCGGGACCACTCGGACGACGTGCGGCGCGACATCGCCGCCTTCACCGGCGGCGGCGGCCTGGAGCTCGTCACCGAGAGCCGCGTGCTGCAGGGATCCGGGCTGGGCACCAGCAGCATCCTGGCGGCCGCCATCCTCAAGGTCTTGTACCGCCTGTGCCGGCATCCCTGCGCCACCAGCGAGGGCGAGTATCCCGCGCTATACGACCAGAGCCTCCTGCTCGAGCAGAGCATCGGCCTGAACAGCGGCTGGCAGGATGCGCGCGGTGCGTGCGGCGGTCCGTCGGCCATCAAGGACTTCTACGCGCCGCCGACCGACGGCCTGCCGGCGCCCGAGCGGACGTTCATCACGGAGGTCGACGAGCAGACGTTCACCGACCGCGTGGTGCTCTTCGACACCGGCATCGCGCGGGCCGCGACCCGGGGGTTGAACGTCGTGCTCGACGCCTATCTCACGCGGGATCCGGCCCGGTACCCCGCCATCCGCGAGTCGATGCGCATCCACGACACCATGGTGCAGGCGCTGCGCGCGGGCGACTATGCCGCGCTCGGCCGCATGGCCACGCGCTACTGGCAGCTGCGCTGCATCCTCGACCCGCAGGCCACTAGCCCGACGCTGCAGACGCTGTTCGAGGCACCCGAGTTCGCCCAGCTCAGTGCCGGAGGCCTGATCACCGGCGCTGGCGGCGGTGGCTTCGCCCTGCTCATCGCCCGGGACGGCTGCGGGGACGAGCTGCGCGCGCGCCTGTGCCGTCTGCGCCAGACGGCTGCCTTCGCTGCCAGCCGCGTGGTCGCGTACCGGCTGGACAGCCGCGGCCTGCAGTTGACCGAATGACAGGCGGACGACGGCATGGAACCGCGCTGCGGCCGGCCCCAGGAGCTGCTGATCGACGGGTACAACCTACTGCTGGCGGTCCCGCACCTGCGGAGTCGCCAAGACAGCACCCTGCAGGCGGCTCGCCGGATGTTGGAGCAGGCGCTGGAGCGCTTCGCCCGGCGCACGGGCACCAGGGTGGTGCTCTTCTACGACGGCGATAGGTCGGTCGAGACGCAGCCGCAGACCGGCCGCAGCCATGTTCGCGTCTGCTTCTCGCGCCCGCCCGAGACCGCCGACGATCTGCTCATGCGCGCCATCGAGCTGCGCCACGGGGCGCGGTATGTCCGCGTGATCACCTCGGATCGCCAAATCCGCCAGCACGCGCGCCGCCACCGCATCGGCACGACGGCCGCGGCCGCGTTCGCCGACGAACTCGAGCGCATTCCTGCGACACCGCGCGCGACGGGGCGCCAGCCGCCCCCCGAGCTGGACCCGGACCTGGCGCTGAGCCCGGCCGAAGTCGACCAGTGGGAACAGCTCTTCAGGAGTGCAGCCGCCGCGGAACCGCCCGCGCAGCCGCTCGATCCGCGCTGAGCGCGCAGGCCCGCCGCGCGCCCCGCCGTCTCTTGTTCGCAGTGCGGGCGCAGCCTATTATCTCCACGTCGAACTCGTTCACCTGCAGGCAGGAAAGAGGGCACAAGTCCATGGCACAGGTACACATCATCCGGCACAACCCAGGCACCGTCTTCAGCCAGACCACGGAAGTGATCACGGTGGGTGACAGTGGCCAGGTCGCGCGGCTCATCGAGCCCAGCGGCAATGTCGGGACGCAGTATCCTGCCGATGTCGGCAGCCAGTGGTTCGGGACGATCATGAACCTGAATGCCTCGCTGGCACTGGCCCAGGCGCACTGGTCGGATGTGTACGGCACCGACGTGCTGTGGGCTACTCCGGGCCCCGACCGCCAGGCCTGCGAAGAGCGGAAGAACGCCTTCAATGCCGTGTACGGCCCGATGCTCGCCGCCATCACGGGTGGCCCGCTGAAATCGAACCGGATGGCCCGCTTCACCCACCCGGCCGGGTACCCGGACCCCAAGGCCTTGTTCGAAGTCCAGATCAAGGCTGCCAAAGGCGCCGGCGTCACGGTGGGCGGCGGCAAGATCGAGTACGGCCAGTGGACGGATCACCGGCCCAGTGGCGCCTCGGTGATGCACAAGCGGGGCGACCAGACGATCACGACGCTCGGACCGGATCTGGCGCGGGAGATGCTGTTCGTCCTGGAAGAGCAGTACGCCAAGCCGTTCGCCGAGGCCGGGGTGGACTTCCGCCGGCAGACCGTGTGGATGGAGATCCTGGTGGCCGTCGACGACGCCCCGGAGAAGACCTGGGAACGCGTGGAGACTGTTCGCCGGGTGTTCGTCGACTACTTCGGCGGCGACCGGCCTGCTGGCCTGATCTACCCGGTGTCCCGCATTCCTAACCTGGACGGCATCGTCGAGCCGCAGCCCCGCGTGGTGTCCGGCGAGGTGGAGATCGTCCGCTCCGGCCAGTACGAAGCCGGCTTCAGCACCTGGACCGCCCTGCGCCACGACGGCATCGGCGAGGTGATGGTCAGCGCGGTCGGCGGCACCGACGCGCACGCGGTCCTGGCCGAGGTCGATGCTCGCGTGCGCCAGGCAGGCGGCCGCGGTCTGCGCGAGGACGGCGTGTTCAACAATGCGTACGTCGTGGCCGGCGACAGCAGTCCAGCGGGGCGCGCGGGGCTGTCCACCTTCAACGCCGCGTACGGCGCGTTCTACGCCGGCGCGCAGCCATGCTCGCGGACCGCCCAGTTCGTGGCTGGCATCCAGCAGCAGGGCCACACCTGCGCCGTCAGCAACCGCTCGCTGTTCGCCCTCTAGCGGAGACCCGCGGGCGGCAGCCGGCCAGAAAGTGACGGGCCACCGCACCAGCGGCGCGGAGGATCATGCAACTGCCCAAGATGGTCCCTGTCTCGCAGCGCTTTCCCGCCGAGACGATCGACGATGTCCAGGCGACCGTGCGCGGCGAGCTGGCACGCGTGGGCTTGGCGGCGATGATCCGGCGTGGCAGCCGCATCGCCGTGTGCGCTGGCAGCCGCGGCATCGCCCAGATCGACCAGATCATCCGCGCGGTGGTCGACGTCCTCACCGCAGCGGGCGCGAGGCCTTTCGTGCTGCCGGCCATGGGCAGCCACGGCGGCGCCACCGCTGACGGCCAACGGCAGGTCCTGGCCGGGTACGGGATCACGCCGCAGTCCATGGGCTGCCCTGTGGAAGCCACCATGAACGTGGTCGAAGTGGACCGGCTGGAGGATGGCACGCCCGTGCTGGTCAACCGGCTGGCCCTCGAGTCGGACGGCATCGTCCTGGTCAACCGCATCAAGCCGCACACTTCGTTTCGCGGTCGTTTCGAGAGCGGGCTGATGAAGATGATGACCATCGGCCTGGGCAGTCACCGGGGAGCGTGCATCGCTCACGCGCATGCGTGGGGTCTGGCGCGGCTGATCCCGGCGTGGGGCAACGTCATCCTCCGCCGAGCGCCGGTGCTGCTGGGTCTGGCCATCATCGAGAATGCGTACGACCGGATCGCCCGCATCGAGGCGCTGCGCCCCGAGCAGTTCGAGCAGCGCGAGCCCGAACTGCTGGCCGCAGCGCGCCAGACCATGGCCCGCCTGCTCGTGCGCGACGTCGACGTCCTCATCGTCGAAGAGATGGGCAAGGACATCTCCGGCACGGGCATGGACACGAACGTGATCGGCCGCATGCTCCTGCCCGGCGTCCCCGAACCCACCGAGCCGGGCGTCCGGCGGATCGTCTGCCTGAAACTGACGCGGAAGACCCACGGGAATGCCAACGGCGTCGGCCTGGCGGATATCATCACGCGCCGGCTGTTCGCCGAGATCGACTTTCGGGCCACGTACGCCAACGTGTTCACCACGGGCCTGTTGAACCGCGCCAATATCCCGGTGATCATGGACAGCGACCGCGACGCCATCGAGCAGGCGGTCAGCCTGCTCCGCTCGCAGCCGCCCCAGCAGGCGCGCATCGTGCGCATCCGCAACACCCTCGAGCTGGGCCGCATCCAGATCTCCGAGCCGCTGTGCGCGGAGGTCCGCGCCCATCCCGATATCGGCGTGCTCGGGGAGCCAGAACCCCTGCAGTTCGATCGCAACGGGAATCTCGTCTGATCCCCGCCCCGGGGAGCTTGGGCCGGACGCGCGGCCGGCGAGGATCCGGCCGCCCTGCGCCCAGCCAGATGCCGCGACAGCGAGCCGCTACAGCTCTCTGCGGAACCGCTGGGCGGGGATGCGCAGTTGGTCGCGGTACTTGGCGACCGTGCGCCGGGCGATCCTGAGCCCCTCGGCCCCCAGGCGTTCGGCGATCTCCTGATCGCTGAGCGGGTGCGCCTTGTCCTCGTTGGCGACCATGGCGGCGATGCGCTCCTTGACGCTGCGGGCCGACACATCGTCGCCAGCATCGGTGCTGAGCCGGCTGTCGAAGAAGTACTTGAGCTCGAACACCCCGTGGGGCGTCTGCATGTACTTCCCGTTGGTCACGCGGCTGATGGTGGAGACGTGCATGTCCACCGCGTCGGCCACATCCTGCAGCACCATCGGGCGCAAGTACGCCGGACCTTTCTCGAAGAACGCGATCTGGGCCCGAACGATGTAGTTGGCCACCTTCAGCATGGTCGTCCGGCGCTGTTGGATCGCGTTGATCAGCCACCGGGCGTCGTTCAGCTTCTTGGACACGTACCGGCGCTCCTCGTCCCTGCCGTTGGCGCGGGCCGCCTGCAGCAGATGCGCGTAGGCAGGATTGATGCGCAGCGCCGGGAGCGTGCCGTCGGTCAGCGACACCACCCATTCGTCGCCGACCTTCTCCACCACCAAGTCCGGCGTGATGTACCCGGCGTCCGGGTCCAGGGTCAGCAGGCCCCGGTAGTCGCTGGTGGACTCCGACCCGGGATGCGGCTGCAGCCGCTGGATCAGCGCCAGCGCAGCTTTGAGGGTCTCCCGAGAGATGCCCAGGGCGCGCGTGATCCGCGTGAAACGATGCTTGGTGAGGTCCTCCAGATGGTCGCGCACGATGGCCATCGCGGGGTCGCGGTGCGGCGCGTCAAGCTGTTCGAGCTGGATCAGGAGGCATTCGCGCAGATCCCGGGCCGCGATCCCCGGAGGCTCGAACGACTGCACGACCTTGAGCACCCGCTCCACGTCCGCCTGGGTCACGCCCAGCGCTTCCGCGATCTCCGCCACGCTGCAGGCCAGATAGCCGCGCTCGTCGAGACTGCCGATGATGAACTCGCCGATCTGCCGATCGGTGTCGCCCAGGTCACACAGGCCCAGTTGCTCCAGCAGTTGCTGGCTCAGAGGCGGGATGGTCGTGATGCGGTTCTCCGGAGGCTCGCGGTCGACTTCCCAGTTCGGGTCGTACTCGCTGCGCTCGGCGTTGTACGCGCCCTGATCGTATTGGTCGGCCAGGAACGCTTCCCAGTCGACCCGAGCCGTGGGATCCGGCACTTCGGCCTCCGGTTTCAGCCCGTCTTCGCTGGGGGCCGGCTGCTCGTCGGCCGCCTCCTGCTCCAGGCTCTCCTCCAGCAGCGGGTTGGCTTGGAGCTGCTGCTTGATCTCCAGCTGCAGGTCCAGCGTGGACATCTGCAACAGTTGCAGCGACTGGATGAGCTGCGGCGCCATCCTCTGCTGCAGACTGAGATTCTGGGAGATCCGAAGCATACCGAGGTCGCTTAGCGGCGCCATCCTGGCGCTCGGCGCCGCGGAACGAGGCGGGAGCGAAACGCGGCCCAATGATAGGAGGGCTGACGGGACGTGTCAAGCAGGTACGTGTATTGCTGCAGACGCCCGACCGACCACCGGCGATGCGCCTCAGCGCAGGCGGAACTTGTCTCCCAGATACAGGTCGCGGACCTGGGCGTCTCGCGTCAGCGAAGCCGCGTCGCCCGCGGTGAGGATGCGGCCGTCGACCATAATATATGCATGATCGGTGATCGCCAGGGTCTCGTGCACGTTGTGATCCGTGATCAGGATCCCGATGCCGCGGGCGCGGAGCGTGGCGACGGTGGTCTGGATGTCCTCGACGGTACGGGGATCGATGCCGGCGAAGGGCTCGTCCAGCAGCATGTACCGCGGCTGCAGGGCCAGCGCCCGAGCGATCTCCACCCGCCGGGTCTCGCCCCCGGAGAGCGTGGCCGCTAGCTGGCGCGCTCGCGCCGCCAAGTCGAGTTCGGTGAGCAAGGCCTCCAGACGCCGGGCCTGCTCGCTTCGATCCAGACGCTGGGTCTGCAGCACCGCCAGGATGTTCTCCTCGACCGTCATCTTGCGGAAGATCGACGTCTCTTGGGGCAGATAGCCGATCCCCCGCCGGGCGCGCTGGTACATCGGCAAATCGGTGATGTCCTCGCCGTCCAGAACGATGGCGCCCGCATCCGGACGCACGAAGCCGACGATGGCGTAGAACGTCGTCGTCTTCCCGGCACCGTTCGGGCCCAGCAGTCCCACGATCTGGCCCCGCTCGAGCGCGATGCTCACGTCGGCGACCACTGCCCGGCGGCCGTAGATCTTGCGCAGGCGCTCTGTCCTCAATGCCATGGGCGCGGCTTCTCAATCCCGCGGTGCGGGTCGGTACGAACCATCCACTCCGGGACCCACGTCGACCTCCAGACCGTCGGCCCCGAAGCGCATCTCCAGCTCCTGGCCAGCCACCCGGTTCAGCGCGGTCCGCTCTTCTCGCTCCCCCGCCGGCTCCAAGAGTCGCGACACCAGCTCGGCTGCGCCCGTGACTCGCGCCTGCCGCAGGCCGTCCGCAGCGAAGTACAGAGTCATCTGCTCGCCGGTGCACCGGGAAGCCTCCTGGCGGCGACGATCGCGGTGCGTCAGCTCGGCTGCGCCCGCGACTTCCAGTTCTTCCGGGTGTCCGCCGGTCAGGGTCATCCGGCCCTGGTGTCCGGCCACCCAGGTGTCGGTCCTCGCGTCCGCCGTCACCGCGATCTGCCAGGACCCCAGCCACTCGATCCGCACGACCACATCGCCCGCGAACACCAGCCGCATGGAGTCGGCGCGCGCCTGGCTCCACCACGCGCCGCCCGCGCGCGCATAGCGCCACTCGGCGCCAGCGGTCAGCACCAGCACCGAATCCGCCTCGCTGAACCGCCCGGCGCCGGCGCGGATCTGGGCGTCGGGGGTCGCCACGCTCAGGCTGCCGTCCGCGTGCAACGTTAGGGCTGCCAAGTCCAGGCGCATCCGCTCCGCGCGCAGCAGCGCCGTGCCCGAGTCGCCATACGCCCGCCTGAGCGTCGGTCCGTCCTCCAGTTCTGCAGTTCTGGCCGTTCCGTCGTACCGCAGGCGTCCTGCGGTCAACTGCCCGCCGAACTGCGCGGCTTCCACCTCGACGCTGCCGCTGGCTGCCGCGACCTGCGCCACGCGGTCGTACTCGAGCTGATCGGCTCGCAGGCGGATCGAAGTGTCGGCCAGAATCACGCGCCCGCACGCGTGCAATTGCTCGCGCTCGCGCTCGTATGCCACGCTGTCCGCGGTGACGCGGCGTTCGCCCTGCGCGAACACGACCGGATCGCCCCGCGCCGTCAGACGACCCGCCGGCCGCTCGTACGTGACCTGCTCGGCGAGCAGTCGGAAGCCAGCCGCACCCGAATCCGCGAACGCCACGCGGCCCCACGCGTCCAGCCGCTCCGCAGCCAGCTCGACCACGGCGCTGTCCGCGGAAAACGCGAAGCGGCCGTCGGTGGCCTCTATGCCGCGCGCGAACGCCAGGCGGCCGTGCTGCTCGTCCAGCGCCGCGCGCGCCCCGCGGGCGCGGGTCTGCCCGTACTCGACCTGAACGCTGTCGTACCGCAGGTCGTACCCACCGCGGCGCCGTCCCTGCTCCCTGGTGGCGCGCACGCTGACCTCGTACGGGCCCTGTTGGCCGTCGCGCCGCCAGATCCCCTCCACGCGGCTGAGCGACCACGACGACAGCTCCGCGTCGGCCACCAGCTCCTCGCCGCGCTCCCAGCCCGACCGCGTCGTCCAGCGCAGCGGTCCAGGCACGCGCAGCGACCCCGACGCGCCCTCCCAGCGCAGCGAGTCGGCCTCCACCACCAGATCGCCGCCGCCCTCGACGCGCACCTGGCCGCCCAGGCCCATGTCCGCTTGCGCGTGCGCCAGGGTCATGCGCTGCGCCGTCAGCCAGCAGCGCAGCGTGCCGTCGTGGCGCCGGAAATGGATCACCACGCCGCTGTCGGCGCGCGTGACCCCTGCTTCCCGGTACTCGGCAAGGTACGGGGCCGCGATCGACACGACCGCGTCCGGCTCGCGCAGCTCGACGTGCACGTCCCAGGATTCCGCGTCAGCCGGCGGTGGCTCTGCCTGGCCAGCCGTCTCCCCCGGCCCCGCGCCGCAGCCGCAGACCTGCGCCAGCATCCACAGGCAGGCAGCAGCGCCTGCGCGCGGTCCCAGGCCGGTCGCCGAGCGCCGCTCGCACGCCGGGCGGCGCCAACCTGGCGTCGAACCCTTCCACCAGTCTGCGGCCCGGACAGCCACGGCCAGCCACGTCCCCACGGCCCGCAGGGGTTCAACCCGGGGCCGTACGGGCCCGCTCGACCCGGCGCCGGAGCGCTGCTTGGACGAACCCGAGGAACAGCGGCGCCGGATTGTCCATGCGCGATTTGAACTCGGGGTGAGCTTGAGTGGCCACGTAGAACGGGTGGTCCGGCAGCTCGATGAACTCCATCAGCCGCGTGCCGTCCACTCGGCGATGGTACCCGGAGAACACCAGGCCCTCGTCTTCCAGCAACTCGACGAAGCGGGCCGAGATCTCGTACCGGTGCCGGTGCCGTTCGAGCACGATCTTGTCCCGCGCGAGCATCACCTGGCCCACGCGGAACGCCTGCTCCGGCGTCTCCAGAAGCTGCCGGACTCGTTCCTGATCCTCCTGCAGGCGCCCCGTGGCTTCGTACAGCGCCAGAACGCGGCTGTCCCGCTTGAGCACGGCCGCGTACGCGCCCAGGCGCATGCTCCCGCCATACCGGTGCGCCTCGAGAGCGGCTC
>Ga0067045_1029756_pt1 | contig 18566 bp, 17 predicted proteins | sample TerdegcTABiofilm_FD_59184 | JGI IMG/M metagenome (GOLD analysis project Ga0067045, IMG submission 59184) | Combined Assembly of (Gp0054472, Gp0054536) Wastewater bioreactor microbial communities from Singapore -Terephthalate degrading... | reverse complement strand
GCAAGTTTGCTAATGGGGTAGTGCAGTGTATCCAAACCGGCAATCTGGACGCTCCCATAGAAACGCCCGCCATAGAACTGGGGTACGATCCCATTCAGCGCAAGACATAGAGTGGTTTTACCGGCGCCGGTTGGACCGATCAATCCAAGAAATTCACCGCCGTAAATATCCAAGGATATCCTGTCCAAGACAAAATTTTCCGACCTCGGATACATGTACGAAATATTATCAATAACTGCGATTTTTTTTGCCATACCAGATTACCTTATGAAGGACATCGACTACATATACTTAGATTTGAATCGATGTCCTTCTAAGCATATGATTGTTTAGTAAATTGCGTGCTTTGGTTTTACAAGCCCAATCGCCCGTAAACCAGCGATCACGCCAGTGCCAATCACCGTCCCAATCAGGCAGCGGAACAAATGCTCAACCGGAAGAATTGGAATCAAGATATACCAGACTTCTTCAGGAAAGTTTAATACCCAATAGGCAATTGGAGATTGCACAGCATGATAGGCTCCAGCCACAATCCATGTACCAAGGAATAATCCCGCAGCAACCAGCCCCATATTCTTGCTTTTCAGCCACTTCCCAACCAGCACGCGAGTTGGCAGGATGAACAACAACGTACCCGACCAATCAATGAACGATTGTGCAAAGGCAGGCCACAGACCAACGCCATTAACGAGGATACCGCGTCCAACATAAAGAAGCCATGAAATCACCAGCACAACAGAAATAGGAATCCACCACCTTTTGCGCGGTCCATCAGTTACCATTGATCCGGCAGCCAAACCTGCAATAATTGCCCCCACAATGTTCATCACCGGTATACTTGCCGTATGCGGCGCCAGGAAGATTGCCAGAGCAGTGCCCACGACATTGGCAATTGCCCCGGCAATCGGACCCAGAATCCAGCCAACCAGCGGAAGGATACCTTGAGCCATTGGGAAGCTGCCGCCTGCAGCTACAACCACAGAGAATGGTATGAACGATAGCGCTAATACAACTGCCGCCAGGACAATAACATAAGCTACAGGAGCGCCGTCAACGCTTGCACCGCCCAGAAACTCAACTTTCCGTTCTTCACCACGATCAACAGACATTGGTTCCTCCTACTATAAAATGCTCACTAAGATTTTATTAATTTCCATCATAAACCTGGCACAACGAAAACAGCTCTTTGAATCTGATGATTTGTCTGTTCCATCCTCCTTTCTCAGGGCGTTGTTCCCGAATATGCGGGGGGTCTATGTTTTGTTTTATAAAATGCGGCTACATTTTGGGTCCGCTACCTGACGAATAGTTCAACAATCGTTACAAATCTGTTATTTGTTCCTCACATTGATTCACTGAACAATAATGACATGAAGCTCCCCCGGTCCATGCATCCCGATAATTTGTTCCATAGCGATGTCGGCCGTGCGACTCGGTCCTGAGATCGCGGTAATGCTGTTGGTTTTTCGGAAAACATCCATTTTATCTGCCGCCAGACCTTGCACCCATGTTTCAAAATCCAGAAGAATTTGATCCTCGCGAAAAATAGCAATATGCTTTTGAGGCAGCAAAGAGACCCTGCTGAGTTTTCCGCCTCCGTTAAATAAAATAATTGTGCCGGTGGATGCGAGGGCAACATCGGCCCCAGTTATTCCAATCTCAATGGAAGGATCTAATTCTTCCACCACCTTGATACGCTCTTTTTCCAATTCATTCGATAAACCCGGCAAGAGAATATGAGAAAAATCCCACGCCATGATCTTTTTTTCGTTTCCAATAATCTCAAGCACAATTCTTATCGCTTCGGAGGGATGATCCGGCCGGTAGATATGGACACCAAGCGCAACGGCTTCTTGAACAAACCGGACAAGGATAGCTTCACGAGTCGCGCCAGGCATGGGTGTCACATGCCGGTATTCCGAGAGAAGATTTTTATCGGGGGAGAGAAAAGAAGCTTCCCTCAAAGTTTTAAGTATCACCTGTCTGCTACTCATTGTTTTTTCCCCCTCTCTTCCCATATTGCATGGAAAGGCTTCTTTGCAAATTCTGGAAACTGGCGGTATTTCGTCCAGCCATTCAAAGGAGAAGGCAGTATTTTTTCGATAGCTAGCTTATTGAAAATCAAGGAGGCTGCTTTACCAGAAAAGGAATACAACGACTTGGAAGTCATCATACCCATCCAGGTTTTCATCACGAAATCCATAACACCAGCCGACAGGCCATTTTCTATTAGATCATTTCTAAGCGCCACTAACATAGCTGGTATGTCAATATCCACTGGACAGGCCGTTTTACAAGCGCCGCATAAACTGCTGGCGTATGGCAAAGGAGAAGCATTTTCCAGTCCATTCAGCAATGGGGTGATGATAGAACCGATAGGGCCAGGATAGACCCATCCGTAAGGATGTCCGCCGATCTGGTGATAGACAGGACAGGCATTCAAGCAAGCGCCGCAGCGGATACAGGCCAACACCTCGGCATACTTGGAAGCATAGATATTGCTGCGACCATTATCAACAAAGATCACATAGACACTTTCGGGGCCATCCGCCTCATCCGGCCGGCTAGGTCCATGGATCATGCTAGTATAGACAGTGATTTTCTGCCCTGTAGCACTGCGCGAAAGAGCTTGCGTCAGCGTAGCAAAGTCTTTAAGTGTAGCAACAACTTTTTCAATTCCAACCAAAGCGACATGAACGCGAGGCAGGGAGGTTACCATTCTCCCATTCCCCTCATTCGTTGCCAAGCAGAGTGTGCCGGTTTCTGCGATGACAAAGTTGCCGCCAGTAATACCCATATCCGCTTTTAGGAAGGCGTTCCGCAATATTTTGCGGGCATGCTGCGCAATTTGCCTTGAGTCATTCGTGAAAGGCATATCGGTTTTATCAATGAACAAATCGCGAATACTCTCTTTTGTTTTGTGCAGAACTGGAGTGACGATATGACTTGGCCACTCACCGTTGAGCTGCAAAATGTATTCGCCTAAATCCGTTTCCACAACGGATATATTGGACTTTTCCAGAGACTCATTAAGTCCAATTTCTTCTGTAAGCATACTCTTGCTCTTCACAACCTGGGCCACTTTATGATTGCTTGCAATTTCCAACACCTGCTGGCATGCTTCTTCACCATCTCTGGCCCATAAGACGCGCATACCGTTTTCTATCATGCGCTGTTCGGCTAACTCGAGAAAATAAGGAAGATCAGCCAGAACGCGCCGTTTCACAAAAGCAGCCTGCATGCGTATTTGCTCACCATGTTCGATACTGGTTTCTCCCATGGCTTTGAGGCGGCCTTCAAATGCTTTCCGGGTCGCTTTTTTTACAGCGGTTGATAAACCCTTATCCTGAATATTACGTTCAGATTGGCGGACGAAATGATTAGATTGGGTTTTCATTCTTTTTTATAGCACCAGCAAGGAAGTTGGCAATATGCTGAACTCTAACACCAGTATTGCGGCGAGCTAAACCACCATTAATATGAGCGATGCAGCTAATGTCTCCACACAATACTTGCCCAGGAGAAGCCAAGATCGAATCTAATTTTTCCTCCAGAATCGCCCCACTCAGATCAGCCATCTTAACACTGAAGACCCCCCCAAAACCACAGCAAATTTCTTCGCCTTCGAGCTCGATAACCTGTGCGTTTTCAACATTACTCACCAGGACACGAGAGGCTCTTTTCGATTCTGTGTGGCGAAGGCTGTGACAGGAATCATGGAAAGCGAAGGTTGCTTGTCCAGCCAAACGCGCTTTTAGGTTGGTAATCCCTAAGCCATCGACAAGATATTCAGTAAACTCCCAGGTTATGCCTGCCAGCCGCTCTGCCTCTGATAGATATTCAGGGTTATCTTTAAAAAGTTTTGGATAGATATCCCTTACCATAGCTGCACATGAACCTGAGGGGGTAACAATGACAGTAGAATCCTGGAATGCCCGAAGAAAGGTTTTAGCCACTTCTTTGGCTTCGTTCCAATACCCTGCGTTATAAGCCGGCTGCCCACAGCAAGTCTGTCCGGCCGGAAAATCCACCTCGACGCCCAAATACTCCAGGATATCAACGACCGCCATGCCTGTTTCGGGATACAGCATATCGCCCATGCAGGTGATAAAAAGAGAAACCTTTTTGCCCTTAGGTGAGGCGTGTTGCGGGACCTTCACTTTTCATTTTCCTGGTGCTTAGTTTTGATACTTCTTCACGCAAAATCCGTTGCAATCGCTGAGACGAATAATCAATATGGCGCTCCATAAATTCGCCCGCTTTCTGAGGGTCTTTCTCGGCAATTGCCTCAACGATACTTTGGTGCTGACCTACGAACAGATCAACAGGATTTTCTTCCTGATCTCCTGGTGGCGTTTTCCAGATCACATCGAAAACTTCCATCAACGAGGAAACCAGAACCGTCAGGACCTCATTGAAGAATGGATTTTTTGTGAGTTCTGCTATGCCGACATGCAAGTTAATGTCAGCCTTATGCGGGTCCTGACCCGTTCTAATGCTGGCAGTAGATTGTTGAAAGGTTTTCCATAATTGTGTTATATCGTCATCCGTGCAACGAGCAGCAGCTAATTTTGCAGCCTGCACTTCGATAGTTTTTCGCACTTCATACAAATGACCAACGTAATCCCGGTTCTTTATGATCATGCGCGTGAAAGAGACGGCCAGTTGATCTGGTTCTAAACCGCTGACAACAGCACCATGCCGTGGAGTGATCTCCACTAAACCCATTCCAGCCAGAACAGCCAACGCTTTTCTCGCCGATGTCCGACTGACGTGAAATTGTTCGCTCAATTCTCGCTCGGAAAGCAAGAGATCACCAGGCAGCAGTTCGCCTTTTTCAATTGAATTTTTAATCTCGTCGACAATGACTTCGTATTTTGGCTGTTCAGTCCTATGGATTAACATTGTTTTAATGGTCCTTATTGGTATTATAATGGGCATACCAGTAATTGTCAAGTTCTTTTCCTCAACAATTTTGTTGATTAAATTGGTTCGAAAATTACCAAAAATTGGCTGTACGAACCTACGGGTTCGTGATATAATCTCGCTTCGCGCTAGAAGGTCATGATGAGCAATTATTTATACTTTTGTAAGGAATGGCACCAATGAGCGAGTTATTAAAAGCAGTTGAACCCCCAGTCAATCCGAACATTCCGCAGCTCCGTCCTGGAGACGGCGTGAGCGTGCATGTAAAAATCAAAGAGGGCAACCGCGAACGCGTGCAGGAATTCAAAGGCACCGTTCTGTTCGTGCACGAAAACGGCGCCAACTCCACTTTCACCGTACGGCGACTGGCCAGCAATGGCATCGGCGTTGAACGCACCTTTTTAATGCGTTCGCCCCGTCTCGAAAAGGTGGTTGTGGACCGACACAGCAAAGTGCGCCGGGCGCGCCTTTACTTTTTGCGTGGCCGGACAGGCAAATCGGCCCGCCTCAAACAAAAATTCTAGAGCAAAGTTCGATCTTTTCTCCTTCTCCAGGGTGCATTCCACGCCGGATTGCACCCTTTTTTGTGTTTGAGCAGGAGAAAGCCAATCACTTATCGGGTATCTCCATATAGGCTACTTCCCACAAATGGCCGTCTGGATCTTCAAAACTGCGTATGTACATCCCACCCATTTCCTGAGTCGCGCTGGAAGGCTTTCCGCCCGATTGCAACGCCAGATCGGCTAACCTGTCCACTTCTCCACGACTGCTGACCGATAAGGAAATAATCACTTCTGTGCTTCTCCCGGTATCGGCTATCTCTTTGAGGGTGAACGTTTTGAAAAAATTCTCTACCAGCAACATCACGTAGATATGTTCATCCACCACCATCATAGCGGCGTTCTCATCGGTAAACTGTGGGTTAAAAGTAAAACCAAGCCGCTTGAAAAATGCAACAGAGCGGCTGGGATCTTTGACAGGCAAGTTGACAAAAATTTTTGTGGACATTTTTCTCCTTTTGAGGCACAGTTAGCTAGAACCGCAACAACCTAATGCTGCATACTCCACGCAGCAAGGTTCTCTTATCATAAACTACTGGTTGAGAACCAGATCATGTGACCGGCCTGGATAATATTATAACTATGTAGATCATTCATATCAATTTAAAAAATCCCCCAGAGATATAATTCTTATCCCCTAATTGAAGAAGGTATAATTGCGGGTGTATGCCTGAACCGGTCAAAAAAACCGATCCTTCGGCACCAGTTATTGGCGTCTTTGACTCTGGCGTCGGCGGGCTTTCTGTCTTGCGGGCCATCCGAGAACAGCTCCCAGCACAGAGTTTAATTTATTTTGCCGACCAGGCCCACGTGCCTTATGGCCCGCGTTCATTGGAAGAGGTACGCGCTTTCAGCGAGGAAATTACCCGCTTTCTGCTTGAACAGGGCGCCCGGCTGGTGGTGGTGGCTTGCAACACGGCTTCGGCTGCGGCGCTGCACTCCCTGCGGAGCAAGTTTCCGAGGATTCCCTTCGTGGGGATGGAACCAGCAGTCAAGCCCGCCGCCGAAGGAACGCAAACCGGTGTGGTGGGCGTTCTGGCGACGCCGGCCACCTTTCAGGGGGCGCTATACGCCTCGGTCGTTGAACGATTCGCCAACGGTGTCGTCATCCTGCAGGACACCTGCCCCGGCCTGGTACAGGAGATCGAAGCTGGCCGGATGACAGGTGAGCATACCCGCGCCATTCTGGAAAAAGCGCTACACCCGATGCTGGCGCAAGGCGTTGACACCATCGTGATGGGCTGCACCCATTACCCCTTTGTGATCCCGCGCATCGAGGAGATCATCCAGAATTACCCGGGCAACCGGCGCGTGCGGGTGATCGACCCGGCGCCGGCCATTGCCCGCCAGACTGGCAGAATGCTGCTAGCACACGGCCTGAACGCGGAGGAACACCCGGGCGCTGCGGTGCGATACATTACCAGCGGGCAGCCAGAAGCGTTCAAGCAGCTGCTGCCGGGCTTGATGGGCAGCGGCGGAGAGGTGGAAAAAGCTTTCTGGCGAGGCGGGCGGCTTCACCTGGCAGAAGAATAACAAGACCCTTCGCCTCATTTCGCCAATGACCCGCAAGCCAGATCACATTCTGGTATACTTACCACACGAAGCCCAAGGAGGGGCTGTATGGATGTCCGAGCTTGAGATTAATCTTGATCCCGTTTCGCATATCACCATCGACGCAATTGGAAAGCCAGGTGAGCGAGTATTTTATCTCCAAGGCGTGCAAGGCGAACGTTCGATCACTTTACTGGTAGAGAAGATCCAGGTACAAACCCTGGCGCTCGGCATTGAACAATTTCTCTCAGAAATTACCGAGCGCTATCCAGATAAGCAGGAAGCGTCCGGCGATTTCGACGAACTGCAAATGCACATTCACCCGCCGGTGGACCCGCTCTTCCGGGTGGGAGAACTTGGCCTGGGATATGACAGCGAAAGAGACCTGGTCGTCGTCATCGCCCGCGAAACGCTGACCGGAGACCAGTCGCCAGAAGATGTGCGCGTGGTCAATTACTGGTGCACACGCAACCAGGCGCTGGCTTTGGGACGCTGGGGATTGGAGGTTGCAAAACGTGGCCGCCCGATCTGCCCGTATTGCGGCCAGCCGATGGACCCCGAAGGGCATTTTTGCCCCAAGAAGAACGGGCATAAACACTAGGGCAGCGGTCAGGGGCTGAACAGCCTGAACCAATCCAAGATGACCAGCCCGGTTGAGAAAAATGCCATCCTGACGGCCTTGCAGAAAGGGAAAATTATCCTGCAAGGTCAGTTCCTTAACAGCTCGAACTATACTTTCTTGGGACTGCTGGAATATGAGGGTGTGCAAGCGCGCGTGGTGTATAAACCGGCGCGTGGCGAGCGACCGCTGTGGGATTTTCCGCCAGCGACATTAGCCCGCCGCGAAGCAGCAGCTTATCTCCTCAGCGAGGCGCTTGGCTGGGAGCTGGTACCCCCGACCGTTTACCGCCGCCAGCAAATGCCAGCCGGGGCGGGGTCCGTGCAACTGTTCATCGAACACGACCCCGAATACCATTATTTCAACTTCAAGCCAGCAGACCGCCAGCGGCTGCGGCCCGCCGTCCTGTTTGACCTGGTGGTCAACAACGCCGACCGGAAGGGCGGCCATATCCTCATTGACCCCAATGATCATCTCTGGTTGATCGACCACGGCGTCTGTTTTCACGAGGAAGACAAGCTGCGCACTGTCATCTGGGATTTCAGCGGCGAAGCAATCCCTGCCGGCTTGCGGGCGGACCTCCAGCGACTGCACCAGGAACTCGAAGCGGGCGGGGTTGTGCGCCAGCAGTTAACAGGGCTGTTGAGTCGGGCAGAAATCAGCGCATTGAAGGAGCGCTCTCTTCGTATCGCCGAAGCAGGGGTCTTTCCGATGCCAGATCAAATCCGTCGGCCATTTCCCTGGCCGCCGGTTTAAATCACAAGCAATTATCAGAGGAAGGTACGCAATGATCGAACAACGACTCGCACTGGTTGGTTTTGGAAACGTAGGACAGGCGCTTGCTCGCCTGTTGATGCGTAAAAAGGAACTGCTCGCCAGAGATTTTGGCCTTTCTTTTAAAGTGACGGGGATTGCCACAGGGCGCCATGGCATGGCAATCGATCCTGAGGGGCTGGATCTGACCCAGGCGCTGGAAGTAATGAAAAGCGGTGGTTCGTTGAACGAGCTTTCGCGCCGCGCTGCGCCAGGCAGTGTGATGGAATTCATCCAGGACTGCCCGGCGGATGTCCTTTTTGAAAACTCGCCGGTAAATGTGGAGAACGGCCAGCCGGCTGTGGATCACTTGAAAGCGGCGCTGGGGCGAGGCATGCACGCCATCACCGCCAATAAGGGTCCGGTGGTGCACGCCCACCGCGAACTGACCGCACTGGCCGCTGCCAAAAATTGCCGCTTCATGTATGAATCCACCGTCATGGACGGGGCACCGATATTCTCTCTATTTCGCGGGGCGCTGCCTGCGGCAGAGCTGCGCGGCTTTCGCGGTATTCTCAATTCTTGCACTAATCTACTGCTGGGTTTGATGGAGGAAGGAAAGGAATTCGACGAAGCCGTCAGGTATGCCCAGTCCATCGGCATCGCCGAGACCGACCCAAGCGGAGACATTGACGGCTGGGACGCTTCGATCAAAGTCGCAGCGCTGATTACTGTGATGATGGGCATACCATTCAAACCGCAGCAGGTAGATCGCCAGGGCATCCGCGCCGTGACCCCCCAAATGATCCGCGAAGCCCAACAGGCTGGAGAGCGCTGGAAGCTGGTCTGCACCGCCCACAGGGACGGCGACGAGGTCAAAGCGCGTGTCGCGCCAGAGCGTGTCTCGGCCGGTTCTCCGCTGTTCAGCATCAACGGAACCAGTTCCTTTGTCCAATTCGAGACAGATGTTCTGCCGGGGTTGGGGGTTGTGGAAAGCGACCCGGGGCCCGAAACCACCGCTTACGGTCTTTTAGCCGACTGGTTGAACGCTGTGCGAAACATGTAAGCGAGCGCGTTGCCGGGCATGAGCAGACCACCAGGCATCTTCCAAAAAGCAGGGGCATGGCTCAACCTGCGCTCCGGGCTGTTGATGGTGATCTTTACCGCCAGTTATCTGGCGGCTGCCATCGCTACGCTTCCGGCTTACGGCATGACCTGGGACGAGGGGCTGGGAAACTTCTTCTTCGGCGAGCGCTATCTGTTCTACCTGCTGACCTTTAACGGCAAGTACCTGGACTTCAAGGCTGACCTGGCTTCGCTGGCAGGTTACCCGTTGCACCTTTTTCTTTCACCGCTGCGGGACTTTCCGCACGAGTTCCCAGCTCTCTTCGATACCCTCTCGGCCGGAGCGATGCACCTGCTGGCTTACCGTCTCCGATGGCTGGATCCGGTGGATGCCTTCCACCTGCCGACCGTCCTGGCAACCGCGCTGTTGTTGCTGGCGCTTTACCGATTTGCCACCCCCCGCCTGGGCAAGACAGCCGCCTGGTTCGGGACGCTGCTGTTGGCTTTTGCACCACGCTTTTGGGCAGACCTGCACTTCAACGTGAAAGACATCCCTGAGATGGTATTCTTCTCGCTGACCATCCTGAGCTTTGCGGGCTGGTTAGAGCGCCCAACCTGCTGGAGGGCGCTGCAGACGGGGCTGGCGTTCGGTGCAGCGATCAGTATCAAGGCCAATGGCTGGTTTCTTCCAATTGTGCTGCTGGCGGGCCTGCTGCCGTGGAGCCTGCGCTGGCAGGACTGGCTGAGGCTGGCGCGGCATTTCTTGCAGCGCTCCGGCGATTACATCCTGATGGGGATAAGCGGGGCGGGCATCCTGCTGCTCTCGTGGCCTTACCTCTACGATAACCCGCTGCGGATCAAGAATTATCTGAATTACATCCTTTCACAGGGAGGTCGCAGCGGCGCCAATGCCTGGAGCTGGCAGCCGATCAAGATGGTCTCGGCAACGCTGCCTGAAATCCTGCTGATCTTCCTGCTGGCCGGCATCGGGATCACAGTTTACCGGGCGGCCGTCCAGCGTCGCGCCTTTCACCGCTTACTGCTGGCCTGGTGTCTGCTGCCGGTCCTGCGCATCTCGCTTCCGGGGATGGTGAACTTTGATGGCATACGGCATTTCGTAGAATTCTTACCGGCGGCCTGCCTGCTGGCAGGCGTTGGCATACAGGCGCTGATCGAACGAGCAGGGCGCGCCTCCCGGCTGGCGCAGGCCGGAAGTGCAGCAGCTCTGGCAGGCTGGCTGGCGCTCTCCACCCTGCTGGCCTGGCTGGGGTACGGGCCTTACCAGCACGTCTATTTCAACCACCTATGGGGCGGCCTGCCGGGGGCCGCGGCTCAGTTTGGGCAAGCAGAAGCAACCGATTATTGGGGGACAACCTACCGCGAGGGCATGAACTGGTTAAGCGCCGAGGCGCCGCCCGATGCAAGTATTTACGTCCCGGTCGCACGATGGCTGGTGCACCTGCCGTCCTCCCTGTGGCTGCGGGAAGACCTGCGGCTGTTCCCCGAAGACCAGACGCCCACGCCGGACGGCCTGGCTTCGCCCACTTACGTGATGTTCATCACCCGGCCAGAGGCCGAGAACGAGCTAACTCGCTTTTGCCAGGAAAACTTGCAACCCGTGTACCAGATCACAGCAGAAGGCGTTGCATTGCTAAAAATTTACCGGCTGGACCGGGCAGAAGGGAGCTGAGACATGGCCGCCGCCTTGCTGATCGGGCTTTACAGCCTGGGCTTGTGCACTCTTTACGGGCTGTTCGCCGTCTGGTTGACCGGCAAGGCAGCCGGTAAGGACTTTGCACCACCTCCGCTCACGACGGTATGGCTGGCCGGTTTGTGCGTCGTCAGCGCGCTGGCCTCTCTCCTTTCTCTGTTCATGCGCTTGGGGCTTGAAGCCAACCTGATCCTGCTGGCCGGCGCGGCGGCGATTGCAAGCTGGCTTTGGAAAACAGGCTACCTGAAATGGCAATGGCCGCCCCTCTCGCTGCACCCGCTTGCGGCGCTGGCGGGCCTGCTATGTTTACTGATCGTCCTGGAAATCGGCACTCAGCGAGCCAATAATCCAGATACGGGCATTTACCACGCCCAGGCCATCCGCTGGATCGAGACTTACCCGGTCGTCCCCGGCCTGGGAAACCTGCACACCCGTTTCGCTTACAACTCAACCTGGCTGGTCGCCAATGCCCTCTTCAGTTTTGCGTTCACCGGCTTACGCTCCTTTCACCTGCTACCGGGCGTCTTCTACCTGGTCTTTTTGTGGGATCTGATCGGGGGGGTAAACCGCCTTCTCAAAGGCGGAGGCCACTCCAGCGATATCTTTCAACTCATGTTGCTGCCGACTGCGATCTACACGCAGGGCAACGCGTTCTCTTCCCCTGGCACCGACTTTCCCGCGATCCTGCTAACCTGGATGATGACGGTGGAATGGATGCGCTGGATGGAGGAAGAGTCGCGGCGCTGCTCCTTCAGGCCTTATCTGCTGGCGCTGCTGGCTGCCAGCGCGCTGACGGTCAAACTTTCTACGGCGCCGCTGTTGCTGCTGGCTGCCGGGGCGGCCGTGCGGATCGCCGTTAGAAAGGAGTGGAAGGGGCTGCTGGCGATGGCGGCGCTTGGGGTACTGGCGCTGTTGCCCTGGGTCGCCCGCAACGTTGCTCTCTCCGGTTACCCGATCTTCCCCGAATCATCAATTGACCTTTTTTCAGTGGATTGGAAAATCCCGCCGGATATCGCCACCGCCGAAAAGGAGTCGATCGAGAGCTGGGCAAAGATCCCGCGCCTGGAGGTGGCAACCGTCCAGGCCATGCCGCTGCGGGAATGGGCTACCACCTGGTACTTCAACCAGACCGCCAACCGCAAAGCGATGCTTTGGGGGATCCCGGTTTTGCTGGCGGGCTTTTTGCTTTTTTCGCTTCTCTTTCCTGCGCGCGGCAGGGCACTCCTGATGCGCCTATGGCCGTACAAACTGGCTTATGCAACTGCGCTGCTGGGGGTGGTCTTCTGGTTTTTGAACGCGCCCAGCTTCCGGTTTGGGATCGGTTGGGTGACCACGGCGCTGCTGCTGGCGCTATTGCCCTGGGCGCTGCTGGCGGCAGGCTGGTTCAAACGCCCCGCGCTGATGTGGCGGGGAGCGGCGGTGATTATCCTGGCTTACCTGGCATTGATGGTAGCGCAATCCTTCCAGGCCGAAACCTTTGCGCAACGGCTGCTCTACCCGGACGATTATATCCGCCTGCCCACCCATCCCTGCGAGTTCAGCGGTTTCACGGTGATGTGCGCCGATTTTTACCAGGAGTGCTGGTACGACCCCTTCCCTTGCGTACCAGGGGGCAACCCGCAAGTGGAGATGCGGGGCGAGACTTTCCGCCAGGGGTTCCGCTGGATCCAATAATCAGGTAGCGGGAAGGGGTTATTGCGCCAATTGCAAATGACCGATGGCATAGAAGCCGTCGCCGCGCAGCGGGTAGACACGCAACCGGTCAAAACCGCCAGAAACAGCCTGAGGCGGAACACTCAAGGTATAGAGCGTCAGCCCTTCTGAAAGGTTTAGCCCTGCCACGGTTTGCGAAGCGACCTCGGCGTCTTGGAGGCGGTACACAATGGCGTAATCGTCGTTGTTGTCCAGCGTGAGCTGCACCGAAGCAGCGTGAGAAACCCCGCCCAGCGCGATCTCCAGGCCGTTATCGCCGAACTTGACCACCCCTGGGCTGTCGCTGGGCGTCCCTTGCGGCTTGGGGATGGCAAGGTCCGCCAGCTTGACCCGCTCCATCTCGTAATACCGGTAAAGGTCCTGGTCAATCAGGGCATCATAATGCCCGGTATTCAAACGCCAGATCTCGACCAGCCGCCGGGGATCGAAGAGTTCCCCCCGGATGATCAGCGAAAGTTTTTGGTAATAGGATCCCAGCTTGGCATCCTCAAAACGGTCTTCGCCGGATTGGAGCGTCTCCAGATAGCCACGCGGCAACGGGCGGTAGAAATGCCCGATGCGCCAATTTTTGCTGTAGAGCGCCGGCAGGCGAGCCAGCAGCGGGTCTGAGAGGGCGTAACGATCCACGATATGCACCGGCGGACCGGCAAAATAGCCGAACACGCCGATATTGATGTGCGTCCGCACGCGCTGAGAAGGATCCTCCAGCGCAGCCTGGCGAGCATCAAGCCCCCAACGGCGGTAGTAATGATCCGGCATCTCGCCGCCTTTCAGCCCGCGCAGCAGGCCGGTGTAAACGTAATAACACAAACGCTCGTCGGCAATGCCATGCGCATCGGTCGGGCAGCGCTCTGGCTCGCGTTGAATTTCGAGCGTGAGCACGCGGTAGGTTGGTAGCGGAGAAAGCAGCCCCAGGACCACCAGCGCGGCCGCAACCAGGAGGGCTTGCTTCCAGCGGGCACCTTTTGAAACCACCGCGCCACCCAGCAGGAAAGCGCAAAGAAGCAAGGGAGCCGAAAAGAAACGCCCGCCCATGAAATCGCCACCGATTTTAAGGATATAGCCCAGGTACAACAAGACGCCAACCGAGAGAAAAAGGCCGCGCCGCTTTCGATCGCAAATCCCTGCCAGCACGCCACCCACAAGCGTGACCAGCGTAACGGGGTCGCGCTGTGCCAGGTCTGCAAAGGCATATCCCCCCTGTCGGAGCAGTTCCAGCGAGGGGATGCCGGTATTCAGCTTGGCATAGAAGGTATTGGGAAAAGGAAAGCCATAATAAAGTAGCGAGAACGCCTCCCAGGCAACCAGCGGGAATTGCCCGGCCAGCAGCGGCAGCAATCCGCGCCGCCGTTGCGCAAACCAGGCGGAAGCCAGCGCCGGGAGGACCAACAGCCCGGCATCCAGCCTGTTAAGCATCACCAGCGAAGCGGCAAGCGAGAGCAGGAAGAGATCCACCTGCTGAAGCGGCCTGGCAAGGTAAATCGCCAGAAAGAGGAGGAGCAAGAGGTGCGTCAGGGGATTTTCCAGGCCGGAGGTAGCGTAATCTACATAAGCGGCAGAAAACGCCAGCGGGATCAGGCCAAACGCGGCAACCCAGGGCGAAGGGGAGATTTTGATAAAAAGCAAAACTGCTGCCGCCGAGACCGCCAGCGAAAGAAAGATGCTGCTGAAGTAGATTTCTCGCGTGAAAAAGACGACTGCGCTCAGCAGGAACATCCAGAGCGGGTGGGTGTACGCTTGAACGCGTTCATCCACATTCCAGGTAAGCCCGTATCCCTGGATAAAATTATCCACGGTACGGAAGGTAATATAGGCGTCATCGCTCAACCAGGCGCGTCGGAAGGCGAAGAGCAGAAACAGCAGAGCGATCGTGCCAACAGCCAGCCAGGCGAGGGCGGTTTTCGTGATTTTCTTCTCAGCCGATCCCCCAGCCCCTTTCGCTAGTTTGGGAAGGGGATGAATTTGGGGATTTGGCACTATGCGCCACCAAATCCCCGTGAAACCCATCATGGCTGGAATATGAAATCCGATTTTAGAATTTATAGAACCCCTATCGAAAGTCATGCAGCGCTCCTGTGATGCCTTGACGGCTGGATTATAACGTAAAAAGCGTGCCCTTCTCGCTGCGGTCGGGGATGCAAAGATCGCGACGGGAAATTCGTTTTTTGGAAAAGAGAAAAGGAACGGAGGGGCGCGCTGCGGATGGGGAAGGGCAGGGCGATTGGAACCAGAAAGGAATGGAATGAATAGAGGCATGGGGAAGCGGGAGCTGGGAGAGAGAGAAGGGGGCATGATGCGGTTATACAGCGAGTGGGGAGTGAATACAAGCTATCAAAATTAACAGGTTAACCACTCAGTTTTAAGGGGTTTTGAGATGTGATGGCAGGGGTTGGGAAGGCGGCGTCTCGGCCGCGAAGCGCCCTGGAGTGCTCTCTTTCAGGGTCGGTGTGCCCAAACCCATTAACAGGCGAGGCGAGGCCGGGTTGGCGGTGGGGGTGGGGGTTGACGTGACCGTCTCGGCCGCAGTTAGGGTGGGGGTAGGGATTTCCGTCGGTGTCGGTGTTGGGGTCGCGCAGCACCCTGGAACGCTCTCTTCCAGGGTGGCTTCCTCCTGAGCGGCCCGGCGCGCTGCGAGGCGAAGGCGTTCAGGTAGATCATCCCTAACTATCGCTGTCGAGGTCTTCCACCGCTCCGAAACCCACCACCCTCACCCGGCGGGCGTCGTTGTTGATCCCGCTCACCGTCTCCTTCAAGACGTTGTCGATCCACAAGGTGAGGTCGCGGTCATTTATGCGCGGGCAGCCGGCGGCGGTAAGGTGGATTCCCGCCGCTTTTCTCGCATAGCATTTTTTGAAAATATGAGGTATGCTTAATACTGTCTGGCGGGATTGGCTTACCTACCAGACCAGGTCAGGTGAAGCCGGTCCGGCTAGATCTGTTCATCATTCACGAATTCACATTTCCCCGGACTCCAGGAGGTTGCTGTGATCAAAGATACCCTGAAAGAAGCTGAAACCCGCATGAAAGGCGCGATCCAGGTTCTGGAAGATGACCTGGCAGGGATTCGCACCGGCCGGGCCTCGCCGGTCTTGCTGGAGCGCTTGCAGGTCGAGTACTACGGCATGCCCACCCCGTTGGTTCAGCTTGCTTCCATCAGCGTCCCCGAACCCCGCCAGCTTCTCGTCCGGCCTTTTGACGCCGCCACGCTCAAGACCATCGAGCGCGCTATTCTGGCTTCGGACCTTGGCCTTACGCCCAATAACGATGGCAAGGTGATCCGCCTTAACTTGCCCCCCCTGACGGAAGAGCGCCGCCGCGACTTGGTTAAGGTGGTCAACAACCGCACCGAAGAGGCCCGCGTGGCCGTGCGCAACGTCCGCCGCGACCTGCTGCGCGATCTACGCGAGTTTCAGCAGGAGAAGCTGATCTCAGAAGATGATCTGAAAACCGGCGAAGAGGAACTGCAAAAATTGACCGACCAGATGATCAAGCAGGTGGATGCGGTGGCGGAACGAAAACAGAAAGAGATCATGGAGGTTTGACCCTTCGCGATTATGGCACAAGAAAAAACATATAAGCCGCTTTCAAAAATTCCTACGCATGTCGCCGTCATCATGGACGGCAACGGGCGCTGGGCGCGCGCCCGCGGTCTGCCGCGCCTGGCCGGACACCGCGCCGGCACGGAGAACTTACGGCGCGTCATCACCGCCTGTGTGGAATTTGGCATCCAATATCTCACCATTTATGCTTTTTCCACCGAAAACTGGGAGCGTCCGCAAGAAGAAGTCTCTGGCCTGATGTCTATCGTGGAAGATGTCATTGACCGTGAGCTGGATGAACTGCACCGCCAGGGCGTTCAGCTCCGGCACATTGGCCGTCTTGAACGCCTGAACCCGCAATTGCAGAGTAAGGTTCTCGCAGCCATCGAGAAGACCAAAAACAATACCCGGTTAATTCTTGCCATTGCGTTCAATTACGGCGGGCGCGATGAAATTGCCTGTGCAATCCGTCACATGATCTCCGATGGCGTCAAACCCGAAGACGTGACCGATGAATTGATCGGGAAATATCTTTTTACCCATGGCATCCCCGACCCCGATATCATCGTGCGCACTTCTGGCGAAATGCGCATCAGCAACTTTCTCATCTGGCAAGCCGCTTACGCAGAATGGTACGTTACCCCGACCTTATGGCCGGATTTTGACAAAGATGAACTATACAAGGCACTGGTTGAATACGCTCAGCGCGAGCGTCGCTATGGCCGCGTCCTTGAGACTTCGGAGTGCGTACCGGATGTTGGTAAAACGCCTGCTGGTCGTTAATCTTCTTATCCCTGCTCTTGTTCTTCTGATTGTTCTGGGGGGCTGGCCGTACACCCTGCTGATACTATTTGCCCTGGTTTGGGCTGCTTGGGAATACTGGCGTATCTTTCATGACGGTGGATATTCGCCCGCACTGGCAGTGTTGGCCGCCGGCGTTATTTCGCTGGTGTTGGGACGCGTCTTTTGGAACTTCCAATATTCCGATATCATCCTCAGCGTCTTCGTACTCGTTGCCATGGCAGCGCATGTTCTCAGGTATGAGCGCGGCCAGCCGCAGGCCGCCGCTGATCTTGGCATCACGTTAGGCGGCATTCTCTACCTCGGCTGGCTTGGATCGTACCTCATCTCGCTGCGCAATCTTCCGAACGGGATATGGTGGACGCTGCTGGTGCTACCTTCTGTCTGGCTGGCCGACAGCGGGGCTTTTCTGTTTGGGCGTCGTTTTGGCAGGCATCCCCTTGCCCCCAGGGTCAGTCCAAGCAAGACCTGGGAAGGATATCTCGGCGGTATTTTGTTTGGCGTGGCCGGCACCGTATTGCTGGCCTGGCTCTGGCAACTCAGAGCGGCGGAGGTCACGCCAGTAAAAGGTTTGGTCATTGGTCTGACGCTTGCAGTTCTCACGCCCCTAGGCGACCTGGGCGAGAGCATGATCAAGCGCCAGTTTGGTCTCAAAGATTCTGGCAACGTTCTACCCGGTCACGGCGGCATCATGGACCGCATCGATTCCTGGTTGTGGGCGGCAGTGATCGGGTATTATCTCGTCATTGGGTTGGGGTAACTACCGCTGGCAAACCAGCGGTAGATCAGCATACAATTCAGGAGCGAAGATATGGAACATTTTACAAGGCCTACTCGTAATCTTGCGTTGGAGCTCGTACGGGTGACGGAAGCGGCGGCTCTGGCTGCGGGCCGTTATATGGGGCGCGGCGATAAAATCGCCGCCGACCAGGCGGCGGTCAATGCCATGCGTCTCGTGCTGAATTCAGTCCAAATGGATGGCATCATCATCATTGGCGAGGGCGAGAAAGATGAAGCTCCGATGCTGTATAACGGCGAGCGGCTGGGCACCGGTGAAGAACCGGAGGTTGATATTGCTATAGATCCTATTGACGGCACCCGCCCTCTGGCGTTCGGTTTACCGGGCGCCATCTCGACCGTGGCACTGGCGCCGCGTGGCAGTATGTTCAACCCAGGTCCCATCGTGTATATGCACAAGATTGCGGTCGGTCCGAGCGCTCGAGGCGCCATTGATATCAACGCCCCGGTTGGCGTCAATCTCCACAATATCGCCCGCGCCAAAGGGGTGGATATAGATGACCTGGTGGTGGTCATTTTGGATCGTCCCC
>Ga0067045_1029755_pt1 | contig 18575 bp, 16 predicted proteins | sample TerdegcTABiofilm_FD_59184 | JGI IMG/M metagenome (GOLD analysis project Ga0067045, IMG submission 59184) | Combined Assembly of (Gp0054472, Gp0054536) Wastewater bioreactor microbial communities from Singapore -Terephthalate degrading... | reverse complement strand
GGTTAAAGTTATGGATATGCCCAAAAAGAACAGGTCAGAATTTTTAGAAAAACTTTTACGCCTGAATGCTTCCGACCTTATACATTGCGCCTATGCAGTAGATGAAGAAAGCAATATTGTTCTTGTGGATACGATGCAGGCGGCAACCCTTGACATGGAGGAATTTCAGGCAACTCTAGATGCCATCGGTCTTGCCTTGGCACAACACTATCCCATACTTTCTGCATTTAGGTCTTAAATACAGAAGAAAGCATAAGAGGAGAGGGAGAATCATATGGGATTGTTTGATCGGTTTAGAAGAGTAGTAAAATCAAATCTCAACGAGATGATTAGTAAAGCAGAAAATCCTGAAAAGATGCTTAATCAGCTTATTATTGACATGAATGAACAGCTGATGGAGGCAAAGAAAAGTGTAGCCTCTGCCATAGCGGATGAAAAAAAACTGGAAAGACAGATGAATGAACATCTTTTTCAGGGTCAGGATTGGGAAAAAAAGGCTGTTTTAGCCCTACGGGCAGGTAAAGAGGATCTGGCAAAGGAGGCTTTAATAAGAAAGCAGGAGATGGACAACCTTGCATCCCAGTATAAAGGGCAATGGGAGGCACAACATGCCTCTGTAGAAAAATTAAAACAAGCCTTAAGACAACTGCAACAAAAAATAGAGGAAGCTCAGAGAAAGAAAAACCTGCTTGTTGCCAGAGCCAAAAGAGCAGATGCTCAAAAAAAGATACAGCAGACAATCGGAAGCATATCGCAAACCTCTGCTTTTGACGCCTTTGACAGAATGGCCGCAAAGGTAGAAAAGATTGAAGCAGAAGTCGAAGCCTTGCAGGAAATTGAAGGAACCACCAGCACAGATGATCTTGAAAGCCGTTTTAAAGCCCTGGAGTCCTCTAATGTAACAGCCGATCTTTTGTTGGAAGACCTTAAGAAAAAATTACAGGACGAAACATCTTAATATAATTAAGAGGTTGATATCACAAGTATTAATCTACCTTATCGCTTAAACTGTTTGGGGTTTAAAGAGACAGAAGCTGTAAGACTTAAATACTATTGTGAAAAACAGAACAAATTTAAACCCCACTTCTCCGATTTACCTTTACCTCCCTATAAAACTGACTTATATGTACTTTCTGTTCATACCTTATTTAAAGAAGATATAAAGCAGTGTATTTTTAATTTTTATCTACCAATCATTGCCTTTGGTCCTGCAGAGCATCTCAGACTGGCTCTTAACCTGGGTTGTTCCGATTTTTTAAAAGACCCCTGGAGTTTTGAGGAGCTCTTTATAAGAGCAGAACGGGTAATAAAAGGTCTATCCCTTGATATTTCAAATAACCAAATCAGATTTATGGATGCATCTATATATATAAATTCCCAAAGGATCAATTTAACAACCAGGGAAATAATTTTATTTCGGTTATTATTGAAAATGCGCGGGACACCGGTCTCAAAAGAGACTCTCGCCTCCCTTTTAAAAAGTAAAAAAAATAATCAGAGCCGAGCAGTAGATATGATGGTTTCAAATTTGAGAAAGAAGATAGATCCCTATTTTCCAGAAGTGAAGAGCCTTATAAAAGCAGAGAAAAATTTGGGATATTTCCTTGTTCAGGAAGCCTTTATCCAAAGAAAATAAAATATGTCACTTTAGTTCTTTAGTCCTCCCTGTGGATAATTGTGAATTTGTTGTGGATAACTTGAGAATCTCTAGATAATAAAAACCAGAATATTAGAAAAATAGTAATTAGCCTGCGCCTGTTATTAACCCTTGTTAAGGGAAAGTAATTAAACGTATATATAATAAGGATTTATTTGGCCAGGATAGAGTAAAAAAAGTAAAAAAACTAATTTTAAAAAATATATATAGCAGAAACTATTGTGTAATTTAAAAAATCTTTTGTGGATAACTTGTTAATATTATTCCACAATTACAGCTGTTCCATAGGCTAACAATTCTGCTGCCCCTTGCATGATACTGGCAGTAACAAAGCGTAGACCCAATACTGCATTTGCACCCAAAAGTTCTGCCTCCTCGATTAGTCTATCAATAGATTGTTCCCTGGATTCGGCCATCATCTTTGTATAATCAGAGATTTCTCCTCCCACAATATTCTTAAACCCTGCCATTATATCCTTTCCGATATGCCGGGCTCGTATAGTATTACCCTTAACAAGCCCCAATACCTTTACAACCTTTTTTCCGGGTATAGAATCTGTTGTTACAAGGATCATTTCATTACCTCTTTATACCGATCAGTTTTTGATTCTCTAATTCTATCAGCAATGGTAATCACAAGCAAGATTACTAATCCAAACAGGATGCCTAGAATTGAAATTTTTACCACCAGATTTATTTCTTTTTCAAGAAAAATGGAATATACAGCATATAAAAAAAGCAAGATATAGGAAAAAATAAAAATACCCTTCCCAAAACCTGCAATAGTTTTTCTTGTTGTTTTTTTCTCTAAATCTTCAAACCACTCCCTTCCGGGTTCAGGAATATTCATTCCTTTTAAACCTTTTTTTAGAGTAATCAGCTCTTTATAGAGATTTCTGCATTTATAACAGCTTTCAATATGCTGTAAAGTAGATTCTATCTCCTCTTCGGATAATTCATTATCCGTTAAAGCTTGAACCTTTAATTTCGCTTCTTCACAATTCATTATATCTTCTCCTTATCCTGTAATAAGTCTTTTAGTTTTTGTCTTGCATAAAAGAGTCTAGACATAACCGTACCGACAGGAATTTCTAAGATCTGGGAAATTTCTGCATAACAAAAACCATCGAATTCCTTTAAAATCAAAATTTCTCTGAAATTTAAAGGAAGAGCATTTAAAGCCTTTTTTAAAGAAATCGAAGAAAACTCTCTTTGATAAGCCTCTTCTGGTCCTAATAAGGAAGAAGGATAAAGACAAAAATTAGTATCCTCTTCTGATTCCCTGTTCCTTTTCCTGAGAGTATTCAAACAAAGATTTTTAGTAATTTGATACAGCCATGGAAAAATCGGTTTTTCCAGACAGTAATTTGACAGATTCCTAAAGGCTCGGAAGAAAGTCTCCTGGGTAATATCCGCAGCATCCTCTACATTTTTTAGATATGAGTATGCAACATGATAAATTTTTCTAGAATACAATTTGATCACCTTGTTGAATTCCTCCGCATCTAAAGTTTTCTTTTTAACAGCAAGATCCGTTTCCATGGGTATTAATATATACAAATCTAGGACATATATATTCAATAGGATATTGATTTAGCAATTGGCCCATGATACGATTAAAAAGTGAAGAAAATTCCTCTTTTCATACTACGTTTTTTCATACTATTTTTCTCATTCACCATCCTATTCTGGTTTTTACAGAGTATTTTTTTATGGAGTTTAAATTACTTTCCAGAAAAGAATAATCTCCTACAAGGGTTTATTGGTTCTTTTTTTAAGAATCTAAAGTCTTCTGCTACTTTGGCTGTTTTTGTTACCCTTATTTTTGTTCCTTTCTGGATAAAAAATTTAGGAATTAACAGAGTTATTTCTTTTATTTTTTCTTTTTTACTCTCTTTATCATTATTATTCTCATTATTTTTTCTAATAACACCATCAGCTGGTAGAGAAAATAACACTGAAAACTCACCCGGGGTCTTGATGGCTGACCATATACATATTCTTTCCGAAGGCGTTCTGTATTTAGAAAATTATGACAGTAACAAAATAGGGTTCACAATTTTTTTAGATACCAAGAATCCTGAACAAGGGCTTAGTTTTTCAAAAACCGCCTTCCTGCTTGATAAGCCTCCCAGAATACATTTTTCTAAGAAAAAAGAGATTCCACTGGAACCCAGGAATCCTGTATTTGACCCCATGTTCGTTCCTTACCCAGGACTGTCAAACCTTTTATCCAGGGTCGCCTTGTTTAATAACCAGCTTAACAAGGAATATGAAGAGTCTAGATTGAATTTTCTAATATACGCAGGAGTTGTCTGTTTTTTTATTACGAGCCTAGGTACTTTAAGCAGAATATCCTGCTGGCCACTTATCAATCTTTTAGGCTCTATTGCGGCTCTTTGGTTTTTCTTTATCCTTCATGCTCTTTTGGTTGATTCACCTATTCTTCTGTCTTTAGTAGATATAGTTTTTAAATCGAATCCGGAAATATCCCTTGTACCTGCTCTTCTTTTAATTTTTTCATTTATTCTGATCCTTTGGGATCTTTTATTTATAAAACCGGCGGCCAGGGCTTAGTAGCATGGTTAAAAAAGCTGCAGGACTAAACAAGGTTCTAATTCTTTCCATTCTAACCATTTTTACTATTACCGCCCTTGGATCTTTGATTTACCTAATCATTTTCTTTCCTAACAAACATATCTTACAAGTCTTTTACTGGCGTTGGATTCTAAACAATACCTTAGATATTATAATCATTTTTTTTATTCCCCTATCAGTGATAGGAATTTTAATCTCCTTTTCTCTTATAATACCCAGAATATCTATTACAGAAACAAAACAGTACTTTTATAAGGTTATCAATCCTGTTTTTATGCTCTTTGTTATTTTGACCCTTCTATATACAGTATTACAAGAGGGGATTAGACCTGGTTTATCAAATAGAAAGGAAGAACTCTTATATCTCTCTGAGCAAGGAAAAGACTACCTAAAAAAAATAGATGCTGCCCTTGAAATGAATAATTTTGAGGAAGCTGCTAAATACACCGAAGAATATCTGTATATTGATCCGGAAAATCCAGTAATAAGGGAGAATCTGTCGATCATACAAAGCAGAATACGTCCTGTTTTTGAAAAAGAGGAAGAAAGAGAAGAGATTAAACCAAAACAACAAGTATTGGATCAAACCCCTCTCTCTTTGTTTAACAAAGCAAAGGAGTATTTTGACAAGGAGGATTACTTTTCCGCCCATTACTATGCCAATTTAGCTTTCAAACTCAACCAAAGGCTTACAGAAGCAGGAAGATTGGCTTCCCTGGCTTGGGAAAAAATTGGGCTTTTGGAAAAGTCTCAGCAGGATGAAGAACTTACCAAACTTTTTAGAAGAAAAAAGGAAGGCTATACAGCCTTGCAGGAACAGCGCCCGATAGAAGCTTATTATATTTTTACACAGCTTAATTTAGAATATCCAAAGGATCCGGATATAATCAAATATCTTTCCATATCCGAAGAGGAGATTAAAAACCTTGCCTTTTTTACAGATGAAGCCTTAAAGGCTCTTACTTTACCAGGAACAAGAAATGTGGTGTTTCTGAATAAAAACAATGATACAGAATCTGAACTTATATTTTTTAATAAAATAGTAGATGTTCAATCCGGGGTGTATGTTCAGGGTATAGAAGCTATGGCTTTTTCGAAAATTGGTGAGATTCTTTATCACTTGAGTGCAGAGTATGGTAAAATAAATAACACGACTTTACTTTTGCATTCAATTCACCGAGAAAAAAAAGAGATACAGCAGCTTCCTGTTTATCACCTGGGCCAAAGAAAGGGGGCAGATTATTATTCCATCAAACTGAAACCTTCGGTAAGAGACCTTTCAGCTTTATCCTTGAATACCAACTCTTTTACTCATGTTAACCTGCCTGATCTATGGAAATTTAGTAATGTTCTTTCTGGTTATGGGTTTAGGAGAGAACCAGTACAACATGAGATTCTCCTAAGAGTTTTAATGCCCTTTACTTTCCTTATTGCAGCTCTTTTTTCTGCTGCTCTTGGCTGGCTTCTAAGAGTAAGAGAGAAAAAGCCTTCTCTTTTTTCTTATTTCTTCATTCCAGCTATTCCCTTTATAATCCAAGCGCTTCTTCAATTGTATCTTTATGCAAATAAACTTCTGCTCGGATTTCTGCTCCTTGTCCTGGGTTTTTGGATAACCCTGATAATCCTGGTTATTTTACAGGCTTTATTAATATTTATATCCCTAATAATCCTGGCAGGTCAGAGTACCTCATGAACTGGGCAGGCATAAAATCCTTTTTCTTTGTAAATAAGGGAAAGATCCTTGGTGCCTTAATTGGATATTTGATTGGCCTTGGTTTTATCGGAATTATGTTAGGAGTAGTGTTAGGGCACATTTTAGATTACATCTCAAAAGAAAACAGAATTATCTCCAGAATAAAAAAATTTTATCATTTTCCCTTTAACACAGATCTTTCCCAGGATATTCAGGTCCTTGGATGCACAATTGCTCTTTCAGTAAAGGCTCTTCTTTTAGGCAGATCCTTATCCCCTTTGGAGAAAAACCATTATATCTCCGAGTTTTCTAATGCATATTCGATTAGCGGCAGGCACAAACAAATACTAAACACAGTGCTAAACTCATTTTTACAGATAAAGGAGCCGGATATTAATGGAATCTGCACCCTCTATTCCCGATTTACATCTAAAAAAGAACGGCATAATATACTTTATTTAATCTATAAAAATTGTAAGAGGGATATTAATCAGGATCAACGAGATTATATTATCAATCTTGCCAGGAACCTGGAGATCCTTGAAGATTACTATTCCCTATTTGAGACAACCATTATTCAGCCTGAGGATTATAAAATCCTTGGGGTAACAGAGAAAGATGATTTGAATACCATAAAACAGGTTTATAGGAAACTCGCAAGCCAGTTCCACCCTGACAGCATCTCCTTGCTTAGTGAAACTCAGAAAAAGGAAGCTAATGAGGCTTTTGTAAGGATCAAAGAATCCTATATTAGAATTCTTAAGAGTAAGAATCCTAACACTCCTTAGATTTTTTTATTCTTGCACCAAGAGCTTGAAGCCTTTCAGCAATATTTTCATAACCTCTCTCTATCTGATAGATGTTCTGAATAACACTTTCCCCTTCTGCACAAAGGGCTGCAATTACCATAGCCATTCCTGCTCTAACATCTGGGGAAACCAGTTCTGCACCTCGTAATCGGGAGGGACCGGATACTACCGCCCGGTGAGGATCACAGAGGATTATTTTCGCCCCCATTCCAATTAATTTATCCACGAAAAACATTCTAGACTCAAACATCTTTTCATGAATCAGTACTGTTCCATCAACCTGGGTTGCAACAACAGTAATAATACTGGTTAAATCTGCAGGAAATCCTGGCCAGGGAGCATCATCAATAGAAGGTACCATTCCACCGAGCTCCGGTATCACCCTCAGTTCCTGCCCTTTTGGAATATGAATTGAAGAACCTTCTGTTTCCCAATGTATACCTAATTTCGCAAAGGCGATCTTTACCATTCTAAGATTTTCTGGACAAGCCTCCTCTATACTAAGCTCACCCCTTGTAACCGCAGCTAAGCCAATAAATGACCCCACCTCCATATAATCGGAACCTATCGCAAAATCGGTTCCAGAGAGCTTTTTTACACCCTCGATGGTAAGGATATTGGAACCGATACCACCTATCTTGGCACCCATGGAATTAAGCATTTTACAGAGATCCTGAACATGGGGTTCCGAGGCAGCATTTAATATTACAGTTTTACCCTCTGCCAGGGAGGATGCCATAATGGCATTTTCCGTAGCCGTTACAGATGCCTCATCTAAAAACAGCTCCTTTCCCACCAATTTATTAGAACTCAATTTAAATAATCCATCAACCTCTACCCTGGCGCCTAGTTCTGAGAGGGCTAAAAAATGAGTATCAAGCCGGCGTCTGCCTATTACATCGCCCCCTGGGGGAGGTAAAAGAACCTTTCCGGTTCTGGCCAAAAGGGGACCTGCAAAAAGAATGGAGGCCCTCACCGCCCTTGCCAGTTTCTGGGGAATTTCTGAGGTTTTGATATCCTTAGTCTGTAGTCTGTATTCTCCGTTTTTTAATTTTCTAACCTCCACCCCCAAATTTTTTAAAACCTCAAACATTACACCGACATCTTCTATTTCAGGAATATTTTTTAAAACAACCGGTTCATCTGTAAGCAGTGTCGCTGCAATACAGGGAAGGGCTGCATTTTTATTTCCACTTGCCCGGACCTTTCCTTTAATTGGAAAACTACCTTCAATTATAAAGTTGCTCATAGTGGCACCATAACTCTTAGTATTTTTATTGTCAATCGAGAGGCATTACAAAAGAGAATTGTCTTACATCAAAGGGGTTTTTATTAAGCATTATTGTAACAGTATAGATATATTCATCCATTTCTGAGGTTACAAACCGGGCAATTATAGGAACAGTGGCTGGGAGACCGTTATATAGATTGAAGGGATTCTCCAAAAAGGTTGGAACAAAAACCTCCTTCGGAGGATTTGAAAAAGAAAAGGGCATTTCCGGTCCCTTCTTTTCCGGATACCTGATCATCGAAAAAGGCTTAAAGGCATGTTTAAAAAGACTTTCTTCCTTTACCCTGGATAGATTCCTCTGGGCTGGGAATATATTCAACAAGAAGGTATCCCAGCGACCATCGCATAATATTTTTGCAGACGTGGAAAGAAAATTATTAAGATTCCTAACAATATTTGTTGTTTTATACTCTACATATTTTTTACCGTTCCACTTATACCAGGTAAGAAAGGTTTCATAGCCTGTTCCCTCTTCGAAACTCTGGCTTGAAACAATAATATCTGTAATTCCATTATCCTCAAGATCCTGATGAAGAAAGATCAACCTTGGATAATCATGAAAAAATAAGATTTCCATATTGTAGGATTCATCAAAGAATAGATATGCCTTTTCCCCTCCGTCGATGGCTAAAAAGAGAATTTCTATACCTAGAGGTCCTGAAGTCTCTCCTTTTAAAGCAAAGGTATCAATTTTCCTGATTGAGAGCCATTCCCCTAAGGGAAAAAACCGGGGTTCTTCAAGCTCACCTGCTGTTTGAGGAAAACAAGCAGCGGTGATAGAGAAAGACTCAACCTCCTTTTTATAAATCCTACCTATAGAGGATAGAAGCTCCATATTGGCAAAGGCTGAATCCTTGGTTTCGATAAAAAAACAGAAATAATCAGGGTATCCATCTGCTTTTAGGTCCTGGAAGAATACCATGGGTTTTCCTTCACGATAGATAAGAAGAAAATTTTCTCTGTTATAGTTCTTGATTAAAGCTAGCGCCTTTTCACGAGAAACTGGGGGCTTCCTGGTTATTTCTTTGGTTGTCTCCTTAGCTGGCGTATCCTCTGGGGTAACAATCTCCTCGGTTTTTACAATATTTTCTGTGGAGGGCTCCTCTTGCTGTTTTATTTCGGCCTGCTCTTGAACCAAGGCAGGCTCTTCTATTTCTGGATCTGATTCTGGTTCTATTATTGCAGCTGGTTCTGGTCCTGGCTCTGATATAACTTGTTGCGCTTCCTCCAACCCTTCCTTTTTAGAAAACACCTCTGGAGTTTTTAAAACCGCAGGGTCAGTGATAATGCAGGAAACAAGGGGAATTAAAAAAAGAACAATTTCAAAGAGGTATTTTATCCTTTTCTTTTTTAAGAAAAGGGAAAAAATTAACATATGGGAACCCTTTAAATATACTTATAGAGTAATGCCATCTTACCATAGAAGACTCTTAAAAAAAAGACCGAATTAAAAAAATAAAAAATCGTTTAGAAATCCGGTAGATATAGCTTACTTGTAGAATAAAAAAAAAGATGTTACTTTGAGATTTCTGCAAAATATAAATTTTTATAAACCTTAGTATCAGGAATGTTTTATGAAGGTAATGAAATTCGGAGGTTCCTCTGTAGCAGATGGACCAAGAATTAAAGATGCAGCTGCTATAGTAAAGAAAGCAGCCGAAAAGGAAAAGGTTTTTGTGGTGCTTTCGGCCATGAAGGGTAATACCGACCTACTTATTGAAGCAGCAAAAAAGGCAGAAATCGGGGATAAAGGGTATAAAGAGATAATTGATACTTTATCTGACAAAAATAAAGAAGCACTCCAGTATCTTTTTAATTACAAAGATTCAGGTTTTGTTCTAGAAAAAATTAGAACCTACTGTGAAGAGATTTTTAACCTCCTTCGTGGAATCGAGCTAGTTCGGGAATGTTCGCCGAGAAGTCTTGATTTGGTAACCAGTTTTGGGGAAAGAATGAATTGTTTTCTCTTTTCCGAGTATCTTAAATATCTCTCTTTAGAGGCAGAGTATGTTGATGCCAGAGGATTAGTGATTACTGATAACAGTTTTGGTAATGGTAAAGTACTCTTCAAGGAAACTTACAAGGCCTTGAAGGAGAAGCTCCAGAATATAAACGCCATTCCGATAATTACAGGTTTTATCGGATCCACCAAAGAGGGAATCACCACCACTCTGGGAAGAAACGGATCCGATTATACCGCTTCTATTGTAGGAGCGGCATTAAATTGCTCAAAGATTGAGATCTGGACAGATGTGGATGGTGTTCTAAGTGCCGATCCAAGGATTGTTGAAAAAGCTTTTGTAGTACCAGAAGTAAGTTTTCAGGAAGCCATGGAATTATCCTATTTTGGAGCAAAGGTAATTCATCCCTATACAATGATTCCTGCAGTAGAAAAGAATATTCCCCTCCATATAAAAAATACTTTAAATCCTTCAGCTCCTGGCACAAGGATTAATAAGGAGATACAGCCCCATAACCGGATGATTACAGGACTAGCATCAATCCCTTATGTAGCTATTGTTAATGTGGTAGGAGGAGGAATGATTGGAATTCCAGGGATAGCCCTTAAGGTATTCTCCGCTGTTGCACGGGCTGGTATAAATATAATCATGATTTCCCAGGCCTCCTCCGAACACAGTATTTGTCTTGTTTTTAAGGAAAATGAGGCAGAACGGGCAGTAGAAATTTTAAAGCAGGAATTATCTCAGGAGTTACTGGGAAAAATGATTCAAGACGTGGAGATAATAAGGGGACTGGAAATAATTGCTGTAATTGGAGAAAATATGCGGGGCAGACCAGGACTCGCTGGCCGGGTTTTCAGTGCCCTGGGAAATCTGGGAATCAATGTCCTTGCCATTGCTCAGGGATCTTCAGAATTGAATATATCCTTTGTTATAAGAAGCAAGGATACAAAGAAAGCCTTGAATGGAATTCATAACTCCTTTCTTGGATAGATAAAATAGAAACGGGTATTGGAGAAGTTTTATGTTTTTTAATAGCACCAGAAATCCTGCCTTACAGATCTCCTTTGAGGAGGCTCTTTTTCAGGGACTTTCTAAAGAGGGAGGACTGTTTCTTCCAAAGGAGATTAAACCTTTTAATAAACAGCTTTTCAATTCCTCTTATAGGAACGCGACCTTTTTAGAAATTGCTACGCTGCTTTCCGAGAATCTATTGGCACCGGAGCTGGATTCTTCCTCTGCAAAGAGTATCTGTGAAAAGTCTTTTACCTTTTCTCCTAAAATAACCCAAGTGGAGAACAGAATCTTTATACTGGAACTATACCACGGGCCTTCCTGTGCTTTTAAAGATTTTGGTGCCTCCTTTCTTGCCTCTTGCATGGAATTTTTTCTGGAAAAAAAGAAACGGAGGAGCATAATTCTAACAGCAACCTCTGGAGATACAGGAAGTGCGGTTGCTCAGGCTTTTCATAAAAAGAAAAGCATCGAAGTGGTAATTTTATATCCCTCCGGTCGAGTAAGTCCCTTACAGGAAAAACAGCTTACATCTTTGGGGGATAATATTACGGCTCTGGAGATAGACGGATCCTTTGACGATTGTCAAAGAATGGTGAAGGAGGTTTTTTTAAACGATAAGTATAAAAAAAACCTGCCTCTGACCTCTGCAAATTCCATTAACATTGGACGCCTTCTACCTCAATCATTTTACTATTTCTGGGCTGGATTGGTTTCTGCTAAAGATGAACCTTTGGTTTTTTCCGTGCCTTGTGGAAACTTCGGCAATCTGACAGCAGGAATTTTAGCAAAACTCTGGGGCCTCCCTGTAGAGCGGTTTATTGCCGCAACGAATGCCAATGATGTTGTTCCAGAATACCTTAGAACAGGGGAGTACCTTCCTAGAAAATCCATAGCTACTCTATCCAATGCCATGGATGTGGGTGCACCGAGTAATTTTGAGAGACTCTTATCTCTCCTGCCAAATCTAGATAAGATGCGGAAGCTCTTGTTACCCCAGGTAATCAGTGATGCCGATACCCTGACAACAATAAAAAGGATATACAAGAACCAGGGTTTGTTCATAGATCCTCATACGGCAGTTGGGATTCTTGCAGCAGAAAAGAGTATCTCCTCCTTTGAAAGAAAAACAAATTTCCTTTGTCTCAGCACCGCTCACCCAGGAAAGTTTCTGGAAATTGTAAAGGAGGCAACTGGAACTATCCCTAGCCTTCCTCCTCAACTTAAAGAACTGGAACACAGAGAAAAAAATAGCATACCCCTGGGAAACCGGGAGGAGGATTTGGGAGATTTTCTGCTTAAAACTTTTTCCTGATTATTAATCTACATATAAACGGAGCAATTTTTTTCCACCAGAATTTCTAAAGGGATTTTTCTTGTTCCTTAAAAAGGCTCTATAGGCCTGGCAGGCTTCATAAAAGCCCTGTGGACCCTGAAAAGTTGAGGAGAGATCACATCTGTACAGCTCCAGAAGATAGGGGAAGAGAGGAGAGCTTAGAACCTTTTCTACCCGAGAGGCAGGGAGCTTTGCCACTGCCGCAGGCAGCATATGTTCCTGGATAAGAAAACAAACTGAGGAAATTAATGTTGGGGAAAACCCTAAATTTGAAAGGAATTTTCTTGCTCGCAGGGCCCCAATCTGAGCGTGCCTGTCAAAGGTTCTCCCCCCATTCTCTATAGAAAAGGGTTTACCAAGATCATGTAGAAACAGAGCCAGAGATATTGTTAATTCCCTGGTTTTCCTATGGGGCAGGGTGGCTAGGGTATGTTCCCACACATTTCCTTCCGGATGATACTCTTTATTATGAAAAGTACTATTCAGGGAACTGATTTCTGGCCAATGGGTTTCAATAAAACCATAACGCATAAGAAGAGAGAGTCCTGTTTCTGCCCAGAATCCCGTTAAAACTTGTGTTAACAATTCTCTCTGAAGTAGAGGAGAGAGCAATTCCTGGTTTTCAATATTGATCTGTATACTCAAAGGAAATTTATATCTTGCCAGAAGAATGGCTGCCTCAGCCAAGGCTTGATAGGATTCCACAACGAATATCTGTTCTACTTCATCCTTTTCCCTATCCCAGGCAATGCCTTTCTTAATTGAACCCCTTAATTTTTTTAAAATTGGGTAAATACCCCGCGGATCTTTGTAGGATCCATTTTTTATATCCTTGAAAAAAGGTAATTTAAAACTACCGACCCTGTCTAGATCAGGGAATTCTGAATCAATACATTCAATAATAATCTCTTCCGAAAGATTATTAATAATGGCATCCACTTTCTCTTCCCCAGGAAAAACAATCTGCTCTGTCAACATTCCAAGGTCAACCAAGCCGGCTTCGGTTACAACTCTGTAAAAGCCCTCCGTCTGCAAGCCAAAAAAATCATCCAAAGCAGAATAACCGTAGAGAAAGCTTTTTTCGGAAAGATCTTTAAATAAAAAAAGTGGATGCATTACGATTCCTTATTTAGATGCTTCTCTTTTTAGCTCCTCTGCCTTATCGGTTTTCTCCCAGGAAAAACTGTCTCTGCCAAAGTGTCCATACACTGCTGTATTTTTATAGATCGGTTTTTTTAAATCCAGGGTTTTAATGATTCCTGCAGGGGTAAGATCAAAAACCTTTTGGATCGCCTTTTCAATTTTTTCCTCTGGTACAATTCCAGTATTTTGGGTATCCACCATAACGGAAACAGGGTAGGGAACACCTATAGCATAAGCCAATTGAACCTCGCAGCGATCGCATAAACCTGCAGCAACTACATTTTTAGCAATATACCTTGCCATATAAGCTGCAGAGCGATCTACCTTACTCGGATCCTTCCCGCTAAAGGCCCCACCACCATGTCGGCCCATCCCTCCATAGGTATCCACAATGATTTTTCTGCCAGTTAAGCCAGAATCTCCATGAGGCCCTCCGATCACGAATCTTCCTGTAGGGTTGATAAAATACTTTGTCTTCTCATCTAATAAACCGGTGGGTTCTAAAATGGGTTTAATAATCTTTTTGATTAAGGCGGTTTTCAATTCTTCGTAAGTAACATCCTCTTCATGCTGATGAGAAAGAACCACGGTATCGATTCTTTTTGGAACAGCCCCGGAATATTCTACCGTAACCTGGCTTTTGGCGTCCGGTCTAAGGCAAGGAAGATCTCCCCCCTTACGAATTTCCGCAGCTTTTATAAGCAGCTTGTGGGCAAACATGATAGGAGCCGGCATCAGTTCCGGTGTTTCCCTGCAAGCAAAGCCAAACATCATTCCCTGATCTCCTGCCCCCTGCTGCCCCTTGAACAAACCGTTTCCATTGACTCCTTGGGAAATATCGGGCGACTGGGAATGAATTGTACTTATAACAGCCATAGAATTGCAGTCCAAACCATACTCAGCTCGATCATACCCGATTTTTTTTACAATTCCCCTCACTACATCCTGGAGATTAACATAGGTATTGGTTGTGATTTCTCCGCCCACCAGCACCATCCCAGTGGTAGTAAAACTTTCACAGGCCACCCGGGAGTCCGGATCTTCTGCAAGACAGGCATCCAAAACAGCATCAGATACTTGATCGCATATTTTATCCGGATGTCCTTCACTTACAGATTCGGAGGTAAATAAAAACTTTCTGTTGTCCATCTTCTTCTCCCTCAATATCTATAATGTTCTGGTTTAAATGGCCCCTGTACAGGAATATCTAAATACTCTGCCTGTTCCTTGGTTAAGACTGTTAGCTTTACCCCAATTTTTTCTAGATGTAATCTGGCAACTTCTTCATCAAGATATTTGGGTAATGTATAAACCCCTGCTTTATAGTTATTCCTGTTTTTCCATAGATCCATTTGTGCTAATACCTGATTTGCGAAGGAATTGGACATTACAAAGGAGGGATGACCGGTTGCACAGCCTAAATTGACCAGTCGTCCTTCTGCCAAAAGATAGATCTCTTTGCCCGCAGGAAATATATATTTATCTACCTGGGGTTTAATATTTACCTTCTTGATTCCAGGAAAGGAATTAAGGCCTGAAACATCAATTTCATGATCAAAGTGCCCAATATTGCAGACAATTGCCTGATCCTTCATCTTGGCTATATGCGCCACAGTTATTACATTGACATTCCCTGTGGCAGTTATGTATATATCTCCTACACCCAGAGTCTCTTCTACCGTAGTAACCTCGAAACCTTCCATTGCAGCTTGAAGAGCACAAATCGGATCGATCTCTGTAACTATAACCCTGGATCCCATTCCTCTTAAAGATTGGGCACACCCTTTTCCAACATCTCCGTAACCACAGACAACAGCTACCTTACCAGCAGTCATAACATCTGTAGCTCTTTTTATCCCATCCAGTAAAGACTCTCTGCAGCCATAAAGATTGTCAAATTTTGACTTTGTTACGGAATCGTTTACATTGATCGCAGGAACTAAAAGGCTTTTCTCCTTTGCCATTTTATACAGCCTGTGCACCCCAGTTGTGGTCTCTTCGCTGACGCCTTTCCATTCCTTTGCCATTTTATGCCAAAAACCAGGATTCTCCTTTAAAACTTTCCTAAGAATTTTATACAATTCCTTTTCATCTTCGCTTTCAGCCTTTTTATCAAGAATATCCGGGTTTTCTTCCGCTGCATATCCAAGGTGGATCATTAATGTGGCATCTCCTCCATCATCAACCACAAGGTGGGGACCCGTATTTCCAGAAAACCTTAGGGCTTCGTATAATAGACCCCAATACTCCTCTAAGGTTTCACCTTTCCAAGCAAAAACAGGAACTCCTTTTAAATTTTCCAGAGACCCATCCTTTCCCACCACTACAGCACTGGCAGCATGATCCTGCGTAGAAAAGATATTGCAGCTGGACCATCGTACATCTGCCCCTAGAAAGGTCAGGGTTTCAATCAGTACAGCGGTTTGTACTGTCATATGTAAAGAACCGGTAATTCTGACACCTTTTAGGGGTTTTTCAGAACCATATTTTCTTCTTATAGCAATCAATCCAGGCATCTCGTGTTCTGCTATCTCTATCTCTTTTCTTCCCCAAGGGGATAAAGATAAATCCTTTACATTGTATTCCATCAATAATTAACCCTCATAAAATTAGATTTCGTTTGATACGATCGGTCAAACAATATACTAGAAAATTAGATATTAATATAGTGCCTTTCTAATACAGATAATCTTGCATAAAAAAAAAGACCCAAGATTTTAATCCTGGGTCTTTTAGAAGGGGTTTTTCAATTTCCTCTATAAAGGACCCGGATCTGTTTGTATAATCCTTCCCCTTCGCTTTTAGTCTCGATTCCTTCCATGGCTCCTAGGGTTGTGTGTATTAAACGCCGTTCAAAGGGATTCATTGGCTCAAGAAGCCTGGAACCTCCGTTTTTTCTTACTTGTTCGGCCACTTTTTCTGCCATTCTTACAAGATTTTCTTCTCTTCTCACTCTGTAATTTTCTGCATCCACGATAAATCGTTTTTCGCTTCCTATTTTTCCAGCATAAACATTTGCCAGAAGCTGCAGGGCATCTAGGTTCTTACCTTTCTTACCAATTAAAATACTACTGTGAGGAGAGGTTATGCCCAAACCTATTTTTCCATTCTCTTTGTAAAGGGTTTCTACCTTTCCTGGATAACCCATCTTAGAAAGCAGCTCTTCCAGGTAGCGAACAACCATACTCTCCTTTTCTGTAAAGGTGGTCTCTGTTTCCTGCAGATCCTCGTCACTTACATGTACCCTGATACGAACTGTTCCTTTTTTAAAAATTCCTTTTCGGGTACTTTCCACAATCTCCACATCGAATTCTTCCCTATCAATGGAGAGATCACTCACTGCACGGTCAATCGCTTCTTTTTCCGTTTTTCCTTCATATTCTTTTATCATATCTCTACTCCTTAGGGATTATCCTCCCTTGGACAATCTTTTCTCTACTTCTTTCCCTTTCCTCCCTTGTCTTTAGGACCATTGTCACCTCCGGCCTTTGCCAATTTTCGGTTACTGTACAATTGTTGTAGAACCGTAATTAAATTGGTTATAGTCCAGTAGATTATAAGTCCGGAAGGCATATCGTATAGTATGAAGAAGAATACTATCGGCATCATATAAGTCATCATTTTCATAGAAGGGTTTGCCGAAGCATCAGTCTGCATTATCTTGCTGGACAATAATTGGGTACCAATGTATATGAATGGTAATAGTCGTATATCGCTCCATCCCAGGATAGGGATTTTAAAGGGTGCAAAATTAAAAATAGATTCCGGCTGAGAAAGGTCTGTAATCCATCCGCTTAAAAACACAGCCCCTCTCAACTCAAAATGCTTGTTTAATAAACCATAGAGAGCAATAAATATAGGAAACTGAATAAGCAGGGGAAGACAGCCCCCCATGGGATTTACTCCCTCCTTTTTGTATAAAGCTGCCATCTCTGCATTGAGTTTTTGAGGATTATTCTTATGTTTTTCCTTTAATTCATTTAGTTTCGGACCCAGGGCTTTCATCTTTGCTGTTGACTGGCTTCCCTTATGGTTAATAGGAAAGGAAATTACCTTTATAAAAATTGTAAGCAAAATGATTGCTACCCCGTAGTTGGGGATCAATTTATAAAAGAACAGCAAAACTGCCTTAAGGAGGTTTTCCAACCAACCTAGCAGTGTACTGGAATCTAAAGCGGCTTCCAGATTATACCCGGAAAAACCAAATCCATTGCGGTCTGAAGAATCATACCTGGCTAATTCCCTTGGTCTTTTAGGTCCTGCATAGAATCTGAAAACATCTGTGTTTTTCGAACTCTTTATGGGAGGTCTAGAAAAATGGATTATTGAAGTTTCCGGAGCGCCTTCGATAGGAAGGGTAGAATAATTAATCTGATAGGGTGTTGCGTCGGGTATAGCTATAACAGTGAAATACTTCCCTACAATTCCAGCCCAGGTTACCCTGTCCGTAACTGGAGTAAGGGAAGCCTTGCCAACCTTAACATTTTTTTGTTTTCCGTTAACCAAAGTGTAATACTTTCTGTACTCTCTCCTTCCATCAAGCTGGGAAAATACCGGTCCTATCTGTGGTCCGTAACTGAGGGTGTAGGAAAAGCCGGATAGATTTAGATTTGGAAAATCCTTTACGCTGTTTTCAATTGTGATTTGCAGTTCAATCATATATTCATCGGGCATGAAAAAATATGTTTTCTTTAATAAAAAGGGAATAGGATCCTCTCCTGGTCTTGCGGGGGCTAGAAAGACTCGAGAGAATTCAAAGGTATACTGATCAATCCGTTTATACTCAAAGGTTTCGTCAATCTCCGGAGAATCCACTCCCCCAAATCGTATTGCAAAGGCTCCCTCTCCAGAATTCCCAGAATTAACCATATCAACATAATCCTGGCCATCCTTATGCTCCTTTAGCTTTAAGGACGTAACAACGCCCCCTCGATTTGAAAAGGTTACAATAAAAACATCTGTTTCCTCAGTAATGGTTCTTTCCGGAATATTCATGGAGGTCGGTGTAATTTTCCCTTGGGAAAAAGATTCAGGACTGGTTCTTTCTTGGGCAATTGTGGTTGATTCTCCCCC
>Ga0067045_1029754_pt1 | contig 18577 bp, 13 predicted proteins | sample TerdegcTABiofilm_FD_59184 | JGI IMG/M metagenome (GOLD analysis project Ga0067045, IMG submission 59184) | Combined Assembly of (Gp0054472, Gp0054536) Wastewater bioreactor microbial communities from Singapore -Terephthalate degrading... | reverse complement strand
GGTCAGACGCCTCCCTCGTTCCAGCCCAGCTTTTTGCGCAGGGTGTCGAAGTAATTCCAGCCCTTGGGGTGCAGAAAGTGCACGCTGTGATCGGCGCGGGTCACCAGGATGCGGTCGCCATGCTGCAGCGATTTCAGGGACTGCATGTCAAAGTTCGCGCTGGCATCGCCACGCCCGCCCACCACCTCGATAGTCACCTCCTGGGCGTCCGAGAGCACGATGGGGCGGTTGGATAGGTTGTGCGGCGCGATGGGCACCATCACCCAGGCCGGAATCGAGGGGTGCAGCATGGGGCCGCCGGCCGAGAGCGCATAGGCGGTAGAGCCCGTGGGGGTGGCCACGATCAAGCCATCGGCGCGCTGGTTGGAGACAAAGCTGCCGCCGACCTCGATGCGCAGCTCCACCATGCCCGAGGTCGAGCCACGGTTGACCACCACGTCATTCATGGCCTGGGCTTCAAACACGCACTGGCCGTCGCGCATTACGCGAGCATTCATCAGCGTGCGTTCGTCTTCCTCGTACTCACCTTGCAGGATGGGCGTGATGGAGGCTTCGAATTCATCCAGGGCGATGTCGGTGACAAACCCGAGGCGGCCCTGGTTGATGCCGACCAGCGGGGTGCCATAGCGCGCCAGATGGCGGCACACGCCCAGCATGGTGCCGTCGCCGCCCACGACCAGGCCGAGGTCGCAATGCTTGCCCAGACCGTCCACGTCCATGCTCGGGTAATCGGGCAGGCCCGCATAGATGGCCGACTGGGTATCCAGAATCACCTCACAACCCATGCTGCGCACATAACCGGCAATCCGTTGCAGTGCTTCGCTGGCTGCATCGGACGGAACCCCTGCTGCCGGTGTGTGGTACTTGCCGATCAGGGCAATATGGTGGAACGTGGATGTCATCTGGGAAATTACATCATTAAAATGAAATCATGCTCGACGAACGTGCCAAGTTATTGCTCAAAGCGCTGATCGAGCGTTACATCGCTGACGGTCAACCAGTCGGTTCGCGCACTCTTTCACGTGCATCCGGGCTTGAATTGTCGCCTGCCACCATACGCAACGTGATGGCCGACCTGGAAGAGATGGGCCTGATCATCAGCCCTCACACATCGGCAGGCCGCGTGCCGACAGCCAGGGGATACCGCCTGTTTGTCGACACCATGCTGACCGTGGACCGCTCCGATCTTGTAACGCCCGGCCTGATGCCCGAACAGCCGCAGAAGGTGATCGCCAATGCGGCCAACCTGCTGTCCAACCTCTCCCAGTTTGTGGGCGTGGTCATGGTGCCGCGTCGCAGCTCCGTCTTCAAGCATATCGAGTTCGTGCGTCTGTCCGAGCGGCGCTTCCTGGTCATCATCGTCTCGCCCGAGGGCGATGTGCAAAACCGCGTGATCTTCACCGATGTGGATTACGAGTCCTCGCAACTGATAGAAGCCTCGAATTTCCTCAATCACCATTACGCCGGCTTGACAATGGAGGAGGTGCGCACGCGCCTGCAGACCGAAGTGGAGCAGTTGCGTGGTCAGGTGGCGAGCCTCATGCAGGCGGCGGTGAATGTCGGCGCCGAGGTCATGAGCCACCACGATCGCGAGGATGTGGTGATCGCCGGCGAGCGCAATCTGCTGTCCGTGAGCGATTTTTCCAGCGACATGGGAAATCTGCGCCGTGCTTTTGACCTGTTCGAGCAGAAAACGCAGATTCTCAGGCTGCTGGATTTCTCCAATCAGGCCGATGGCGTGCGCATCTATATCGGTGGCGAGAGCCAGACCGTTCCTTTCGAAGATCTATCCGTAGTGAGTGCTCCCTATGAGCTCGACGGAAAGGTGGTAGGCACTTTGGGAGTGATAGGCCCCACGCGCATGCACTATGACAAGATGATCCAGATTGTAGATATCACATCCAAACTGGTGAGCAATGCTCTGAGTCACAAGCGTTAGGCCCTACAATGGCAGAGTTTTTCTGATGGCGGCCATGGCTGTTGTCGGTGTTGGGGCGTTAGCTCAGTTGGTTAGAGCAGAGGACTCATAATCCTTTGGTCGTCGGTTCAAGTCCGCCACGCCCTACCAATGAATTCAACGGGTTACGAGCAATCGTAGCCCGTTTTTGTTGAGGCTCGTCAACCAAGTGTCAACCAGCACAAAGGGTTGAGCTTCACGACTTCTGGCTAGCACCGCTTCGCCAGAAGCCCCAGGGCCGTGATGCTCGCGGCCCCCATGGCAGCCGACCCGTCAGCACTGACTGTGGCGACAGCTGCAGCCCCTCATCCCTGCCTTCGTGCCTTCTGCCCAAGTCGGTGCGCGCAAGCTCGCAGTCAGCGATGAAGCTGCCCTCAACGGCCTCTTGTTCCTGCTTCGAGTCGGTGCTCCATGGCAAGACTTTCCCCCAATCCCTTGGATACGCAGCGGCAGGAGCGCCGCAGATGCCTTGGAGCATTGATACCGGCCATGCGGACCCGCTTGCCTGAACAGGAGCAGATCGATTGGAGCCCGGCCAGCATTGATGGCTCCTCGGCACCAAGCCCCCGGTAGACCAGTAGACAGCCACCACTCCAAGATGTTCGAGAAGTGCGTGGACGCGATTGCTGCGATTGCAGGCCTGCCAGGACGAGCTCGTAGAAGGCCCGCCAGGCTGCAGGTCGATTCAAGCGATGCCGAGCTCACCTGAGACCAGGGTGCATCGTCAGCCGCATCGCCAGACGGTGGTTGGAGGCGGCGAGCGGCTAGGCAAGCACCGCTGCGTGGTGGAGTGGACGACGGCTGGATATCCACCCGGGGTTGCTGAAATGGGCGGCAGCAGATCATCTGCGCACGCTTCGTGGATCGGTGGGGTTAGCCACTCTTTGTCTATGCAGTGCCGCCCGTTTGTCGTCGACCAGGTTCGTCGCACTGCGCCAGGCGGACTAGCTTTGGTGCGCCAGAATGCCAAAATTGGTGCTTGCGCGAATGCAACTGTGTCACCAACAGTAGCGAGTGGTCATCTGGAATTTCGGCAAGCGTACGTCGGGCGCTCGCACAGCGGGCGTTGAGCCAGTGCCGGCACCTGCAGCCACACAAGATGCTCAAGAAAAGGCCGCGACTGCTGCTCTATCTCTATCGGCTTTGATTCATCCGCTGCACGAGGGAGGTGATGTAGACCGTGAAGATTGGGAAGATCGTCATTCCACAGGTCGCCAGCAGCGCAGTGCAGACTTTGCCCAGCGTTGTCTCGGGAACGATGTTCGAGCCTACGGTGGTGACCGTCATGGAAGCCCACCACAGCGCGTCATAGTAGGTCTTTACCAAGGGGTTCACTCCGTTTTCAAAAACAAAAAAGATCAGCGTCTGGAAGTAAACCACAGAGAAAAAACTCACCAGGTACGCGACAAAGAGCCCCGTGATCTTGTTGGCGACCACCATTTTGACGAGTACCACCAGCGCAGCTCCTCCACGCATGATGGGCAGAAACTTCAGCACATACAGCACTTCCGCCGAGAACGACAGTGAAAACAGCTGGATCAGGCTCAGATAAGGAATCGACAGCAGCACCAGCAGAAAGTGGCGCAAGAGAAAACGCATCTTTTTGGGTGCCAACAGCATCAGCAAAAAGAAATCGATCAGAAAGTACAGACAGACCCACAGCTGGATGCGTTCATAGACTGTGCCCTCTACAAAGACCTGAGCGGAGAACGCCTCCAGTGAAATGCTGACGATCAGCAGCAACGCTGCGCACATGCTTAGAACGCTCAACACGTGAGCAAACGTGAAACGCCAGCCGCTCTCAGGTGATACGGGGAGTACTTTCGATTCTGAAACTGAAGATGTCACCACATCAGACCTTGATAACGGAAAACCCAAACATCGGTGCAGCCATGAACTTGGTAAATGTTACGGCTTGAAAGCTACCCGGCATCCTGGGGCCGGTATCGGGTCGTCCCGAGCTGCAGTGGTTTCGCTCAATGCCTGTTGGAGGCCTTCGGTTCTTGCAAACGACGGCACACCCAAGCCAGTTCCCACATCGTCATCATCACTCGCAGCTTCCAGTGCTCCGAGGAACGTTTCGACTGTAGCCAAGCACGGTTTGACTTGGCAAGCCCAAGCTGGCAGTTATTTCACAGGCGACTCACACAGGACGCTGGCTTGCAGATATGCACACTCGGAAGGTCAGAAGGCGGATCCCCGGGAAACTCCATGGTGCAGCCCGACGAGGCGCGCCATGATCGTCCAGAGAGAGTGTTGCGTGCGCACTGAGGATTGCTTTTGTCTTGCCGGGCTGCGAGCTTGCGGCCAAGACTTGCTGGGCAGACACCATGGTGCGCAGCGAGACTGACCGGGGCGCAGACTGATGCGTACCCTGCCTGCGCCAGTGCCCGATATGCCTTGTGCAACTGGATGACCCATTCCGTGACCAGTAGCTTGCTCGCACGCTCCACCTCACAAGACACCAGAGCCGCAAGCGGGCCGCGCTGGCGATGTGCACCAGTTCCTGTGCCGCATCGTGGCTTTGCGACACAGTCTGCAATCCTTGGTCGGCTGAGAACGAGTCGCCAAGTGCGTCCACAGCCTCATAGACCAGATGATTGGCAGACGGGATCAGGGCTGGTGCGGGGACCTTGGTCGGTGCAGAACTACACAGGCCTTCGAAAAGATCGGACGTACCCCAGCTACTGCCTCAAGTACAAAGTAAACGAACTCTGCGGGGATATTGATATCCATCTCGACTTCTGACCAGAACAGCACAACGAACGCAACAGCCATTCAGAACCTGAATAGTGCGGTATCGGTGGGCGCCCAGGAACATCACGGAATACACACGGCAGGAGTGTCGTGGTGAATTTGTTAGCACAGAAGCGCACATAAAACTCAAGTTGGTGTTTTTTGTGTCGTTAACAAATGTGAAGAGACTTTTCTTCAAACGTTTCCTGAAAGTGGAGTAGCTATGAAAATCTGTCTATCAGTACTTGCTGTTGCGCTTCAAATGTGTGTTCCTTCTGTGACACAAGCAGCCACTGGAACCATCAAATTGGTCGGCTCGATTGTGGTGGCCCCGCACTGTCAAGCCTCCAGCCTTGGCGCAGGGCCGTTGATCAGTTGCACCAAACCTGCAAGCAAGTCTTTGCCTGACACCCCAAACATAGTCAGGACAAGCGTGACTGAAATACGTTCATTGGCGGCCGCTGAGAAAGGGACCAAGCATCAGCTTCGTCTTTTGACAGTTGAATATCTGTAGTCAAGCCAATTCGTTCAGACATGGACTGCCCCTAGGCAGGTAGTCCATGAGCTGGAACCGCATCGGTTTGCAGGGGCAGTGAGAGAGGGAGCGGGTAGATTCATTGACGCTGTCAGAGGTCCCTGCCTTGCTGGCGCAGCGCTGGTGGCGTTCAGTTATTTCCACGAAATCGCTTGCTGCCTGATTTGAAAATGAGGCTCTCCCAGAGCTTGCGAACGCAGCAGAGCTTGCCTGCAGAGTTGATTTGTTCCAAAACCTGCTCGGGTTTGATGTGCCGCAGCAAGCGAGCAATTCGTTTGTCCTGCACCCAGGTGGTCGCTGAACCTGCAAACCGCCTGCGGGCACCGAAGGCGGTTCATGGGAGAGCCAATCTATCAACCACCCGAACCAGCTCTGCCAGGGTCCTGACCTGTAGCTTGCGCATCGCCTGGGCGCGGCGCACTTTGATGGTGATCTCGCTCACGCCCAATTCGGCAGCGACTTGCTTGTTCAGCAGCCCGGCGGTTACTCTGCGCACGACATCCTGCTCACCGGCGGTAAGACTGTCCCATTGCGCCTGCAGCGATTGCCTGCTCAGGGTTTGGGCTTGGCGGCAGCGTCCCAGCGCAATTCCCTGATGTATCGCATCCAGCAGCTCCTGCTCACGGAATGGCTTGGTTAGAAACTCGATGGCACCGCTCTTCATGGCTTGCACGCTCATGGGGATGTCGCCATGACCGGTGACAAAGATCACCGGCAGCCCTATGCCAAGGTCTTGCATCTGTCGCTGAAATTCCAAGCCGCTTTGGCCCGGCATGCGGATGTCCAGGACCAAGCATGCGGGGCGCTCCTGAGGGATGCGGTGCCAGTGTGCGATGAACTCGGCGGTAGAGCTAAAGCCCAGGACGTCCAACCCGACGGAGGCGAGCAGATCTTCAATGGCGGTGCGTACCGAGCTGTCGTCGTCCACTACATAGACCATGGCGGTGGGTTTAGGGGTAGAGGGGATGCTGCTCATGGTCGGGAGCCCGTTGTTGCGGGCAGGCTGATATGAAACTGCGTGCCAGGCAGACCATCGTCTCGAGGTTCTGCCCAGATGCGGCCCCCATGGGCCTCGATCATATTGCGGCTGATGGTAAGCCCCAGTCCCATGCCATCTGATTTGGTGGTCCAGAAGGCATCGAATAAATGAGCCTGGACGGCGGGCGACAGACCGCTGCCACAGTCGGTGACCGTCAACTGCAGCTGTTGCTCGTCCAGGCGGCGTGCAGTGATGGTGATTTCAGCTTGCCGGTGTTCGGCCGTTATGGCCTCGATGGCGTTGAGCAGCAGATTGCCCACCACCTGCTGAATCTGGATGCGGTCGGCCCATGCCTCGGGCAGGTTGGGGGCAAATTCCCAGCGCAATCCAATGCCGCGTTTTTCCAGCACGCCCTGCGACAGCTGCGCCATTTCGCGTACCGCATCTTCCAGCACAAAGCGCTGTCGCTGTGGGGCTTCGCCACCCGCCAAGCCGCGGATACGGGTGATGACATTGCTGGCGCGCTCGGCGTCGGCCTGAATTCGCAGCAGTGCTTGGTTGGCCTTCTCCAGCTGGGGAGGCTGTTGGCCCAGCCAGCGTTGGCCGGCCTGGCTGCTCGTGACAATGGCCGCCAGCGGCTGGTTGACTTCATGCGCAATGGAGGCCGTCAGTTCCCCCAGGCTGGTGGTCCGCGCAATGTGCAGCAACCGGGTCTGGGCCGCATGGGCTGCGGCCTGGGCTGCCACCATCTTCAGTCCCAGGTAGGCGGTGATGGCAATGGCCAGAATGCTGATCCCGGAGTTGACCAGTCCCACCCGGTACATCCCCGTGGGTGTGAGAACAAAGCTGACTACGGTCAGCACAATGCACAGCACTGTCAGCACCACCACGGTACGTGGAGTGAACCAGCGCACGGCCATCAGGATGACGGCGGTGTAGAAAACGGCTGCGGCTACCGCATATTCCGTCATGGTGTCGGCCACAAAAATGGCTGTCATGACCATTCCCAGCACCAAGGCGATCAGGCTGCGACGCAGCGACAGGGATTGGGGCAGTTGCGACATCATCAAGACAGTCAATGTGACAAGGCAAAAATGGCCGGGATATCTATATGGTAGATGAGTGGTCGGCAGCGCTTGTTTGCGCCATCGCATCGGTTAAGGGGGGAGCGTAAAAATGCAGCCAGCTCAGCCAGTGAGTAGGGCTGAAGGTCAATCCTCCGCCCTGGCATTCCAGAAGGCTTGCAGCACCCCATCCTCGGCTTCCAGCCGGGCCATGATCTTGTCGAGCTCGTCGCCTTCGACTGCTGTGGCATAGAGCGTGGCCTCGATTTCGGTATCGCCTTGGCCAAAGGCATGCTGCTCTATGTCTCGTACCGGGTAGCTGGCCTGGTCCAGCCACTGCAGCAATTTCTCGCGGATCTCGGGCTGCTGGGTGTGGCGGCATATCACATAGACCGCGTAGGTGGCTTCGCTCAATTCCTCCTGTATGGGTTGGCGGTTGATGCGATTGACCACGGGACGCAGCAAGGTGTTGGCTGCCAGGACGAACAACGCGGCCAAAATGGCTTCAGGCAGCAACTTGGCTCCCGCGCAGCAGCCCACGGCGGCCGAGCCCCACAGCGTGGCTGCCGTGTTCAGACCTGAGACATTGGCACCTTCTTTCATGATGGCGCCTGCGCCCAGAAAGCCAATGCCGGAGACCACATAGGCAATGACCTGCATGGGGCTGGGGGAGCCTCCATACAGGTCGTGGAAACGCACTGCCAGATCGACAAACACCGCCGCACCCACAGCCACCAGCGTGTTGGTGCGCAGACCGGCCGTGCGCTGGCGGATCTGGCGCTCAAAGCCAATCAGTGCGCCCAGGCTGAAGGCGATGACCAGGCTAGCAAGTGTGCCGAGCGTGGCGGAAATATCGAAGGCGGGCCAGTGGTTCATGAAAATCCTGGAGGAGGTCGAGGCCAAGCGTGGAGCCAGTGTGTGGCAGACGATCACATCGATCACCACCCAACTATGGCACGTCAGCAGCAGAGAGTGCAGAAAGACCGTGGTGTGGCCATCGCGCTGCACCATCCATGAGTTCAGGGCCTGTGCATGCTCAGGTCCTGAGCTCTCGCCGTCAGCGCTCCGGGACCTGGCTTACTGCCAGCCAAATCTGTGGATGTAGTGGCGTTTGACCACGGTGGTCAGCGCAGCGTAACCCAGCAAGATGGCCACCAGAAAAGGCCAGTACAGCGGTGGCAGTGCCTCCATCTTGAAGTAGCCGGCCACAGGCCCCATGGGAATGAACACTCCGATGGCCATGATGGCGGCAGTGGTCAGCAGCAGCGGCCAGGCGGCACGGCTTTCGACAAAGGGAATGCGGGGAGTGCGGATCATGTGCACGATCAGAGTCTGGGTCAGCAAGCCGACCACGAACCACCCAGACTGGAACAGTGTTTGGTGCTCAGGCGTGTTGGCCTGGAAGATCCACCACATCGTGCCAAAACACAGAATGTCGAACAGCGAGCTCAGCGGTCCAAAGCACAGCATGAAGCGCCCTATGTCCTGAGGATTCCAGCGCAGAGGCTGGTGCACCAGCTCGGGGTCCACCTTGTCAAAAGGAATGGCGATCTGCGAGATGTCGTACAGCAGGTTTTGCAGCAAAAGCTGCAGCGGCAGCATGGGCAAGAATGGCAGGAACACCGAGGCCACCAACACCGAGAACACGTTGCCGAAATTGGAGCTGGCCGTCATGCGGATGTACTTCAGCATATTGCAGAAGGTACGGCGACCTTCGATCACACCTTGCTCCAGTACCATCAGGCTTTTTTCCAGCAGGATGATGTCGGCAGCTTCCTTGGCGATGTCCACAGCGCTGTCCACGCTGATGCCTATGTCCGCAGCGCGCAGCGCAGGAGCATCGTTGATGCCGTCGCCCATGAAGCCCACTACCCGGCCCTGGGCACGTAGCGCAAGGACAATGCGCTCCTTGTGCAACGGGGTGAGACGAGCGAACAGGTGATGCTTTTGGAGGGCGGCAGCTAGCGCGGAGTCGCTCATGCGCTCCAGCTGTGGCCCAGTGACGGGCTGCCCCACATGCAGACCTACCTGTTCGCAGACCCGCGCTGCGACCAGCTCGTTGTCACCGGTGAGCACCTTGACTTCGACGCCATGTTCGGCCAGGGCCTTCAAGGCTGGTGCGGTGGACTCCTTGGGGGGATCGAGAAAGGCGATATAGCCCACCAGGGTGAGCCCGGCTTCGTCAGCCACGCCGTAGTTGCGGCTGGACAGCGGGCTGACGGGCAGATGGCGGCTGGCTACTGCCACCGCGCGCAAGCCCTGTTTGTTCAGCCCTTCGGTCACTGCGCGCACGCGCGCCAGCATGGCGCTGTCCAGCGGCACCGTGGCATCGCCGTTGCGCACCCCGGTACAAACGGCCAGCATTTCCTCTATAGCGCCTTTGCACACCAGCAGCGTACTGCTGAGGTCGTTGTCGGGATGCAGCAGCACCGACATGCGCCGGCGGTCGAAATCGAAGGGTATTTCATCGATCTTCTGCCAGTTTTTTGCAGGTCTGGAGGCAGGGTTCTGGTCCATGTGTTCGACGACGGCGCGGTCCAGCAGGTTCTTCAGCCCGGTCTGGTGGTAGCTGTTGAGCCAGGCCAGCTGCAGCGTCTCGCGTGACTCGTTGCCGAACACGTCGGTGTGGCGTTCCAGTGCGATGCGGTCCTGCGTCAGCGTGCCCGTCTTGTCGGTACACAGAACATCCATGGCACCGAAATTCTGGATGGCATCGAGTTGCTTGACGATGACTTTTTGCCGTGACAGCACAACCGCTCCCTTGGCCAGGGTGGAGGTGACGATCATGGGCAGCATCTCCGGTGTCAGGCCCACGGCTACTGACAGTGCAAACAGAAATGCCTCCATCCAGTCGCCCTTGGTGAAGCCGTTGAGCAGCAGTACCAGCGGAGCCATGACCAGGGCAAAGCGGATCAGCAGCCAAGAGACGCTGTTGACCCCGGCCTGGAAGGCGGTGGGGGCGCGGCCCGCGGCAACGGCACGGTGGGCCACCTGCCCGAAATAGGTCTGGTTGCCGGTGGACACTACCACGGCCGTGGCCACGCCAGAGACCACGTTGGTGCCCATGAACAGCAGATTGGATTGCTCCAGAATGCCGTTGGAGAGGTGCTTGCGACCGGTGAACTTCTCCACCGGCAGGGATTCACCCGTCATTGCCGCCTGGGCCACAAACAGGTCCTTGGCCGTCAGCACGCGGCAGTCGGCGGGCACCATGTCGCCGGCGGACAGCCAGATATGGTCGCCGGGTACCAGCTCGCGCATGGGGACTTCGCGTCGGACAGGGCGGCAGCAGGCATTGATGGGTTCATCAGTGCTGCGCCGGAGCGCTTCGCTGCCCTGAGGTCTCAGGTCACGGCGAATCACCGTGGCGGTGCTGCTCACCATGGCCTTGAGCTGCTCGGCGCTGCGCTGGGAGCGGCCTTCTTGCACAAAACGGATGATGGTGGACAGCAGCACCATGGCAGCAATGATGACGGTGGCCTGGATGTCTTCGGTGGCCCAGGACACGATGGCCAGCAAGGTCAGCAACACATTGAAGGGGTTGCGGTAGCACTGCCACAGGTGCTGCCACCAGGGCAGTGGTTTTTCGTGATCGACCTCGTTGGGTCCGATGCGTTGCAGGCGCTCTGCCGCTTGGCCGTCGCTGAGCCCGGCTTCGCTGGACTGCAAGCGCACCAAGGCGCCTGGAATGTCATCGCAGGCCGCACGCCACAGGGCTCGGGTCAGTTGCTCAGGCACGGGGCTCCGGGCGACGGGCTTGCCGCCAGGTCCGCGCTCGAGGCCCGGCAGCGCGCTGCGGCGGAACAGTCTCAGGTTGTGGCGCCGGCGCAGGAAATGACCGAACCAGAATGTGAAGAAATTCAAAATTCGTTCCTTGGCTGGTTTCAATACCTCACAGAGCGGGCTTTTGTCCCACGCTCAGCTGCAACTCGACCGTGGCGGTCGCCAGGTCCGCTTGGGCCTGCAGATAGTTTTGATAGGCTTCATCGGCCGAGTACTGCGCCGATAACAGCTCCAGCAGCGAGGCCGCGCCCTGGCGATAGGAGAGGCGCATGCCCTCCAGCACTTTCTGTGCATCGGCCAGCACGCCGTTGCGGTAGCGCTGCACGTTCTCGCGGGCAGACATGAAGCGCAGCTGTGCGGCGCGTACCTCGGCCTCGGTCTTGTAGCGGGCATGGTCCAGCTCCAGCATGGCCTGGGTCACCTCGGCTTCGGCCTGGATCAAGGCCCCCTTGTTCAGTCGCGAGAGCGGCAGCGGCACGCTGATCCCAACCTTGAACATGCGCGAGCGCACGGCTGCGTCATAAGGATCTCCATCGCTGCCTAGCCCGGCCGGATGACCGGGCGTGCGCGCTACGCCCACCGACACCGTGGGATTGACCCAGCGCTCTGCCTGGGCCAGATCGACCTTGTCACGGGCGTTGGCCAGCGTGGCTTCGGCGATGCGTATGGCATCGCGGGCGCGCAAGGCCTTTGGCAGCAGGCTTTGCAGGTCATCGCCCTGTGAGAAAGGTGTGAAATCGCAAAACAGGCGTACTTCTTCCTGAGCAGCTCCCAACGCCTCGGCCAGACGGCCACCCAGCGGGACTGACAGCGCCAGCATGGCCGCCTCGACATCGGCGCGGGCCGAGGTCACGTCGGCTGCAAACTGGTTGCGTTCAACACGAGATTGCAGCAACTCCACGCCACCCACATCACCCGCCTTGCGGCGCACTTCGTTGGCTTGCACCACATCGCTGAGAGCCTTCAGTGTCTGCTCCTTGCGCTTGAGCACCTCGCGGCTGCGACAGGCCTCAGCGAAGGCGGTGGCAGCATTGCTGAACAGCGTGTTGCGAAATCCTTCAAGCTCGGCCTGTGTCAGTTGAGCCTGGCTTTTGGCCGCGCGAATGCGGGCATTGCGCTTGCCACCAGTCTCCACTTCCCAGCTCAGGGTGGGCGTAAAGGTTGTGGGGCGGGGCTCACCGGTGTGTATGCGCTCGCGTTCCCATTCAAGGGACAACTCGGGATCGGGACGCAAGCCGGCTATGCCAATCTGGGCCTCGGCGGCAGTGATGGTGGTTTTCTGGGCTTTGAGTTCCAGGCTGTGGGATTCCACGGCCTGCAGGTAGTCGGCAAAGTGCACGGACTGTGGAGGCTGGGCACTGACCGGTGCTGGGGGCGTTGCCGGTTCGCTCGCGGCGAGCGTTGATGGCCCGGCCAGTGTGGCCATGGTGCAGGCCAGGCCAAGGCTGCCCAGGGACAGTCGGAGCGCCTGGGTCAGTGGGGCGTGGATGTAGACAAAACGCATGGGAGACCTCGCTGGCTTCAATGTCCGGTGTGGGGTTGCTCGGGGTGGTCTGCAGAGGCTTGTGTGTCCAGCAGGTCCCAGTCGATGTCGCCTTGGTTCGCAGCGCCGGCAGCGCGGCGCTGTGCCCGGCGCTCCGTCCACGCTTCGACCGCGTAGTAGATCGAGGGCAGCAGTAGCAGGGTCAGCGCGGTGGCACTGGTCAGGCCGTAGACCACCACAGTGGCCAGCGGGCGCTGCACATCGCTGCCCAGATCGGTCGCGAGCATGGCCGGCATCAGGCCAAAGGCGGCCACGGCTGCCGTCATCAGCACCGGACGCATGCGGTTGACTGCGCCCTCGATCACGGCCTCGCGCAGCGCCAGGCCTGCTTCCCGGCGCAATCGGTTGATCTGCGACACCAGCAGCACACCCGAGAGCACGGCCACACCGAACAGGGCGATGAAGCCCACGGCACTGGAGACATTCAGCGTCATGCCGCGCAGGTGCAGACCGGCCAGACCGCCAATCATGGCCAGAGGCACTGTGGCAAGCACCATCAGCGGCTGGCGCAGATTGCCGAAAGCACCAAACAGCAGCACCAGCATCAGGCTCAGCGTCAAAGGCAGGATCAGCGCCATTCGAGCCTCGGCGCGCTGCAGGTTTTCGAACTGGCCACCCCATTCCAGGCGGATGTGTTGCGGGTCTAACTGGATTTCTCGGTCGATGGTGGCATGTGCCTCGTCCAGAAAGCTGGCCAGGTCGCGGCCGCGGACGTTGAGCTTGACCAGAATGTGGCGTTCACCGCCTTCGCGCACGATCACGCTCTGGCCCTGGGTGGTGGAGATGCGTGCCACATCGGCCAGTGGCACCCGGGCACCGTTGGAGGAGCTCAGGCGAAGCTGGGAGATGGCGTCAACGCTGCCCCTGGCCGCCGGTGTGAAGCGCACGGCGATGTCGTAGCTTTTCTCGCCCACGTACAGATCGCCAATGCTGGCGCCGCCGATGCCGGTGGAGATCAGCTGGGCGACGTCGGCGGCGTTGACGCCCAGGCGGGCGGCAGCGGCACGGTCCAGCTCTATGCGCAGATTGGGCAGCGGCGGCTCGATGTCCACGGCCACATCGGCGGCACCTGGCACGGTCTTGAGCAGCGCTACCAGTTGGTCGGCCACGCGGCGGTCATGGTCCAGGTCGTCGCCGAAGACCTTGAGTGTCAAGTCGCTATGGGCGCCTGAGAGCTTGTCCTGCACGCCGTCGATCATGGGCTGCATAAAGCCTACGCTGTAGCCCGGCATGCGGGCAAAGCGTGCTTCCATATGGCTGATCAGCTCCTGCTTGGTCCAGCCGGATTTCCAGCTCTTGTAGGGGTGCAGGCCTACGCTGGCCTCGATGTGAGAAGGAGTCCAGTAGTCGGTGCCGTCGTCATTGCGCCCGGTCTGGGTGACCACGTAGGACACCTCGGGGAACTCGCGTGCTGCGCTGCGCAGTTCGTCCGCCATATGCTGGGCCTTGCTCAGTGTGATGCCGGGGGGCAATTGCACCTGCAGCCAGATGGAGCCTTCGTCCAGATAGGGCAGAAAGTCACGGCCGATGGTTGCTCCGAGGCCCAGCAGCGTCAACAGGGCCACGCTCAAGGTGACCGCCCACCAGCGACCCTGACCTACGGCGCGTTGCAGAAACCGTCCGTAACGTGTTTCCATTCTGTGCAGCACCGGGTTGTGGAAGATCTTGCGCGGATGGCGGAAAGCCAGCCAGGCCAGTGCCGGTGTCAGCAACAGGGCCACGGCCAGCGCACCGGCCAGCGCTGCAGACACGGCACTGGCCATCGGTGCGAACAGCTTGTATTCGATGCGCTCAAAAGCGAACAGTGGCAGATAGGCTGTGGCGATTACGCACATGCCGAAGAAAATGGGGCGGGCTACTTGCAAGGTGGCCGTGATCGCATCGCGTGGTGACAGTGGCCGACCGGCGCGCTGCTCACGCAGGCGCAGCATCCCTTCGACGACCACGACGGCCCCGTCCACCAAAATGCCGAAGTCGATGGCACCCAGCGACAGCAGATTGGCGGGGATGCGGGCGTGGTGCATGAAGACAAAGGCCAGCAGCAGCGACATGGGAATGGTCAGTGCCACGATCATTGCGGCGCGTGGGCTGCCCAGGAATAGCAGCAGCACCAAGGTGACGACCACCAGGCCTTCTATCAGCGTGTGGCCGACGGTGTCTATGGTGCGATCGATCAGTGTGGAACGGTCCAGATAGGGAACAACCTTGACATCGGCAGGCAGCAGACGGCCATTGAGTTCATCGACGGCGGCATGGATGCCTTGTAGTGCCTGAGAAGGGTTGGTGTCCTTGAGCAGCAGCACAATGCCGCTGACGGCATCGCTGTCATCGTCCTTGCCCAGCACGCCGCGGCGCTCCACTTCCCCATAGATCAAACGGCCCAGGTCCTTGACCAGCACCGGCACGCCGTCCTTGCTGGCCTTGACCACCACCTGGCCCATGTCCTCCAGCGAACGCAGCAGACCGACACCGCGAATCACATAGGAAACTTCACCGCGGTCCAGCACGCTGCCGCCACCGCTGGCATTGTTGGCATTGATGGCCTCCACCACCTCGGCAAGCGTCACGCCGTATTGCAGCAGGCGCTGAGGGGCCAGCTCCAGCATGTACTGCGTGGTCAGGCCGCCGAAATTGGTCACATCCGCTACGCCTGCCGCTTTTTTGAGCCGGGGAATCACGGTCCAGCTCTGCAGCTCGGACAGCTCGCGAAGACTGCGGACAGGGCTTTCCAGTGTGTAGCGGTAGACCTCGCCGGTCGGCGAGCTGTAAGGGTCCAGCTCAGCCTTGGCCTCATAGGGCAGGTTGACCTCGTTGATGCGTTCCTGCAGGCGTTGGCGCGCCCAGTAGCCGTCCACGCCGTCCTCAAACACCACGGTGATCAGCGACAGCGCAAACAGGCTGCGCGAGCGCAGCACATGCATGCCCGGCGTGGCCAGCAAGGCGCGCTCCAGTGGCACGGTGATCTGTTGTTCGATTTCCTCGGCCGCCAGCCCTGGCACCTGGACCACGATCTGGGAAGTGGTATCGGCGATGTCGGGATAGGCCTCGATGGGCAGTTGCTTCCAGCTGAATGCACCATACAGTGCGGCAAAGGCGAATACCAGCCAGACCAGGTTGCGCCGCTGAAAGCACAGGGAGACAAAACGCTCAATCATGGAAGAGCACTCCTCCGTTGACGACCACGCGCTCGCCCGGCTTCAGACCTGCGCTGATTTCTACCTGCTGGTCCTGCTGGGAGCCCACTTGCACATCACGCTGCACGAAGTGGCCGGCAGACTGCTCGACAAATACCCGGGTGCCCACGCTGCTTTGCAGCAGGGCCGAGACGGGCACCACAGTTGCCTGGCGAGCCGGACCGTCAAAACGCACCTGGGCAAACATGCCGGGGAGCAGGCGCCCATCCTGGTTGTCGACGGCCACGCGCACTTTCACAGTGCGGGTTTCGAGATCCAGCAGCTCGCCCACATAGCGCACCTTGCCCTGCAGGGGCTGGTTCGGGTAGGCATTGAGAATGATGTGCGCGTTCTGTCCCACGCTGATGCTGGCCAGGTCACGCTCGGCCACGCTGGCGCTGAGCCAGACGGTGGACAGATCCGCCACGGTCATCACGGATTCGTTGATGTCGTTCCAGTAGCCGCCTTGTGCTCCGTTCATTTCTACGACGCGACCATTGATCGGTGAGCGCAGCACATAGTTGCCACGGCCACTGCCCTTGGTGGGAGCGCCCATCTGTGCCAGATGGGCCGTGACGGCTGCCATATCAGCTCGCGCTCTGGCCAGTTCTAGCTCGGCGGCTTCGTAGTCCTTTCGTGGAGCAATATCGGCTTCCAGCAGCAGCTTTTGGCGATCGGCTTCGCGCTGGGCATGAATCATTGCGGCCTGGGCCTTTGCTTGGTCGGCGCGTACATTGGCCATATCGGCCGAGTCCATGGCGAACAGCGGATCGCCCAGGTGCACGGTATCGCCAAGTACGCGGTGGATCTGCACCAGACGTCCGGGCAACGGAGGTGCCAGCTTCACCAGTTTCTCCGGCGCGGCTTCGATACTGGCTGGGGCAGTCACCGGTGTGGATAGATCGGCCAAGCCCACGACCTCCACCTGCAGCTTGCTCAGCAGAGGAGAGTTCGGGGGAACTTCGAGGATATTTCCCTGGCGGCGCAGGGCAGGCACTTCTGCAGGCCGGGTGTCGGTAGAGGCTGTATTGAGATGGCAGGCGCTGAGCAAGCTGCACAGGAGCAGGGCGGTGCCAGGTCGCGGCATGGCGGCCATACGGAAAGTCATGGGAGCTCCTTGCGGGAGAAGAAGGCGGCAAGAGCCGGCTTCACATCGGGGGGAATCGGCCCTGCAGAGTCAGGCTTGGATGCGCGCTGCGGTATCACCCCAGGCCAGCAGGTCCCAGCGTATGCGGCGGGTCGGATAGGGCCTGGCAACAGCGATTCCCAGCGGCAACAAGCTGTCGCACAGGTGGCGCGGCAGATGGCGCAGTACGGCATTGCGCTTGTCTTGAGGCAGCAGGCTCAGGGCATCGGCGGCAACGCGAGGAGAGCAAAGTGCCAAGGCCTTGGCGAAAGAAGGCAGACCATGGGTTGCCAGTAGGGCGCGGACTTGGTGCACATTGCGCGACATCAGGGCGGCGCGCAGTGCGATGTTGAGTGGTTGACGGGTCATGGGGGGCTCACTGTTAATGCGGCCAGCGAGAGCCCCTAGTCACAAAGGAATCAGAGGTTCTCGAGCGGCAGCCGAACGGGTGGGACATGGCAGTGCTTTTGCCATGCGTGGGTCGGGAAAAGGGCGGTGCACAAGCACCTATGAGGGTCGGGTTCCATAGACGTTTCTCCGTGGGATGGATAGACGTCAAGCAGTGCTGAGAAGCGATTGCTTGAGCGATGGGGGTGATTCTCTGGATTCCCCGTAGCAGCGTCTAGCCGCTTTTGGGAAGGAGCGGCTATACCTTGGTATAGATACGGCTGCGACAGACGGCTTGCCAAGGCAACGGCGCTGAATGGCGACAACTTTGCCGGTGAGTTCCAGGGCAGCGCCAAGGGGCTGACTGGCGCGCGGCCTTGATTTGCATCGGGCCGGGCTCCCCCAAAAGCCGCAGCTGCACGGCACCAGCCTGCGACGGCGCATATGGCGCCACTGTCCATCCATCGCAAATACCGAAGCCGGTGCGCCGCAGGCGCATGAGCCGCTCAATCAAGCCGACGGTTCACGTCAGCAAGGATGCGCGCAAGTGCACGAGGGTGATGTCGTGCCGAGTGTTTACGCCTGTGAGGCTTCCATAGGTTGTGCCGGTTGTTCATCCGGATGGTTATGAGCGACTGGCAGTCGCCACACACTCCGTGCGCGCATTGCCCTTCGCGCCATGCATTGCAGCGGGAAGATGCACGAAGCCGTCGCATTCCTGCACAACCGGGCGGCGCACAACGCAAGGCTGGGCAGGCGCATTGATAACCGGCAGCACCACTGCCACTGGCACAGAACGCACAGCAGCAGCGGCCATATCGCTCCATGTCCAGACGCAAATCTGCAAATAGGCACTTGAAGCTACTCACCGACTCATCCAGGCAAGGGCTCCTGCCCATGACGGGAGGAGCGTGGCTTGCCTACACGGCCGGCTGTCGGAGAGCGAGAGATGGTGCCAACTGATCGTCAACAGCATTGCAGACTGCTGCGGACGCAGAGCAGGCCTGTTGTTGCCAAGTCGTCGACTTGCATTCCGCTGCCGGGACGGCGCTGCCCTGTCCGTATAGTTGAGACTCATCGTCCCTTGATCGTCGTTTCAAGCCCGCCACACCCTGCCAGACTGCATGAAAGCCTGCCGTCTTCATCAATGACAGGCTTTTTCTTTGCCGGGTGCGAAAAAGTTGCCAGATTTGCCCGGGCAGCGGTTTTTGCGCTGCTACAATACAACCCTGTTGCGGCTGTAGCTCAGCTGGATAGAGTACTTGGCTACGAACCAAGGGGTCGTGGGTTCGAT
>Ga0067045_1029751_pt1 | contig 18582 bp, 16 predicted proteins | sample TerdegcTABiofilm_FD_59184 | JGI IMG/M metagenome (GOLD analysis project Ga0067045, IMG submission 59184) | Combined Assembly of (Gp0054472, Gp0054536) Wastewater bioreactor microbial communities from Singapore -Terephthalate degrading... | reverse complement strand
TCATACCACTATTTTTTCCACCCACAATATCTTTACGGTAGGAATCCCCAATCATAATAGCCTCTTGGCCCTGGCAATTTGCTTTCTTTAAAGCAGCCTGAAAAATTTGTATAGCTGGTTTGTAATTTTGTACTTCTTCTGAAGTGGTAACAGAATGAAAGTTCTGGTCAATATGGAGAGCTTTAAATTGTTCTTGCTGGTAGTCCAGATCAATATCGCTGATAACTCCACAATGATAACCCCTTTCTTTTACCAGCAAAATAGCCTCCTGTGCCCCTTCTGCTAAATGAATATATTTTAGATGGTTTTGGAAGTAAAGGTCATTAAATAAAAGTAAATCCTCAGCACCAATCTTAATATTATTATCAAAGTATTTTAAAAGAGACTGAAATGCCAATTCAGAATAGAAATGCAGTTTTCGAAAATTACTACCATCGGTATTATTGTGTTCTTTTATATCTTTCAAGGTCATATCTTTATTGAAAAGTTGTTGTTCATAAAGATTAACCAGCTCTTCTTCTGAAACAGGAAGTTGATAGATTTTTTTTATTTCTTGCATCATATGGAAATGGGCAATCTTATCACTTTCGGCATCCATCAGGGTTCCTCCAAAGTCAAAGAAGACTGCTTTAAATTTTTTTTCTTGATAATTGTGATTATTGTTCATAGCTGCTACTACCCTCCTTGCTGTTTACTGATGACTAAAATTATTTGCCCAAAATAGGAAATACTATCCCGTTTAGTTCTATAAAATATTACTCTATCAGCAAAATTTTACTAGTCTTTTCTCATCTAAAAAATTATAACAGATATCAGTAATTTTTATAACCCTATTTTATTATGATAAATTAAATAATATATAATCAATAATTATTGAGAAATTTTTAATCGAGTAAGGGCATTTTAATTAAGCAGAAATTATTACCTTTTATGTCCAGAAAATTATTATTAAAATATTATACCCAGTAAATGATATTTTTTTAAGAAGAGTAGCACTAATCTTTATTTCTGTGTAAAATATAAAAAGTATAGCAATAATAAAATAGGTAAAAGGAGAAGAGGAGGAAATGGAAATTAAAATAGTAAAGTTAGAATATCCAGAGGAAGTAAATATTATACTTGGTCAAACTCATTTTATCAAAACAGCTGAGGATCTTTATGAGATTCTGATCTCCTCAGTGCCTGGGATTAAATTTGGACTGGCTTTCAATGAAGCTTCCGGCCCCTGTCTGATTAGGGCTGAGGGAAATGATAATAAATTAAAATCACTGGCCATTGCTAATATTAAAGAAATTGGAGCTGGTCATGCTTTTATTATTATCATGGAAAATGCCTTCCCTATCAACGTTCTAAATGCCATTAAACAATGCCCGGAAGTATGTCGTATATTCTGTGCTACTGCCAACCCGGTGCAGGTTATAGTGGCAGAAACAGAATTGGGACGGGGCATATTGGGAGTTATTGATGGTTTTTCGCCTAAAGGAATTGAAAAAGAGGAAGATGTGGCAAAGAGAAGAAATTTTTTAAGAACTATCAATTATAAGCTGGAGTAGACTCATATTACTAGCAACATTTTTTGTCAATACAGTATTAATTTACCTGTTTTTTTCTGAAATTTCTAAAATAGTATATTGTGAGAAGGTTATGCTTAGTGATTAAGGTTTCCCATTTAAAAAAAGTGTTTTGTGATAAAAAAAGAGGGAAAATCAAGGCAGTAAATGATGTTGATTTTCATTGCTTTGGGGGACAGATATTCGGATTATTAGGACCAAATGGAGCCGGTAAGACTACTACTTTGCGGATATTGGCTACTATAATGAAGCCCACTGAGGGAGAAGTTCTGGTTAATGGTTATGATGTAGTAAAAGAAGCACACCAGGTAAGGCAGAGTATTGGATTTCTCTCTGGAGAGACTGGATTGTATGACCGTTTTACACCACGAGAAACTATCCTATTTTTTGGAAGAATCAATGGTCTATCAGAGCACATAATAAAAGCAAGGATGAAGGAGATATTTCAAATCCTGGATATGAATAGTTTTCAGGATATTAGGGTGGATAAACTTTCCACCGGTATGAAACAGAAACTCTCCATTGCCCGGGCAATTATTCATAATCCCCCCGTTTTAATTTTTGATGAACCTACTGTTGGTTTAGATCTTATCACAGCAAGAGTAGTGGTTAATTATATCAGGGAATTTAAAAGTCAGGGCAAATGTATTATCTTATCCACCCATCAGATGGTTGAAGCGGAAAAATTATGTGATGAGATTGCCATTATTCATAAAGGCAGAATTCTAGCCCAGGGTACCTTAACAGAGTTACAGCAACAGTTTCCAGAGAAGGACTTGGAGGAGATATTTTTCCACTTAGTAAAAGACAAAATAGGGGAAGAAGTATGAATCAAAGAAATATTTATTTGGTTTACCAAAAAGAAATTCAGGGAGCCATCCGGGATCGCAGAACTTTAATTAGCATGATAATTATTCCTCTGGTCTTTTATCCTCTTCTTTTCTTAGGAATTGGTTATTTTTCCGTAATGGGACAGAGAAATATTGAAAAGTTACCTTCTCTAATTAATATATTTGGGGGAGAAAAGGCACCGCAACTGGTTGAAATATTACAGAAAGATGAAAATATTATTATAAAACAATCTGACCCCAAGCAATCTGAGAAGCAATATTCAAAAAACGATCTACTAGAAGAAGATATTCATTTAACCATATTCATTCCTGAAATTTTTGAAGAAGAATATAGCGGAAAGGGTAAAATTACTCAACTATCCATTGTACTACAGTTTGATTCTACTGAACAACGTTCCCAGTTAGCTAAGAAAAGAGTAAGTGCACTAATTGACTATTACCGACAGGAAATTGTCCAGGATAGACTGGAACAATGGAATCTGGATAAAAATTTTATCCAGCCTATAAAAGAAGAGTGGGTAGATATAGCCCCGGAGGATAAGAAGATTGGTTCAATGCTGGGTATGATTTTGCCTTATCTTATTATTATTCTGGTCTTCATTGGAGCTATGCATTCTGCCATAGATATTACTGCTGGGGAAAAAGAAAGAGGAACTTTAGCTACTTTGTTGGTTAGCCAGCTGAGCCGTCTGGAAATTGTTTTAGGTAAATATTTTACTGTGGTAACTATTTCCGCCATAAGTCTACTTCTGGGATTAATTGGGCTGGGCATTGCTTTTCTTACCCCAGCTTATCTGCTGGGAGAAGTCTCAGCAATAGAAGTACATTTTTCTTTTTCCTTATTTTTTTTCTTTTTCCTCATTTTGCTGCCCTTAGTAGGATTGGCCAGTGCTATACTTATCTTGATTGGTATATTTGCCCGAAACAGCAGGGAGGCTTCTACTTATGTTACTCCCGTATATATGATGGCCATCTTTTTGGGTATGATTTCTTTAAGCCAGGGAATTGAGTTACCTAAACCACTATTTTTTGTTCCTGTTTTGAACAATAGTTTTGTTTTTAAACAGTTATTAATGGGTACTATCGATTGGCTTCATATTTCAGGTACCCTGATCAGTAATATAGCTATTGCCTTACTGGCACTTTTTGTAGCAACTAAGGTGTTTCATAAAGAGAATGTATTATTTCGAAGTTAAAAGATAGAGCGTAATGGAATTTTTTCCGCAGAATAAAACAAATAAAAAAGAAGATTATTTTGATATTGCCGTTTTGGGAGGAGGTCCTGCTGGGATGATTTCTGCTGGCAGGGCAGCTCAGCTGGGGGCTAATGTAGTTCTACTAGAAAGAAATGATTCCTTGGGAAGGAAATTGTTAATTACCGGTAAGGGTCGATGTAATTTCACGCATTATGAGCTGGATAAGGTGAAATTGGCTGAGAAATTTGGTAAAGATGGTCGTTTTTTGTATAGTGCACTGGAATTATTTGGAGTGGAGGAAGTCTTGAAGTTTTTCCAATCCCGGGGATTGAGCTGGCAGATAGAACATGGTAACCGTGTTTTTCCCAAAGGGGGAGAGGCACGAGATGTATTGATGATATTAAAGGAATATTTACAAAAGGGAAGAGTAAAGGTGTATTATAATGCCAGGGTTAAAGATATTGAATTTACCCAGAACGATGGTGGAAGATTTAAAATTTATTATGCTGAAGGAGAAATATTTTCAGAAAAGATTATCCTTTGTACCGGGGGTAAATCTTATCCCCAAACCGGTTCTACTGGTGATGGCTATCGCTGGGCGGAAAAATTCGGACATACCATAATTACACCCTACCCAGCCTTGAATCCTGTGAAGACTTCCGAGAAATGGGTTAAGGAGGTACAGGGGTTGACCTTAAAGAATGTGTCTCTACAATTGTATCAAGAAGGAAAGAAATGTGATGAACGTTTTGGTGAGATGTTATTTACTCACTTCGGTATCAGCGGACCAATCGTAATGGATATGAGTAAAAGTATTGATCGATATTTAAGAGAGGGGAAGGTTAAGCTATTCCTGGATTTAAAACCAGCTCTGGATTTTAAAAAATTAGAAGAGAGAATACAGAGGGATTTTCAGGAATTTAAAGGTCGGATGTTTAAAAATTCATTGTTAAAATTACTTCCCTCCTCCTTGATACCAGTAATAGTTAACTTATCTAATATTGATAGCGAGAAAAGGGTAGATTATATTACTAAAGAGGAACGAAAAAGACTAGTGCATCTTTTCAAATCCTTACCACTGACTCCCACTGAGTTATTAGGCTTTTCCTGGGCTATGATCACCTGTGGGGGAGTATCTTTAAGAGAGGTTAATCCTGCTACTATGGCCTCTAAAAAGATAGATAATCTCTATTTTGCAGGAGAAATTTTAGATTTAGATGGTCCTTCTGGAGGTTATAATCTTCAGGAATGCTGGAGCACTGGTTATTTAGCAGGACAGAGTGCGGCCAAAGGAGTAAAGTAAAGTGATAAAGAAAACTAAAATATCTATTGTGACTGTTCTGGTAATTTTTTGCTTGGTATCGCCACTGGTATTTTGTCAATCAATAGTAGAAGAAAGTATTGGAGAATTCAATGGGTTTACTGGAATTCTAATCCAGGATCTTTATAGTGGACAAATATTGCTCTCTCATAACCAGGATAGGCTCTTTACCCCAGCCTCTTTAATAAAAATATTTACTTTATTGGCTGGATTAGAGATATTAGGAAAGGAATATCAATTTCCCACCTTTTTTTATTTTTCCAGTCCAGTTCCTGGTGAAATACATAGTTCTCTCTATATCAGGGGTAGTGGAGATCCCACCCATTCCCCAGAGAGGATAAGGGAAATTACTCAAAATTTAGTAAATAAATATCAGATTAGACAGATTGCCGGTGATATAATTTTAGATGATTTTTTATTTCAGAAGGAGGAATTTTTAGGTAGAGGATGGATGTGGGATGATCAAAATCCTCTGATCGGTGCCCTGGTTATAAAAGGATACAGCACAAAGGATAAGCACATTTCCTATTATAATACTATGTCTTTAAGCTGGGGAGAGATATTTTATCGTGAATTATTACGATTAGGAGTAAAGATTAAGGGAAGCATTAAGATTGATCAGATTAAAGAGGATGTTAGTATTAAGGCTATTTTCTATTCTGATAATCTGGATAATATTTTAAGGTCAATGATGAAAATGAGTGACAATCAAAGCTCAGAAATTATTTTTCGTACCTTGCCATTGATGGTAAGTCCTACCCAAATCTCCACTATAGAACGATCTATTGAAATACTTTCAGACCTCCTTTATGAATTATTGGGCATACAGTGGGGAGAAGATTACCTTATAGTTGATGGCTGTGGTCTTTCTGAATACAATTTATTAACACCAACCCAGGTAATTGAGGTTATTTCTTATCTTTATCATAAATATGGTCAAGATATTTTAGAATTTTTTGCCAGTACCGAAGAAAGGGGGACTATTAGAAATAGATTTTCTTTTCCTCTCTGGGCGAAAACAGGTAGTTTGCCGTCTGCTTCTGGTTTGGCTGGAATATTTCCATCTAAAAGTGGAAGAAACATTGTATTCTGTTTGATGGAAAACAATTTTCGTGGCGAAAAGAACGATCCTAAGCTGTGGGAGAATCAAATTATAGAATACATCTATGAAAATTATTAACTCTTACATTACACATATTACTTGAAAAATTCTTAGTTTTTATTAAATTAATAAATTTATCCTATCAATATCAAACACAATCCCCTATTTTATATTTTTATCTTTTCTGCTAATATATGGTAAAGCTCGCAATTTTAATAAAATTATCTTATATTTGGAATTTTTATCATCCAAAGGAGTAGGATATGATAGATAAAGAGAAACAGATAAATAAACAAGGCAGAGTGCGTTATCTTTTTTATTTTTTATTTGCTATTCTCTATCTGATTCCGGTTATTATTATTTTGCTCAAGGGATCTGATAATACCTTACACTTCATTCGGCGATTAACTGGACTTGCTGGTCTTACCTCTCTTTTTATAGCTATTCTCTTAAGTTTACTGGTAAAAGAAAGCAAAAAGATTTTTGGGGTATACTATTTAAAAATCCATCACTTTTTTTCTATTATGGGACTGATATTGATCAGTTTACATCCCGTGATTATGGCTATAGATTTTGGCACTACCAGGATTTTTATTCCCAATTTCCACTCCTGGTCAGTATTTATAACTAATGCTGGCCGACCGGCTTTATATTTAATTTATATGGCAGTAATTGCTGCTCTCTGGAGAAAAAATATAGCCCAATACTGGAAATATATCCATTATTTGCTTTACCCTGCTTTTCTTTTAGCAGCAATTCATGGTATTACCTCAGGAAGTGATTTAGATAACCCCGTGCTACTTATTCAGTTTATTGCCATGATTTCTGTAGTTATCATAATTTTTTGCTATAAGAGATTCCAAAATATAAAAAATTTATCAAGATAACTTTTTTATTTTATAGAATAACGATTAATACTATATAGTACTATAATAAAATAACCGTACAGTTTACATCTCATTACCCAGGCAAAATAGCAGATAAATATTTCTTAACTATTTGTCATGAAAAATAGTGGTAGGAGTAGGGATTGTTGATGCTTAATTTTAAGCCTATCTATTTACTTCTAATTATACCGGCACTTTTAGGGTGGTTTGCCCAATATCGACTGAAACAAGTTTACAGTCATTACTTACAGATACCAAATAAAAAAGAAAAGAAGGGAACAGAAGTTGCCCAGGATTTATTGTCTTTTTATCAATTAAACATACCAGTTTTACAAACTTCTCGACCGATGGTCAATTATTATAATCCCCAAAATAGGACCCTGAATATTTGTACAAAAATTGCTGAATACCCTTCCATAACTTCCCTGGGTATTGTAGCTCATGAAGTGGAACATGCAGTACAGGATCATCTAGGATTTCATTTTATAAATTTGAGAAACAGAATAGCCCGAACTTTGGCAGTGATGGGTCAACTCAGTCCTCTGTTATTTATATGGGGGGTATTTTTTAGAAATATATTATTAATCTATACCGGATTGTTTTTTCTCTTTGGTATGATTATCTTTGCTCTAGTCTCTTTACCAGTAGAATTGAATGCTAGTAGCCGTGCTTTAAAGACTCTAAAGGAGATTGGTTTAGCAGATCAGGAAGAAATTAAACAAGTAGCCATTATTTTACGACATGCTGCTTTTACTTATTTTATTGGTGCAATTCAAAGAATAGGAACCTTTCTATTTATTATCTTAATATTATTTATGATCAATAAAAACTAATTTATGCACTTATAAATTTCTATTTTACTTAACGGTCATTAATAAAAAAATCAAAACAATGGTCAAGTCTTTCTGTTGTCAATTTTAGAAGAGTAATGCTTTAAAAGACAAGTACAATAGATGCACACAATTTAGCAAGCAGATTATTATTGCTTTAGTATATAGTTTAGGTGGGTATAGTGGATAGCAGTATAGTTGATAGTTTTTAGTTTATAGTTTTTGGTGGAATATTTTTGGCTATAATAGTGGCCTATAATTCACACACCACGAAATACTATATACTACCGACTAAATACCAACCACCAACGACGAATTCGTCATTGCGAGAAGCGTAGCGACGAAGCAATCTCATCCATCTATACCCGAGAAAAATAAAACCAAAAACCAGAAAATAATGCTATAAATTTATACCCAATACTAAATACCGACAACTAACGACTATCTACGGTATACGTTATGCCAATATACTGGTATACTGAAATAAATAACACAAGAGGCATGACTATAATTTTCAATAATTCAGAAAGAAATTGAGAGGATTCTAACTAATGTTAAAAGTTATCAAACGTAACAATACAGTCCAATATTTTGACCAGAAAAAGATTATTAATGCCATTACCCAGGCTATGAGGGAAACAATTAAAGGAGTAGATGAACAACTCTGTATTGCTATCGCTCAAAAAATTGAACAGGACCTGAAGCAAACTGTGGAAAGTGTGACCGTTGCCGATCTTCAGGAGAGAGTAGAGGCTGAATTAATGAATAGTGAACGAAAAGATGTTGCCAAAGTATATATCTTATATCGGCAACAACGTGATAAGCTAAGGGAAATGAGTAAAGAAAATCATAAATTATTGACCGATGAATTTATCAGTAAATATAAACATCTCCCCAACCCTTTCCCTACTCAATTAGGCCAATTCGTTTATTATCGTACTTATTCCAGATGGCTTCCCCAGGAAAAAAGAAGAGAATACTGGTGGGAAACAGTAAGAAGGGCGGTAGAATTTAACTGTAATTTAGTTAGAACATCACAACAGGAAGCAGAAGCACTCTATGATAACATCTATCATCTACGTCAATTTTTAGCTGGGCGAACATTATGGACTGGCGGCACTGAAGTTAGTTTAAAATATCCTATGTCTAATTTCAATTGCAGTTTTATGGTGTTAGATCAATTTACTGCTTTTCGAGATCTATTTTATCTTTTAATGATTGGTGCAGGAGTAGGGATTAGAGTTTTAAAATCAGATGTTCAGAAATTACCAAAAGTAAGGACAAATATTAAAATTATTCATGAATCATATTCGCCAATTCCCCAAGAAGATAGAGAAGATCTTACCAGTATTACCTTTCATAAAGGCACTGCCCATATCATTATTGGAGATAGTAAGGAAGGTTGGGTACAGGCTTTAGAATTATATTTAAATATATTATCTCGCAAAGAGTATCGAGATATTAATACTATTATTTTTAATTATGATCAGGTAAGACCTAAAGGTGAAAGATTAAAGACCTTTGGAGGTACCGCCTCTGGTTATGAGAGCCTGGAGAAGATGTTTTCTAAAATAGACAAGATTATTAAAAACAACTGCTTTGGGCTAACAAAAAAGTTAAAACCAATCGATTGTATGGATATAGCCAATATTATAGGTCAGAATGTAGTAGTAGGTGGGGTAAGAAGAACCAGTGAAGTAATATTATTTGACCCTGATGACCAGGATATTTTGCATGCTAAAAATAACTTATATGAACAGATAGAAGGCAAATGGGTAAAAAATAAAGAGATTGATTATCGGGAGATGAGTAATAATAGTATTTATTATACCAGTAAGCCTTCCCGCGAAAAACTCTCCTGGCATATTAAGCAATTGCGTTATAGTGGTGAGCCAGGTTTTTTAAATGCAGAGGCTGCAGGTCGAAGAAGACCTAATTTTGAAGGAGCTAACCCCTGTATGGAGGTATTACTAGATCGGGATGAGATGTGTAATCTAACTACGGTAAATGTCATGGGTTTTGTGAAAGATGGAAAATTGGATGAAAAGAAATTATGTGAGGCACAACGTCTTTCCGTTCGAGCTGCTTTTCGAATGACCTTTTTAGATTTGGAATTAGATAATTGGGATATCAAACAGAAAAGAGATAGACTAGTTGGCTGCAGTCTAACCGGATGGCAGGATATGGTCAATGCTACGCAGATGTCTTCTGAAGAACAATCTCGTTTAAGAAAAGAACTCCGAAAAGTTGCCCATCAAGAAGCTGAGTCCTATGCTAAAAAATTAGGGGTTAATCCACCTCTTCTGGTTACCACTATTAAGCCCGAAGGAACAGTTACTCAACTCCCTAATGTTTCCAGTGGTATACATTATTCTCATGCCCCATTTTATATTAGAAGAGTGCGTATCAATGCTTCCGATCCCTTACTCAAGGTTTGTGAAGAACTTGGTTATGATATAAAACCAGAAAATGGACAGACTGAGGAAAACTGTCGAACAAAGGTCATCTCTTTTCCCTGTAGTGCCCCTCCTGGAAAAACAAAAAAGGATGTTTCTGCAATTGAACAATTAGAAAATTACAAAGCTTTTCAGAAGGAATATACAGACCATAATACTTCTATCACTATACATGTGAGAAATAATGAGTGGGAAGAAGTGGAAGAGTGGTTATGGAATAACTGGGATGATATAGTAGCAGTCAGTTTTGTTTCTTTAGAAGACAGCTTTTATGCCCAGATGCCTTATGAAGAAATAAGTAAAGAAGAATATGAACAAAGAGTTAAAGATATGGTTCATTTCATCCCTTCACTTATTTCCAAATATGAGAAAGATGAATTAGCAATTGATCCTGGCGAGGATTCTTGTTCTAATGGAATTTGTCCCATTAGGTAAACATAGATATCATGATAATATATTAGAAATTTAATTAAAAATGGAGGGAGGTATAAATAATGGATTCTGTGTACAAGATTATTGAGATAGTGGGAACTAGTGAAAAATCTTGGGAAGAGGCGGCTCAAAACGCTCTGGATAAGGCTGCCCAAACAATTCGTAATATGAGAATTGCAGAGGTGAGTAAGCTTGATATCAAGATGAATGAGAATGGCAGCATGCTTTTTCGGACCAAACTAAGCGTTTCTTTTAAGTACGAATCTTAAACTAACTATTTTGCTCTATTTATAATGACCGTAATACCAAGAGAAAAAGAGGTAGAGACATTATCATTCGAATTAAGAACTAACAAGATTATCTATTCAAGGGAAATGTCTCTATCTCTTTTTTTAAAAAGGAAACCACTAATAGTATTATTCCTGAAGTGATAGCAACATCAGCAATATTAAATATCCCGGTTCTAAAATTACCTATCCCAATGTTAAGAAAATCAACAACAGTACCTTCATATCTGATACGATCAAACAGATTGCTGAAACCACCACTAATTATTAAGGATAAGGCTATTGTTGATAAATAAGCCTTAGAAGGAGAATGAAAGTAATAAATGAGCAGAATAAAGAGTATAATTGCTGCCAGGATGATAAAGATCCCAAATTTCCATTCAGCAGAAAGTGAAGAACCTAAACTCAAAAAAGAGCCTTCATTTTGAGTTAACTGTATTCTAATAATGCCACCTAATAAATTGGTAACCGAATCAGGTTCCAGTAATCTTTGTGTAGCAAACTTGGTAGCCTGGTCGCAACCTACACAGAAAAAGGATACTAAGAAAAGTAATGATACTTTTGACATATTAGTAAAAAAGATAATAAGTTTTTCCTTCATAATTATTTCCCATGGCATTATTGGTAATTACTCAGTACTATCTTCTATTCCAACAATAAATAATAAAGTAAGAAAGACACCGTTTATAAAAATTCAGTAATTACCATAATATTGAAAAATATATAGTACTATAGTGTTGACTCAATTTTAATAATAGAATACTGATTTAATATTAATTCCAGAATAATAATTTTGCAAGCGCTATAGAATATTATGAAGATTGGTAAAAAATTGAATAGCTGGATAATATTAATGATAATAAATGGTCATTAGTCTTTAAATGGTTGTTAATTTTATAAAGTAATAAACAATAATAAATAAAGGAAAAAACTATTGTTTTAATGAGATAGGATATTTTTCTGCGTTCTTTAATTTAATAAATTTATAATAATATTTTCCAAAGATATTGATTTCTGGAAAATATTTTGTTAAAATAAAATTGGATAGACCAATTAACCACTTATCCATCTATCCATAAAACCGGATATTTGTTCATGAAGATTAAAAAATATTTTTGCTCAATTAAGCAATAATATACTACTTACTCTGATAAACTGGTAATAGTTGTCTATGAATATTATTAAAGAGGTGTCAATATGACCTTTAAAGCTATTACTCCAGTCAGGCTATATGAAAGTGTGACAGAACAAATTATCAATTTAATTAAAAACAATGAACTAAAGCCAGGAGATAAACTTCCACCAGAAAGAGAACTTGCTGAAAAACTTTCTATTAGCAGAGGTTCCTTAAGAGAAGCCTTTCGAGTATTAGAATCCAGGGGCTTAATAAAGAGTAAGCCTGGAGGTGGTAGATTTATTCGGGAAATTAGTAAGGAAGCGATCATTGATACCGAAAATGTTATTTTGAATTTAGAGAAATCATCGATCTTGGAGTTAATTGAAGCAAGAGAAATTTTTGAAGTAAAGATTGTTGAGCTTGCTGCGCAAAGAGCTACTGATGATGATATAAAATCGATAGAAAAAGCTTTAATTAGAATGGATGAAGAATTGGTAATAGAAAATAAAGACGAAGAAAATAATGAAAAAACAGAGTTAGATACAGAGTTTCATTTGGCTATAGCCAGAGCTTCTCATAATTTTGTTTTTGTCAATATCATGAGATTGCATCTTGATTTATTGAAAGATATCCGGGAAAGAACCAGGCGAATACCTGGTAGACGAGACCAGTTAAAAAGAGAACACCAAGCAATTTTTCAAGGTATTCAAGAACACAATGATAAAAAAGCCGCCCTGGCCATGTTAAATCATTTACGGAAAATCAAAGAAACAATAGTAGAGATGTAATTGAATATAACTTAATATAAAGAGGGTAAGTGAATTTGTATATTTTTAATAAAAAAAATGGTCTAAGCAAGTTATTAGCTAATTTCGTTTATAGCTTGGATTATAGTATTCTTCCTGCAGAAGTAGTGCATCAAGCAAAGAGATGTTTATTAGACTATCTGGGAGTTGTATTAAGAGGTTCAAACACACAGACCGCAGATAAAATAAGAGATTTTTTGTCTAAATTTAACGATAAACCAGAAGTTACTGTCTTTGGTTATCAAAGAAAAACAGATCTTTTGAAAGCAGCCTTAGTAAATGGAATAACCTCTCATATTTTGGAATTAGATGATGGGCATAGAAGTGCCAGTGTTCATCCTGGCTCTGCAATTATTTCTGCTATTCTATCACTAATTGAGAAAGAAAAATTAGATGGTAAAAAGGCTATTGTAGGATTAGTTGCAGGTTATGAAACTGCCCTAAGGATCGGAAAGGCTATACAACCATCACATCGCAAACTTGGATTTCATGCGACTGCCACTTGCGGTACCTTTGGGGCTGCCATGGCTGCCTCAAAAATTTTGAATTTATCTGAACAACAAACATCTTATGCTCTAGGTATTGCTGGCAGTAGTGCTTCGGGCTTGTTGCAATTTTTGGAAGATGGGACTGATGTAAAACAATATCACCCAGGTAAAGCAGCCTTGTGTGGATTATTGGCAAGCTTTTTAGCCCAAAGTGGATTAACTTCACCCAATAACATTTTAGAAGGAGAAAGGGGTTTCTTGCAGGCTTTTAGTGAGAATATTAATCTTTCTATGCTTACTGAGGCGTTAGGACAAAATTTTGCTATTATGGATATCTATTTCAAGCCTTATGCTGCCTGTCGTCATTGTCATGCTCCGATAGAAGCTATTCTGAATATTTCTAGAGGAAATAATGATTTGCATATTAATAACATTGAAATAATCTCTGTTTTTACTTACAAATCAGCCGTAGATGGTCATAGCGATCCCTGTCCTCAAAATGTTGTTGGAGCAAAGATGAGTATTCCCTATAGTGTAGCTGTTGCTTTAAAAACCGGATGGGCAGGGCCTGATCAATTTGAGCCTTCTTATTTTAAAGACCCGGAAATATTAAACTTAGCTAAAAAAGTGGAAACTAAAGAAGAGGCTGCTTTTACTCAGCTGGTACCAGACAAAAGACCTGCTCTCGTAGAAATCACAATGTTGGATGGTAGAAAATTTCAGGATAGGGTAGACTTACCCAAAGGGGAACCAGAGAATCCTTTGAGTGATGAAGAAATTAGAAATAAGTTCACAGAATTAGCTTCCTCCTGCCGTTCAAAAGAAGAGATAAAAAAGATAATTGATATTGTAGAAAACGCTGAAAAACAGATTGAGCAATTATTTCCTTATTTGTATTAACAAATCGATAAGGAAAATAAGAAAAATAATTTATACCAAAAAAAGGAGTATTCTTTTATGAAAAACAGTATGGAAAAAACAAGAGAATTTTTAAAAAATTTTGGTCTTCCTTCTGGAGATCGATATGATCTTCCTACTTCAACCAAGAGGTTTCCGGATGGGGCTCAATATCGCTGGGAAGTACCAGGGATTCAGGGACCGGGAGCTATGCGTGCTTTGTTAGAAGATTTTGATAAAAGAGGACTTATCTTACATAGAGTAACTCAAACCAAAGGTATTATGACTCTTACTGATGAGGAAATACAAGAAATGGTGGATTTGGCAAAAAAATGGCAGGTGGAATTGGTTTTAGCAGTAGGACCAAGGTCAACCTATGATACTGGAGCAATGGTAAGAACCTCAGAAGGAGTTAGAATGGGCTATCGCTTGCGGGGTCAAGAACAGATTATTCGAGCTATAGAAGACGTAAAAAGGGCTACAGAGATAGGCTGTAGATGTATTTTGGTCTATGATGAAGGACTTCTCTGGATAATGAATGAGATGAGAAAAAAAGGAGAGATTCCTCAAGATACTCATTTTAAGGTTTCTGCTCATTGTGGACATGGTAATCCTTGCTCCGCTAAATTATTAGAAAGCCTTGGTGCTAATACTATAAATCTGGTCAGAGACATACAGGTCGAGATGTATGCTGCTGTTCGTCAAGCAATTGATGTTCCTCTGGATATGCATACTGAAAATCCAGAATCTTCTGGTGGATTTATTAGACATTACGAAGTGCCTGAGATTATTAGAGTAGCTGCTCCTATGTATCTAAAGACTGGTGGTTCAGTAGCTAAGACACATAGTTGGGAAACCACAGATGCTGAAGCTCGCAAGAGAGTGAAACAGGTTGCTTTGGTTCATAGGGTTATTAATCAATACTATCCTGAGGCAATTTGTTCCCAGCGTGGTCCGAAAGATCTGGCTATTCCAGTATAAAAATAAACAGTTATTTTTTAAAAAGAGGGGGAAGGAGGTCTTTATAATAATGGAAAAACCAAAAATTGGTTTTATTGGTTTTGGAGAAGCAGCCTTTAATATTGCCAGGGGATTAATCAAAGAAGGTATTGATAATATAAGTGCTTATGATAAATACGCTGATCAAGAGCCCCATTCCAAGTTGATAAAATCAAGGGCAACAGAGGCAGGTGTAATTTTAAAAAAGGATTTAGAACAGCTTATAGATAGTGCTGATATCATTTTTTGTGCAGTAAGTGCCAATATGGTGATACCGCTTGCTGAAGAAGTACAGTCATATTTGAAACCAAATCAGATTTATGCCGATATTAATGCAGCTTCTCCCTATGCCAAAAAACAAGCCTCAAAGATTATATCTACATCAGGTGCTTCTTTTATAGATGTGGCGGTAATGGCTTCTGTCCCTTTATTTGGTCATAAGGTGCCATTATTAGTAAGTGGTCCCCAGTCCAAGCAGTTTCTGGATGTCATGCAAAAATATAATATGAATATAAAATATTGCGGAGAAAATGCAGGTGCTGCTTCAGCTATCAAGATGTTTAGGAGTATTTTTATGAAGGGCATAGCTATGCTTTTATTAGAAACAATAGTTGCTAGCCATAAATATAGTGTAGAAGATGAGGTATGGTCGACTATTTTAGAAACATTAACCAATAGTTCAGATAAAAGAATAAATGGATGGATTACCAGGACTGTTATTAATTCAGAGCGTCGTGAACATGAGATGGAAGAAGTCATCTCTTTATTACAGGAGTTAGAAGTTGATAATACCATGTCAATAGCTACCAGAAAAAAAATGAGATGGTGCACAAATCTGGGCTTAAGAGAGCATTTCCAAGGCATACCTCCAAATGACTATCATGAAGTGTTAGAAGCTATAGATAGTGATGCGATCAATTAGAATTTTAATATTAAAGGTGAAAAATATGACCAAAGATAAAGATATCTGTTTACAGAATAATGATCTTCTTGAATTTTGTACCAAAATTTTCATAAAAGTTGGGTTGTCTAGAGATGATGCTTTTACAGTTGCTGATTCTTTGGTATTCGCTAATATGAGAGGAATTGATTCTCATGGAGTTATGCGACTTCTCACCTATGTCCTGAGATTGGAGAAGGGTGGTTCAAAGGCTAAGCCGAATATAAGAGTCCTAACTGAAAGACCAGCACTGGCTTTAATCGATGGTGATAGTGGTATGGGACAGGTAGTAGGTAAATATGCTATAGAATTAGCTATTAAAAAAGCAAAAGAATCAGGAGTTGGTTTTATTGGAGTAAGGGGAAGCGCTCATTATGGTGCTGCCTCCTATTATTCAGTAAAAATTGCCCAGGAAGGAATGATTGGGTTTTCTTCTTCCAATACCACTCAAAATACAGCTGCCTGGGGGGGCGCCAAAAAGATTATTGGCAATGATCCTCTATCCATTGCTGTTCCTTATCAAGAAGGTAAACCATTGGTATTGGACATTTCTATGAGCCAGGTTGCTGGTGGAAAAATAAAATTAGCAGTGAAAAATAATCAAAAAGTACCATTAGGTTGGGGGATAGATAAATTTGGAAGGATGACTGATAATCCTAATGAAATAATAGAAGGTGGAGCCCGATTACCCTTTGGTGAACATAAAGGTTATGGATTGGCAGTAATGTTAGAAATATTAAATGGAGTGTTAACTGGAGCAGGTATGCTTAGTCAAATAACTTCCTGGTCTAAATATCCTGAAAATCCTACCAATTTAGGTCACAGTTTTGCAGCAATAGATATATCAAGCTTTATGAGTATTACAGAGTTTCAGCAGAGATTAGAATGGTTGGTAAGAGAAATAAAATCATCTCCTCCCATGGAAGGTTTTAAGGAAGTTTTCTTACCAGGTGAAATTGAAATAAGAGCAGAAAAAGAACGCAGAGAAAATGGTATTCCTATACCTCAGAAAGTCTGGTTAGAGTTACTTGCTCTGGCCAAGAAATACCAAGAGCGGTTAGAAGTGTAAAATAATAATCATAATAGGTAAAAAGAAATAGAGTAATAAATATTATTTTTTTATGAAGGTCAAAGAAAGGGAGAATAATGATTGAAGTCCATACACCTGTTAGTAAGGAATGTATTAGTAAACTACAGATTGGAGATCAAATAGAGATTAGTGGCATTATTTATACTGGTCGGGATGCGGTATTACCTAAATTAGTTAAGTTATGTCAAGAAAATCCCAAGCAGTTGAAGGTAAGTTTAGAAGGTGGAGTTATGTTTCATACCGCAGTAAGTTCAGCAGGTATAGGACCAACCAGCAGTAATAAATTGGAAATAGAAAGCAGTATCGGACCTTTATCGGAAAAAGGAATAAAGATTCATTTAGGTAAAGGTGCCTTAAGTAAGGAGACCACAAAACTCTTAAAAAAATATAATGCTATTTATGCCATTACTCCTCCTGTTACAGCTTTATTAACCTCTAAAATAATTTCCACAGAAGTAATCATGTTTCCAGAAGAAGGTATGGAAGCATTACATAAGCTGAAAGTTTCGGCAATACCAGCTATTGTTGCTATTGCCCATGGGGAATCTCTATTTTGTGAAAGCGGGAGCAAGTAAGATGGATAAAAAGACAATTATAGAAAAAACAGCCCAATGTTTGATAGAAGCAAGCACTACTTTTCGTAGTGATCAAATTAGAAAATATCAAGAAGCCATTTCCAATGAAGATAACTCTAAAGCTAAATGGGTTTTAGAAAAGATTTTAGAGGATGCACAAGTTGCCAAAGAAAAAAAGATACCATTGTGCGATGACACTGGCATCCCTCATTTGTTTGTAGAGTTTGGAGAAGATGTAGAAATAAATATTGAGGTAGATAGTGCTATAAAAGAAGGAATAAAAATGGGGCTTCGAAATCTACCAGGAAGACCTATGGCGGTTAAGGGTAATCCAATAGAAAGATTAGAGCAAAGGGTAGGTTTATATCCAGCATCAGAGGATTTATTACCAGCCCCTATTTTCTTCAAACCATTTCCGGGTAATGGTCTTAAAATTACTGTAATGATGTTAGGAGGAGGACCTGAAATTAGAAGTAAAACCTTTCGTGTTTTTCACAAACATAATAGCCAGAATGTTTTTAATCAGATAGGTGAATGGGCCAGAGAAGTAAGTGGGGAGTTGGGGTGTACTCCCTGTGTACCGGCCATTGGTATAGGAAGAACTCATTATGAAGCAACCGTATTAATGTTAGAAGCTATGAAGAACGGTAATTTAGAAAAGCAGAGCGAACCCGAACAGATAATAACAAAAATAGTAAATGAGAGTAAAGTAGGACCTTTAGGTTTAGGAGGGAATG
>Ga0067045_1004188_pt1 | contig 18583 bp, 8 predicted proteins | sample TerdegcTABiofilm_FD_59184 | JGI IMG/M metagenome (GOLD analysis project Ga0067045, IMG submission 59184) | Combined Assembly of (Gp0054472, Gp0054536) Wastewater bioreactor microbial communities from Singapore -Terephthalate degrading... | reverse complement strand
GACTACGGGTCTCGCGAAATCCAGGCCCATGGGCGTTCATGGCGGCTGGATGAAATGTACGTGTACCTCATGGGCGCAACCGGTGCGGCTTTCCGGCTCAACTGGAAGCCGGGGTGGAGCCGGGACAATGTCGACCTTGCCCTCGCCTGCAATGACCCCACAGGGCCCTTCCAGCGGGGCTTTGAGGCCGTAGGGTACTGTTGCGACATGGTCTGCAGCATCGACCGCAACGCCGATCCCGCTCCACTGACCCGCCGCATAATGCAAAGCATCGCCGGAGGGGTGCCGGTGCTCGGGTTCGGGGTCATAGGCCCACCAGAGTGCTGCATCATCGTCGGGTACGAGGGGTCCGGAGCGGCCCTCACCGGCTGGAGCTTCTTCCAGGACCTCGACGCGTGCAAGCAGGGTGCAGACCGCCTGCCTTCCGGCCAGTTCCGCAAGGCCGACTGGCTCGCGGATACTGAAGGGCTGATGTTCATCGGGGAGAAGCTGCCTCCACCGGACCGCGCGGAAGTTCACCGGCAGAGCCTCTACTGGGCGCTCACTATCTCGCGCACGCTCACAGTGTTCCCGGACCGCCACAACGGTCTCGCCGCGTATGCGGCCTGGGCACAGCATCTCGGGCATGACGAGGAGTTCGCCACAGATGACCTCGGTCGCCTGCGCCTGATGTTTGACGTCCATGATGACGCAGCGGGCACCGTCGCTGAGGGTCGCTGGTATGCTGCGCGGTACCTGGAGCAGACCGCCGAGTTCCTGCCCTGGGCGGCGGAAGAGCTTGCCGCGGCCGCTGCCTGCTACGACAGGGAACACGATCTGATCTGGCAGATGTGGGGGCTGGTCGGGGGCAATGGGCGGTCCGACGAGAAGGCCCTGAAGCTGGCTGAGCCGGGAGTCCGCAGGGACGCAATCCGCATCATCAACGAGCTGGCCGAACTGGACGCTAAGGCCGTCGCGCACATCGATACCGCTCTCAGTGACAAGCAACCGCGGTGATCATCGCCGCCAACTATCGACGCAAAGGGAGATGACCCAACATGAGCAGACGCGCCGTGACCCATCTGGCAATCCTGATCGCCGCGCTGGGCTGCGCCTTCGCTGCCGGCCAGCCCGCAGTGAACCAGCAGGCGATCGATGACGTGAAATCCGGAAAACTCACCACCGCGAAGGCCTCCTGGTGGGGCTTTGATGAGGCTGACTCGACCGCTGCGCTCCAGGCCGCGATCAACTCCGGAGCGCAGAAGCTGATCATTGAGAACATGGGCAAGCCGTGGATCGTGACCCCGCTCCAGCTTGCGTCGAACCAGGAGATCTTCTTCGAGGAGGGCACCGAGATCCTGGCGAAGAGGGGCGAGTACAAGGGCGGCAATGACACCCTCATGACCGCCGCGAACAAGGAGAACATCGTCCTCAACGGCTACGGCGCCACGCTGCGCATGCACCGGTCGGACTACGACGGACCCGAGTACAAGAAGGCCGAGTGGCGACACTGCCTGAGCATCCGCAGTTGCACGAACGTGAAGGTTTTCGGCCTGACACTGGCCGAGAGCGGCGGCGACGGAATCTACCTGGGAGTCGCCACCCGCGGCCGCACTAACCTGGACATCGTCATCAAGGATGTCATCTGCGACCGCAACTACCGCCAGGGAATTAGCGTCATCAGCGCCGAAAACCTGCTCATCGAGAACACCATCCTGAGGGACACCGGGGGAACTCCCCCTCAAGCGGGGATCGACTTCGAGCCCAACGAGTCCAGCGAAAAGATCGCGAATGTGGTCATGCGCAACTGCCTCAGTCAGGGCAACAAGGGCGGCGGGTTTGTCTCGTACCTCCCGTCGCTGACCGCGGAGTCCGCACCGGTCACCATGCGCTTCGAGAACTGTCGTTCCGTGGATGACGCGGGTCCGGGATGCGCGATGTACACCGGCAACACGAAAGCGGATGCGGTCTCCGGTGACGTGGTCTTCGCCAACTGCGTTTTCGAGCGCAGCGGAGGCGGCGGCATCTATGTGGGCGGCAAGCCTGTGGGTGGGATGAGCCTGGCCTACGTGGACTGCAGCGTCATCGACCCGGCGCCCAATTCGGTAGCGGCTGCCCCCATCATTCTGGCTGCGCGCGACGGATCGAACCGGCCCGTGGGTGAGATCGAGTTCCGCAATGTGTCCATCCGCGACTCGGTGGACCGCGCGCCGATGACCTTCATCGACAATTCTGGCGAAGCGGGGCTGGAAGCGATCACCGGCAACCTCATCATCGAGCGGGACGGGGAGCGCGAGGATGTCACCATCGACGATGCGGCCATCAAGAAGTGGATGCCCTACACCCTCCTCAAGCGCTATCCGAAGTACGACATGGGCGACCGTTCCCTGGTTCCTGTTTCTCCCAACGCCCCCGCGGCCTGCAACCTGTCCGCGATCCGCAATCGGGGAACAGCCACCTACATCGTGTACGCGGAGGAGGGCGACGCCGTCAGCTTCGCAGTCACCCACGGGCAGGTGGGCAAGTACAGCGGCTCCACAATGCCTGTCACGGTGACCAGCCCTTCCGGCGCGATCGTCGCTGACGTGAGAATACCGTTCCAGGGCGACGGCAAGGTGGAGTTCGCCGCGCCCGAGACCGGCGCGTACACGGTCAAGCTCAATGCAGGTGCGAACTACGTGCGCATGGGCGAGTCGACCCATCGGATGTGCATCACCGGCGCCGGTTCGCCCATCCGATTCCTCTCGACCGTTACGAAGCTCTACTTCTACGTGCCTGCTGGCCTGCGCGAGTTCGGCGTGAAGCTCTTCGGGGAGGGCTCTGGCGAGGGTGTCAAGGCGACCCTTTACAACCCGGCGGGCGAGATGGTGGGCGAGCAGGACAACATCACCCGCGCCCACCAGTTCGACGTCACCCTCCCGGCGGCGTCAGAGGGCGAGATATGGTGCCTCGCAATGGCGAAGCCTTCCGGGGTTCACATGGAAGACCACTACGTGGACCTATTGGGCCTTCCGTCAGTGATGTCCACGTCGCCGGAGGCGTTGCTGAGGCCCGAGGACTGAGGCGCTCCGGCGGCAGTGTCAGCGATGGACTCCGCCATACCTGGAGTTCCCGCTCCCGCAAAGCAGAGCGCGCAATACCGCAAGCGAAAAGGCCGGATGCCTCCTCGCGCAGACCCGCGGGAGGATATCCGGCCTTTGCCTTCAGAAAGACCGGCTCGCTCACACGACTCCCTGCGCCAGCATGGCGCGCGCCACCTTCAGGAAGCCCGCGATATTCGCGCCTGCCGCAAGGTTCCCGCCGCGCCCGTAGCTCTCAGCGGCGTCCAGACACTGCTCGTAGACACAGTCCATGATGAGCTTGAGGCGCCGGTCCACCTCGTCGAAGGTCCAGTTCAGGCGGCTGGAGTTCTGGGCCATCTCCAGCGAACTGGTGGCCACGCCTCCGGCGTTCGCGGCCTTCGCGGGCCCGAACAGGATCCCGTGCTCCTGCATGATGTGGATCGCTTCCGGCGTGCTTGGCATGTTTGCGCCCTCAGCCACGGCAAGGCACCCGTTCTCCACGAGCAGTTTCGCCGCCGCTTCGTCGATCTCGTTTTCCGTGGCGCTGGGCAGGGCCACCGCACAGGGCACAGACCAGATTCCCCGCCAGCCCTCGTAGTACTCGGCCCGCGGATGGTACTCGGTATACTCGCGGATGCGCCCCCGCTCGACTTCCTTGATTCGCTGGATCGTCTCGAGGTTGATGCCCTCGGTGTCCACGATGTACCCGCTGCTGTCGGACATGGCGATGACCCGCGCTCCGAGCTGCATGGCCTTCTCAGCGGCGTAGATCGCCACATTGCCCGACCCGGAGATCACGACATCCAGACCCTCCCAGGTCTTGCCGATGCTCTCCAGCATGCGCGTGGTGAAGTACACCAGGCCGTAGCCGGTGGCTTCCTTGCGCACGAAAGAGCCGCCCCATTCGAGTCCCTTGCCGGTGAGCACGCCTGTGAACTCGTTGACGATCTTGCGGTACTGGCCGAACAGGTAGCCGATTTCGCGGGTACCCACGCCGATGTCGCCCGCGGGGACATCGGTGTCCGGGCCGATGTGCCGAAACAGCTCGTTCATAAAGGCCTGGCAGAACTTCATGACCTCGTTGTCGCTCTTCCCTTTGGGGTCGAAGTCGCTGCCGCCCTTGGCGCCCCCGATGGGTGTGGTTGTCAGAGCATTCTTGAAGACCTGCTCGAACCCGAGGAACTTGATGATGCCCAGGTAGACGGAGGGATGAAATCGCAGGCCGCCCTTGTACGGGCCGATGGCGCTGTTAAACTGCACGCGGAAGCCACGGTTGACCTGCACTTCACCCGCATCATCCAGCCACGCCACGCGGAAGATGATCTGGCGGTCGGGCTCGAGGATGCGTTCGAAGACCTTCGCGCGGGCAAGCTCGGGGTGCCTCTCGACCACGACGGCCACGGACTCGGCAACTTCCTGGGCCGCCTGGTGGAACTCCGTTTCGCCCGGGTTCCGGGACACAACGGTGGACATGATATCGTCGACGAAATGTGAGGACATGGGCGGGCGCTCCTTGCGGGAATCGGGGAGTCGGCTGAACGCCATGCGGCGCGTATCTTGGTAGTATATCACATCTCGCTCCTGCAGGTCACGAATCGGTGTGTGCGGAAACAACACCGTCGACCGCAACGTCAGGACGTACCATGTCTGTCGCATTCCCGAGGCGAACCGATGCCCATAGCGCGAGGCGAATTGAGTACAGGGCTGCCCGACCTCGACCGCGTGATCCGCGGCCTCCTGCCCGGCGACAATGTGGTATGGCAGGTGGATGACCCCGCCCATTACCGACAGTTCGCCATCCCCTTCTGCAAGGCCGCGGTGTCCCAGGGACGAGAGACCATCTACTTCCGCTTTGCCTCACACGACCCGCTGGTGGAGCCCACCAATGGCGTGCAGGTACTGGCCCTCAACCCGCGTTCGGGCTTTGAGACTTTCGCCAGCCAGGTGCGCGGAACCATCCAGCGCATGGGCACCGGTGCGTACTACATCTTCGACTGCTTGTCGGAGCTGGCCGAGGTGTGGCTGAGTGATGAGATGCTGGGCAGCTTCTTCCTGCTTACCTGCCCGTACCTGCTGGACATGGAGACCGTGGCGTATTTCGGCCTGCTGCGCAATCGCCACGCCCCGGAGGCCACGGCGCTCATTCGGCAGACCACCCAGATCTTCCTGGACGTGATCCCCTTCGACGGCGAGGAATACCTGTATCCCATCAAGGTCCAGCAGCGCTACTCCCCCACCATGCACAACTTGCACCTCTTGCACGGCGACCGCTGCACCCCCGTGGTGGACAGCGACATCATCGCCCGCATCCAACAGGCGGCACCGTGGATGAACCTTGGGCCGATGGGCGGCGGACTGGGCTTGTGGCACCGGGGCTTCCGGCAGGCGGAGGAAGTCCTTGAGTACGGTGAGGCAGTACTGGGGCCTCGCCGTGAGACGGAGGGGGGAACGGCGCCGGCAAGGCCGCGCTCCCGGGAGCTCAAGAACCGCCTGCTGCGCATGGCGGTGTCTCGCGACGAACGGATGCTGGAGCTTCTCGACCGGTACCTGACGCTGGAGGACCTCGTCGCCATACGCCGCCGCATGATCGGGACGGGGCTCATCGGCGGGAAAGCGGTGGGAATGCTTCTTGCGCGAGCGATTCTCAAGACTTCCGACCCGCGCTGGGAGACGATCCTGGAGCCCCATGATTCCTTCTACGTAGGCTCGGACGTCTTCTACACTTACCTTGTGAACAATGGAGTCTGGTGGGTGCGCGAGAAGCAGCGCAACCCCGAGGGGTTCCTCGAAGGCTCCGAGACCGCGCGCCAGCATCTGCTGACCGGCACCTTTCCAGACTACGCCGAGAAGCAGTTCCTGCAGATGCTCGACTACTTCGGCCAGTGGCCTATCATCGTGCGTTCGAGCAGCCTCCTTGAGGACAATTTCGGAAACGCTTTCGCGGGGAAATACGAGAGCGAGTTCTGCGTCAACCAGGGCCCGGGGCAGCAGCGCATCGGCGATTTCCACTCCGCCGTGCGGGCGATCTACGCCAGCGCCATGAGCGAGAAAGCCCTGGTCTACCGCTCACAGCGCGGCCTCCTGGAGCGCGACGAGCAGATGGCCCTGCTCATCCAGCGGGTATCGGGCAAGCTGCGAGATGGCCTCTTCCTGCCCGACCTGGCGGGAGTGGGGCTGTCCCTCAACCCGTACGTCTGGCACCGCGAGATCGATCCGGCCGCGGGTGTACTGCGCATCGTAATGGGCCTCGGGACCCGCGCCGTGGATCGCACCGACGATGACTACTCGCGGGTGGTGGCGCTCAATGCCCCGCGCAGACGCCTGGAGTCGACTTTCGACCAGATCCGCCGCTACTCCCAGCGCCGGGTGGACTGCCTGGACCTAGAGGCGAACCGGCTCATCTCCGTAGCGCCGGGGGAACTGGCCCGACGTGCGCCGGACCTGCCCATGCCCATGCTCGCCTCGTACGACCGGGACCTTGAAGAGCGCGCGGGGCGCTCCACATCGGTCTCGCCATGGGTGCTGACCTTCGAGGGCCTGCTGGACCGGACGGAGTTCGCGGAGGATATGCGCAGAATGCTGGGGGCTCTACAGGAGGCCTACCAGTATCCCGTGGACGTGGAGTTCACCACGAATCTGAAGCCTGACGGCAGCTACCGGGTGAACCTCGTGCAGTGCCGTCCGCTGCAGGTGCGAGGAGCCGGGCCGGATACCAGCATGCCACAGGAGATCCCGGCCGGCAGTCTCTTGCTGGCGTCGGCAGGCCCCATCATCGGGCAAAGCACCGACCTCAACCTGGAGCGCATTGTCTTCATCCGGCCCGATGCCTACGCGCGCCTGCCCCTGAATGAGCGGCATCAGGTGGCCCGGCTCGTGGGTTCACTGGCGGGAGTGGGGACGAATCCCGAAGGGCGGGCGATGCTCCTCGCGGGCCCGGGGCGCTGGGGCACATCAACGCCATCTCTCGGGGTCCCGGTCACTTTCGCGGACATCAGCGGCGCTACCGTTGTCTGTGAGGTGGCGGCGATGGGCGAACATGCCCCGCCTGACGTGTCCCTGGGCACTCATTTCCTGAACGAACTGATTGAGGCGGACATGCTCTACCTTGCGGTCTACCCCAACCGCTCAACGCACGTCCTCAACGAAACGCTCATCGAGAGCCTGCCGAACCGCCTCGGACGGCTGCTGCCGGATGCAGTTAGGTGGGCCGAAGTAATCCACGTTCTGGAAGCCGCAGACCTGCCGGCGGGCACTCGCGTGCGGTTCACCGCGAACACCCCTGACCAGCGCGCTGTATGCTACCTGACCGGCGACCCTACCGGTCCGGATTGTTGAGCACCGCGAAAGCCCTCAGGCGCCAGAAGAGGTCGGAAGAGTTGGCCACCAGCGCGGCCAGTTCCGCTTCCGCCTTCCAGTCGCCGGCCGCCGCTCGGGCATGGTAGCCGTCCACTCCAGCCAGCAGCTCATCCACCTGCTTTGTGAGCGCCACGCCGTCAGGGCCGGCATCGGCAAGCAACTGCATGGCTTCCGCGCGGAGCTGATCCACGTCGAGGTTCTGGACGCCCAGCGGCCGGAAGTCCGCCTCAGCGAGGCGCGCCGCATCCGCCGCGCCCTGTGTTCTCAGGTACTCCTCGGCTTCGGCGTTGGTGTGCCCTGCGAAGTCGTAGAAGCCCATCAGCGCACGGCCTTTCGAGGGGTCGTAGTTCAGGGTGGTCAGCACCGCATAGCCGCCGATCGATACGCTGCCGCTGGTGAGGCCGTCTGGGTTGAGCAAGGCGGCGCAGGGACCGTCGCCCTCGCCCTTGGCGACGTCGAAGATCGTGTCATAGTAGTAGAGCCACGTGTCCGCTTCGGGGTCGATAACCAGCGTCTTGTCCTGCCCCTCGTCGGTCCGCGGAGTCATGCAGTGCCGGTCACCCACGCGCTTGCGGGCTGATGTGAAGAAGCTCGGGTAGCAGCGCAGCGATGCCTGTGCGGATTTCACATCCTTGCCCTCGAGGGGCGTCCAGCCCACCTCGCACAGCAGGTGGTTCGCTCCCGGCAGCAGCAGGAAGCGGAGCATCACAGTTGCATCGGGATGTGCGAAGACGACCTGGAACAGGCCGCGGGCGCCGCTCTCCAGCACCCGCCAGTCCTCCACAGGGCAATTCGTGGCGTCCACGCCGTTGATCATGAACTTCAGGAATCCGCCCCAGTACCAGTTCCCCGAGATCGGCTGCGGCATGCCAAAGTTGCCCTCGGAACTGGGCCGCTGGATGCCGTGAGATGGATCGACGCAGCCCGAGTAGCCCAGTGCGTAGCGGACCGCTCCCGAGTCCAGGGTCACGCTGCGCTTCTCGATCCTATGGCCGGCCTTGCACTCGTGGGTGGCCGAGCCATAGCTCACGCCGGGGGCGTTGACCACCACGGAGTCTTCGTCACAATGCGCCGGCGGGCTGCAGGCGATCCCCAGCCCGAACAGCGCCAGAAGCAAGCCGGTGAGTCTGCGCCCTGTCATGTTCTCGGCCCCTTTCGCGAATCGTTGGAGCGCCCACTAGCGTACAGTCCAGGTGGCCTCGGCGGTCTGCTTGCTGAAGAGCTCAGTGGCCCTTACGCGCCACGTTCCGGGCTGGTCATTGGCAGCGATCAGCATCGGAACAGTGGCCTTGCCGCCCTCGAGGATCGCCACCTGTCTCCCCCACAGCGGACTGTTGCCCTGCGGGTCGATGACCTGCACCCAGACCGCCTGCTTGTCCGCCGATCCCGCGGGCAGATCCAGCGAGACTGTAGCCTCGAATGGCTCGCCCGGCTGAGGGTTTTGCGCGCTCAGTGCCAGCGAAAGCCCCGTGATCTGCCTCGGAGAGGCAAGGAAGAACGATGCCCGTCCCCACTTCAGCCGCGTATCCACCTGCTTCGTCAGGCCCAGGTATTCGCCCGCGCGCAGGTCGTACACGTGCATGGGTTGGGGCAGCATGATGCGCGCGGGTTGCGGAGCGCCCGCCGTGGTCCCGCTCTTCGGGCCGAACCAAGCGTTTTCCATCCTGCGCATCAGGCCGAACACCAGCGAGTCGCCACTTGCCCAGACCCGCGTCTCGGTGACAGGCAGCGGGCCACCGTCCGGGGCGCTCATCTCCACTACCGCCGATGCTCCGGCGCTCTCGTACAGGGCTTTCAGGATCGCGCGCGTGCCGACGCCTTCAGGGTCGATTGTCCGCCCCACGGTGGGATGGAAGTTGAGCAGCACCGCCCTTCCGGAACCCACCGAATTGACCAGCATGACCGGCGTGTCCTCGCACATGCCAAGAGCCTGGGCGCCGGCGGCTGCCACGTCTGTATCCACTTTCGCCCGAGGGATCCGCGCCGAGAAATCCATGCCGCCGACTGCGCCGCTGACATCAACTGCCATCTCTTTCGGGGTTCCGCGACCCTTGCGAGTGATGCCGAACAGGTCGTCCAGCAGGCCGGGCATCACCGGCTTGCAGTGGCCGTCATAGACGCCGGGCCTTACGTCGGCGATCACCGTGCCACCGTTCTCGACGAACTGGCGGATAGTCGCCGCTTCTTCGGGGCTGAGTGCCTGCGCCATGGGCAGCAGCAGCACCCGGTACTTGCCGCGCTCCAGTTCGCCATCCACGAGCATCGCGGCGGTAACATACTTCACGTCCCGCCCGAGTTCGTACGTCAGGTTGACGAAGTCGTTGTGCGCGCCTTCGGCCGATGCGAAGGAGCCGCTGTTCTCCAGCGACCCGGACAGTGCTGACGGAACCGAGTAGAACACAGCAATCCCGCTGTCGAGCATCTCGGACTTGAGCAGCAGGTCGCCCAGCCCCTCGCGCACCGGCTGCATCTCGTCCTTCACGTCCTCGATGGCGGGCCAGAAATCCAGGGTAGGCCGCAGGTAGCCGCGCCAGCTTCCGATGCCCGACCACATCCAGTACCAGACGCTGTCCATGCCCTTGATGACCATCCGCCAGGCTGCGTCGGACAGGGCGTCACCCGTCTTTGAGTAACCCATCCAGTTGGAGCGCACCCGGTCCCGGGCGTAGATCGAGCGGACGATGTCGTCGCCCAGTGACGGGTATGGGCCGTAGAAGGTGTTGATCTTGGTGATGGCGTCGTAGTCATCGCCGAAGCCGCCGGTCCCCTCGAAACCGCACAGCGAGTGGGGGTCCAGCCTCCGGTAGCCTTCAACGAAGCGGCCCGAGAACTGCATGAGATTGTAGCGGGCGAAGGCGGCCCTGTCGAACCAGCGCGGGAAGTTGCTCTTCTGCGCCTGGGTCTCCATGTTGTCCTTGGGGTCGAGCAAGTTCACTTCGTCGAAGCTCTCGTAGTTGCTCCCCCATGACTCGTTCAGGGCCTCGATCGTCCCGTACTGCCCCTGCAGCCACCGGCGATATGCCGCGATGCATTCGGGGTGAACGCAGCAGCCCTTGGTCACACCCTCGTCGCCCAGGGAGTAGACGAACACGCCCTGCTCGCGCAGGTTGACCTGGTTATCCACGATGGTCTGCACGTACTCCGCCGCCGCCGGATCGTCGTTCCAGCAGACGGGCTGCATGTACCCGTTCTCGTCCTTGGGGTCGAGGATGCGGGTGCTGTACGGCACGATCGAGGCGTCGCAGGCTTTCAGAGCCGCGGGCTGCTTTGACTTGCCGAATGCACCGAGCAGGCAGACGTTGTGCCCGGCATCCTGAAGCTGACGCCACGCGTATGCCGCAAGGGTGTCCCTTGGCGCGTCCCACATCACGAAGTTGAACTGCCCCTGCCGCCGCTTCGGGACGGTGAACTCGGCAGTCCTCATCTCGACCTCATCGCCGCCCGCAATGAGTGCGGCCTCGCAGCGCATGAGGATCGTCGCGAACTCATCCGCGGTGTAGTCGAAGGTGAACTCCGTCTGGCCCGCCTGCACCGGAATGTCCCGCTGCACCAGCACCCGGTCGTAGGAGTCCCGCAAGCGCATGCGCAGGAGGCTTCCCTCCGGCGGTGTGCTGCGCAATGTGACCGAAGCCGTGATGGTTTCGCCACGCTCGACGAAGGTGCGGTTCAGTTCCACCTTCTCAACGCCCGCCTCGCTAGTGACGTTGATGAGGCCGGCGCCGAAAGCAACGGCGCCCGTGTCGCCGATCACCCGCGCGTCCACGTAGTACTCCCCGGCCCGCAGAGACGGCAGAGGAACCCGCACCTGGGTGGTATCGTCGGGCCGCAACGCTGCTTTGTGCTGGCCCAGGGGGATCTTCAGCCCATCGTCGGCGCGCCGGAGGGATGCGAACACGGTCACGGGGATTTCGCGCCTGGCAGTGGTGGTCAGGGAGAGCACTGCGGCCGAGTCGGTCATGTCTCGCGAGATGCTTGCCGTCTCATCACCGTTGACCGCTGCTACCTGAACGGTACCTTCCTTGCCCGCCGCCCAGAGAGCCGCGCGACCCGCAAGGGCCATCCAGTACTCATAGTCGCTCAGCGCCCGAAACGAGAACTCCTTGAAAGGTGTGATCGCCTGGGCGCTGTACTTCAGCCAGACGCCCCGGCCCCTGCCGAGCTGGTAGGCGCCCACATACTGGCTCGCGGGCTTGCCGTCCAAAGCAGGCAGGCCTCCGGTGAGCATCACCGGCGCAGGTTTGATCTCCCGGCGTGCAACCATGAAGTCCTTCGCCGGAGCCCCGCAGCACACCAGACCCGCGCCCTTCGCCACCTTCTCCAGGATCATGTACTGCATCTTCGCGGGCAGGCGCTCGAAGGCGAATCCGGCGATGATGTACAGGTCATATGGGTTCTCCAGCAGCTTCTCGGCGCGCTTTTCGCCCTCGCGCAGACCGTGGAAAACCCAATTGTCGCCCTTGCCGCAGAACAGTACGGCCTCTCCGGGCAGGTCGAAGCGCTGCTGCAGTTCCACCGCTTCGCGAACCCGGGTGCCCGTGTCTTCCCAGGTGCCGTCGTACGGGCCGGTGTAGACGAAGTACAGGGCCCGCGCGGCGCCTGCCGCCCAGCCTTTGCCCCAGGGCTCATGCGGGGTGGCCAAGGCGGAATCAAGCGAGCAGTCCTCCTCGACTTCCTGCGCGTTCGTGGCGCAGAAGGCCGGAGACAATCCCGCCAGCAGCGCGACTCCAAGGGTGACGACGGCCATCAAGCGTTCCACCGTAGCAGACCTCCCTGTGTTGCCATGAAAGCCCGTCAATTCTCTCGCAGCAGCTTGTGGATCATGTATGCCCACTTGAACGCGTATGACGCCTCCAGCAGGTCATCGGCATCCAGCGCAACCGCGCGGAGCTCGTGGGTCGCGGCCTCGTCCGCCTTCGTCGCGGCACGTTCCAGTCTCCGCCAGCGCCGCCGCACGTCACGCGCCCGGCTACCGTACTCATCATCCCGCACGGCTTCGCGCAGTGTGGGGGCATATTCCGGCGCGCTGGCGAGGGCATCACGGACCATCCCGAGCAAGTGCTGCCGGTATCCCGAGTTGATCCGGTTGGTCGTCTCGGTCAGCTCGGCCTCACCCGGCGGGGTCCCGGCGAACACGAGTAGGCCGAAGTTTTCAGGCTCATTGAACTGCCGGGTGAGCGGCGACCAACTCGTGAACTGGTGCCCACCAGACCTGCGTGTGAAAATGTTCCGGCAGATGTTGGCTCCCCACCTATCCCCCACCTTCGGGCTGGCGGACAGCACGGAATGGGGGATGCGCATCTCCAGGCTGTAGGTGTCTGCCCCGAACTTCGAACCAACCCCCACCTTCGTGAAATCAGGCGAACCCGCGCCGCAGGTGCGCATACCCCGGGCGGTGATCACCAACTGGTAGACGGGGTTCCCCGTGCGACCCGGCTGGAAGAACAGCTCGATCCCGTCATCCAGCCACGCTTCGCCGCCGTCGGCAATCTGGAACTTCATCACGGACACGTCGGGCTCCTCGCAGACCACGCCCACATACAGCGCCTCGTCATCCCAGCACATGCGCGCCACGGTCTGCTTGGCGACGGCGTATCCATTGCCGAGGATCGAAAAGCCGGTGGCGACCGGGGTGTTCGCCCAGACCGGATCGGCAAGCACCTCCCCGTCTATACTCGGGGCGACGCTCGCGCGGAAGCACGGGTATGTGAGGGGCGCCCCGACGCTCATCGCCGGAAGCGCGAGCACGAGCATCAGCCCCGCGATCGTCAGCATGCGCATGATGATACCTCCGCACCCAGTTAGCGGGCGAACTCGATGATCCCCGCCTGCATGACGTCCCACGTATGGGCACCCGTGCCCTGCCACATGGTCCACTGCTCATCCGCAGTCTTCCTGACGCTCAGGTTGAACCACACCTTCGGGTCCTTGGCCGGGTCAATTCCCAGTGACGCCAGGGGCACCGACCACTCGGCAGTCCAGCGCTTGGTGTCCACCATGGTGGCAGCGTACTGCGTGCCCTCCTTGGCCTTCTTCACCACGGACTCCGGGGCGCCGGCCTCGTCGGTGCTCTCGAAATGCCCGGACGGGAAGCCGCGCAGGACGATGATCGGCGCATTCTTGGCCTGGCCCTGGAATGCGATCTCCACCGCGTCATCCTGCCCCCACACGTTCCCCGGACGAATGGGGAACTTAGGGTTCACGGGGTTGTCGATGGCCACGTACAGCCGGGCGTCATCCCACGCGATCCACGCGGTGCTAGGAGGCGTCTGCTTCTCGCCACCGACGCCCTGCTCAACGACGATGCCCCTCTTCGCGTCCAGCCCGAACCACTCTTCCGCGTCCAGAGAGCCGTCCACCGTCACCTGTCCCGCGAGCCGCGGCAGTCTGAACACCGCAGGAGCGGTTCTCTGGGCACGGGGCGGCGGAGGCGGCGGGGCAATCATGGGCCGCGGCTCATGCACAACCGGCCACGTCGCCCGATTCTCGTCGTCGATGAGACCAATCAGCTTTATGGGGATCCGCTTGAAACCCAGCTTGAACGCCGGTGATTCATCGCGCAACTGGAAGTTGAGGTTCTCGGGATCCACGAACAGGGGGTCTTCTTCGAGCATGTTGTCCTGGAAAGTCACCAGCGGCTTTGCCCTGCCGTCGAAGTCTCCCCAGCGGCCACCCACGCAGATATTCCGGGCAATCAGGTTGCCTCGCGGCGCCATGGGGTCTTCGTCGAGGATGTTGGGCAGCCCGGGGTACCTGGACGCCCAGGGCTCCTCCTTGTACGGCCACTGCTCCAGCTTGCCCTTGAGGCCCTCGAACCCGCTCGCCGCCCAGCCCAGGCCGCGCGAGTCCACGTGAGTTGCGGGGACGCAGTCCACGAAGATGTTGTTCTCGATGGTGCAGTCGCGCCCGCCGCCGATCATGGCCGCCCGGGTCACGCTGTAAAAGACATTGCCGTACATCACGGTGCCGCTGAACTGGTCATCTAGGTACATTCCCACGCAGCCCCGGCCCTCGCGGCCGTTGATGTGGTGCAGGTAGTTGTACCGCAGTACCGTGCCCCGCATGCTCCAGTCGCGGCCTGTGTATATCGCGCCGGCGTCGTTGGATTCGTAGCTGACACTGTGGATCTCGTTGTACTCGATGAGATGGTCATTGCCGCCGAATCCCATGGCCATGTGTGGCGCATCATGAATCAGGTTGTGCCGCGCCACATTGCCCACGCCGTTCAGGCTGATGCCCGGCTGGTAGACCCGCTTCCATCGCGAGTACTCGTAGATGTGATTGTTCTCCGCCACGAGGTTCGCTGGTGTGAGGGTCTTGCGGTCGCCGCCAGTGAGGGAGATTCCGCCATTGGCCGTCTGGGTGATGTCACACCCGTAGACGCCACTGTTTTTCCCGGACATGCTCACCGCTGATCCTCCGGTATTGCGGATCACGCAGCCCACGACGCGCACGTTGTCGGCGTTCCCGACGACCACGGGGGTCCCTCGGGTGGCCTCAATGGTGAAGCCCCGGAACTCCACGTTACTGGCGCCATCGCAGCGGATCGCTTCGCCGATCACGGAAACGATGGGATTGCCTTCGGTCACCGGAGCCGGCGGCCAGAAGTAGAGGATCCCAGCTTCACGATCCAGGTAGTACTCTTCGGGCGAATCAAGCTCGGCCAGCACATTGAAGGCGGCCCACCAGGCGCCCTTGCGGTAGCCGTAGCCGTGGTAGGGAGGCTTGACCGTGATCGTGCTGGTAGCCGGGTCGATGGATTCGATCTGCTGGCGCTCGTCGGCCCAGTCCCAGAACCAGTAGCCATGAACCCACGGGTCCTTCTCGCCGATCCACCGCGACGGCCGATCGCCCTCGTATGTGAACTTCCCGATCTTATCGCCGGGGATGCCGTGGATCTTGTGGGGCGCGCCGCCGGTGACATCCACGATCTTCGCAAAGCCCTCATTGGGCCAGCGCGAGACCTTCATCGGCCGGTCCTGGAAGAACAGTTCAAGCCGCTGGCCGTCCGCAACCGGGTGCCCGAAGTTCGTGATGCCCAGGGCCTTGAGGTCCGCCTGCATCACCTTCCCCCGGGCTTCGGGCATGAGGCGCTCCAATACCGCGGCGTCCTCCACAGGCACGAAATTCGTGACCTGCTTACCCCCGACCAGACGAACTTCGGCGCCCGGCTGAGCCCTGTAGACCACAGGCGCATCCGGCGACCCGCTGTCCTGACCATCGAGAGCGATCTTGTCGGCCAACTCGTATACTCCGGCCTGAAGCTGGACGATCACCCCGCCAGGGGGCAGTCCGCCCGCAGCCTTTATCTTGCGCACTTCGTCCCGCGCGCGAGTGACGGTGGCGAATGGCCCGTCATTGTCCACCGGTTCAGCCGTCTTCCCGGACCAGGCGTCGTTACCGCCCGGCGCAACATACAGCGTCAAGGGTTCGGCGCGCGAGGACACCAGGCACACCCCCATAGCAGCGGGAATCAGCGCGAGCAGTAGCGCCTGTCTGAGGTTAATCATGTTTGGCGTTCCTTTCCATGCGGCGGTCTGCCGTGCGAGACGGCGCTTTCAGATCAACGGGCGGTGAAGTTCTCGTTCAGCCAGCACAGTAGTATCCGGTTCACTTCATCAGGCCGCTCCAGGTTGAGGAAATGCCCGGCGTCGGCCACGACTTCCACGCGCACAGGTCCGGCGATCATGTCCAGTGCCAACGCCACCTGCAGGAGCGCGCAGTCGTCCGGACCGTACTTCCCGCGCCCGGCGTACAGACCAAGAACCGGGCAAGTGATCGCGGGCAGCCAGGGCCGCGAATCGAAGGCAGCGACGCTGGGCCAGATCGCGTCATATCTGGCCTGGGGCATGCGCTCGATGATGCCCCGTCGCGTGTCCTCGATCCATTTCCTCTTATCCGTGTGCAGGCCCTCCACGAACATGCCCGGCAGGTGGAGGCTGTTGAGCTGCAGGCTGGTGAAGGAATCCACCAGTGCAATGCCGACCACCTTGTCCGGGACATGCTGGACAATCTCCAGGCTCATCATGCCACCCAGCGAGTGCCCGATGAGCAGGGCTGGGCGGTCCAGTTGAGTATCGATCACCCATCTTGCCAGGCCCTCAAGGGACAACTCGACGCCCTCGCCCGGCGTGCCGTGGTAGGGCAGATCCGGCACGGACACCTCCCATCCGTCATCAGCCAGGGCTTTCGCCTGCGGCTCCCAGAACCGTGAGTCACAGCCGAACCCGTGGATCATCAGGATTCTGGGACGGGTCTCGTCGGTGTCCTCTACTGCGCGCATCGGCATTGATCCTCGCGCCTTCGGTGCCTGTGGTGGTACATTTCCCCACGTACTGACCGCCGCCCTCCCCAGTCATGCAGGACACCCCGCCGCTTGCGGGGAACAAACACACAAACGGATTACCTCGTCACCGGAGTGTCACCATGCTCCACGATCCGGCCTTCCGCGTTGCCGGGACCATCTTGGGCATCGCCGTGGTCGCGCTGCCCCTCGCCTGCTCAGCCCAGCCCACGCAAGGGGACGATGCCGTGACTGCATACCGAGCGAAGCGCGCTGAGGCCGCTCACCGCACCCGCCGGATCATCTTCAACAATGACGGAGACGACCACCTGCTTTCGGGAGACACGTCCATCGATGCCTTCTTCGAGAAGCGCACCACGCCACTGGACGGCTCGCAGGTGGACACCATCGTCTACTGTACATCGCGCCCCTTTGGGATGTTCCTGCACGAGACGAAAATCGGCGAGGTTCTGACTGACCGCGACGCCTTCGGGCCGGGGCGGGTAAACATCGTGCCGGACCTCCTGGCGCAGGGCACCGACCCCTTGCGCCTCATGATCGACCACTGCCGCCGCAATGGCCGAGAAATCATCTGGTCCATGCGCATGAACGACACCCACGACACGCCGCACACGCCCGCCAATCCGCACTACTACTTTTCGCAGTTCAAGAAGGACCACCCGGAATACCTGTTTGGCACTCCGTCCAATCCGCCGAAGTTCGGCTCGTGGACAGCCGTGGATTTCGCGGAGCCCGAGGTGCGTGACTTCCTCTTCCGCATCTTCGAGGAGATCTGTCAGAACTTCGACGTGGACGGCTTGGAGATGGACTTCTTCCGGCATCTCGTGCTGTTCCGCACCGTCGCCAACGGTTCCCCCGCTTCCGCGGAGGAACGCGAGATGATGACCGAGTGGGTGCGCCGAGTCCGGGCGATGACGGAAGTCGAGGGCATGCGCCGAGGCAAGCCGATCCTGCTCACCGCGCGGGTTCCGGATTCCGTGGGCTACTGCATGGGGATGGGCCTCGATATTGAGCAGTGGATGACAGAAGGGCTCATCGACTTCCTGGTCGCGGGAGGGGACTTCCAGCTCAATCGGTGGGAGTACAGCACGGACCTTGGGAAGCGCTACAACATTCCAGTCTACGCCGATCTGGACCCATCAGTGCGCTACGATCTCGGCAGGCGATTCGACCGCAACTCCGTGGAGGCGTACCGTGGCCGGGCGATGGAAGCCTGGCATGCCGGTGCGGCCGGAATGTACCTGTTCAACCTCTTCAACCCGCGCCACCCGGTCTGGTGGGCCATCGGCGACCCCGAAGAGATGCAGGGGAAGGACAAGTACTACTTCGTCAATGTCACGGGCCGCTCGGGCTACCTGCGCTCCTGCCGCGCGTTGCCGGGCGGGGACGGCTTCGACAACCTGCCCAAACTGCACCCGGTGACTCCCGCGCGGCTGGCGCCCGGCGCGACACTCGAGGCGGACCTGCCGGTTGCGGAGGATTTCGCGGCAGCGAAGGCCGCCGGCCTCAACCCCACCGTGACCTGCAATGTCTTCGCAACCATTGATGATATTCCCGCCCTGAGGCTCAACGGAACGCCGGTATCGGGATCGCGAGATGAAGGCGGGTGGTTCACGTACCCCGTGGACCCCGGCATCCTGAAGCTCGGGCTGAACCAGGTGCGGCTGTCGCGGGAACTCCAGCCGGAATCCGCCGCCACCTGGGACGTGGACTGGACATGCGACGTGCAGGCGCCAATCCCCTGGAGTCGGGGCGGCCTTCCCGCGGGCACGGAGGCGAAGATGCAGGACGGCGCGCTGCTCATCGCCGACCGCAGTTCCGAGCGAGGCTCATACCTGTACTACAGCTACCCGTGGAACGTGGATCCCGCGATCAAAGCCACGGT
>Ga0067045_1029753_pt1 | contig 18590 bp, 19 predicted proteins | sample TerdegcTABiofilm_FD_59184 | JGI IMG/M metagenome (GOLD analysis project Ga0067045, IMG submission 59184) | Combined Assembly of (Gp0054472, Gp0054536) Wastewater bioreactor microbial communities from Singapore -Terephthalate degrading... | reverse complement strand
CTCGTATACAGATATTATTATGCAAAACACTACTATCAATATATGAATACTTTAAAAACTATCTAACAAAATTTTAAAAAAAATACAAAATTTTAAAGTATTTTTTTATTACCCCATTTATACACTACAATACAAATGTAGTGCAAAATAAAGGCAAAAATTTTTAAAAAATTAGTGTGAAACCTTTTTGTCAAAAAAGTTAGTATATGCAAAATGGTCAATAAAAAAAGTTATTTTTTTATAGATTTTGGTTTTACTAATTTTGCAGGTGGTTGCTTCATAGTTTTTTGTTCTGGCTCTGATATTTTCATTTCAATAACATCAGGCAATGTATCCAACGTACTCAATAGTATATCCCACACACCAAAAAAACCACCCGCTGAAGAATACTCTTTAAATTCAACAGTTAAGGTTTTATTAACAATAAATTCACGAGAAATTTTAAGTACAACAGTGCTGTTTTTTATTGTCATATCACTGAATGCAAGTTGCTTAACAGGCTTGTTATTACAGGATATAACACACAAAGCATCAATGGGTGTTTTTTCAGGATGAACAAAAGTCACAAAATTTATATGCAGGTAGTATGAACTTTCAGTTAAATTTTCAAAGACAATCTTGGAGCCATATTTTGAAATAAACCAGGCACTGTTATCAATAACTGGCTTATCATCATAATTAACGTTACAATAATATACTTTACCCCAATCAGAAATTTTTTTGTAATCTAAAGCGGTTATCCAGTTCCAGTTAATTAAAAAATTATCCCCGGGAGCAAACGGATATATTTTTATAATAGGCGATAGTTCCTGTGAAGAGCCTGTGGAACACAATATAAGCACTGCTATTGCTATAAAGATAATCGTTGCTATTGTGCGTTTCATTATCACAATAGTTTCAAAATCACATTACAATTGCAAGAAAATTTTATTACTTTAATTTACGACAATATAATTACTCTAGTCATAACCGTGTTATAGTATCTATTGGCTGCAAGCCATGGTCCGCATCATCTGTCAATATTTCAAAGGCGCATCTATTTTGCGTCTTCAGTACTAATTCCTCATTGCCAAGTTTACATATTATTTCACATGAAGCAATCTTTGTATTAAGGCAATATTTTATTCCACCAGGTGGATTATAATATGGCAAACATACAAAATCCTTGTTAAGTGCAAATATTGAACCCCTGAGGCTAATGTCCTTTGATCTGGCATTGAAATCCCAGTAGAAATAGCCAAAATGGGCTCTGCAGAATGTTTCACCCAGTGAATTCAAAGCATACTCTTTGCCTTTATATCGTAAAACAATTGGAGTCATAAACGGTGTCCATAGTGGTCCCAATTTTATTCGTGCAGTTGCTATTTCAAAAAATGCATCAGGTTCATTGTCAAATCCACAAACCTGTCCCCATGCATAATGGTCAGTATGCTTTAGTCCCCAGTTGTGGTTCTGGCTGCCAACCCAGTTACTAACTGTAATTATCGCCCCATTTACATTAATCATGCCATTGAATAAAGCATTTGGCAATCCAACTAATGATTTGGCCTTTGGTAATTTTGTTGTATATAGCTTCAGTGGGAACAAAAACACTGGCTCTTCATTGCCTGTAAATGTAAGGTCCCATTGTATTTTTTGACTATTATTATAGGTGATAGTTCCCTGCAAAGCTACAGGTGTCAACACAGCATCACCAATAACAATATTTAAATCATCTTTTGAAAAACTACAACGAGAAATGGGATATTCCGCTTTTAACGCTATATGTTTATCATTTTCCCCATTAAAAATGATTGCCCATAACTCTCCAATGGCATTTTCAGGCTTTCCTTTTGGCTGGAATATAGTATAACGAATCCAGAATGCCAGAGGCTTATGTGGATGATTTGCTCTGACAAAAAAACTTTCATAATGCCCACTCTTTCCTGGGATATAGCGTGTATAATTGGCTGAAGCAATAAGTTCTTCTTTATTCATATATCCCTCTTATAATTTTTGTTGTTTGAATAACCTATATACATACAGAACCCACAATCCTAACGGAAAATCTGTTGTAAATATAATTAGATTAGCCAGTGTGTTCCAGCCATTATGATATATACACCCATACACAAAGAAAAGTAAACCAAAAACTGACGAAGTAAATTTCATGGTTATGAGGGGAATAGCCATTTCAATATAAAGCTCAGCATTTTTATACAATAAAAGCGAACATACTGTTACTCCTGACATCATGGATACACTTAAAATCAAAAAAAATTGACTGTGTTCCTGCGCTAACGGAAGTGCTGGAATCAGTTTTTGTGATAAAACATTAATAGTATTTATCAGTGTAGAATTAAAGAATATAAAAATAATTGTTGTAATAATAAATGCAATTGCATATAATAATCCTGTTATAGTAATTATTTGAATGATTCTATTTTTTTTCATTGTGCCCCCCTTCTAAATACCTTTTAATACCATATAGATAATCTTTAATACTCTTTTGTGTAAGGTTGTTTTCAACAAATCCTGGTACCGGCACTGATACTTCAACAACTGGTGCATAATATACTATAGTATTGTTATCATCAAGTGGAATGCAATACTGATATCCTTCTATATTTTTTATACCGGTGCTCGCAGGTTTGATATTTTTTTGTATGTTATATTGAACAATATCGTTTTCAGATATCAGTTGCCATTTTTGGTAATAATTACGTTCATCATTACTTACTAACAATGTATAGTTAAACTTCAAAAAAGCAACATGTATCTGTCCTTCAATGATTGAGGTGTTGTGATTTATCTTTGCCAGTACTGTATAATAATCCAGCGTATCAACATACTGAGGCATACGTTCCCAATCAAGAATGCACTTCCATACTTCCTGAATTGGTTTTTGTATAAGTATTGCACCAGCTACACGAGCAATTTCACCTTCCTGTGTTTTGGATTTTTGCTTTTTTATAACAATATGACCTTCACGTAGTGATTGTATATCTGCCTGTTTTAATAGAGAATTATCAACATTAGCGTAAGCATTGTGATACAAAACCAATAGACCAAAAACCAGTATCACAAGTACACATATAATTTTAATCCTATTCATACTGCAATTCCTTCAGTTATTTAATTGTTCTGCAATATGCCCGGCAATTCTGGTTGATAATGCCATTATTGTTATCTGTGGATTTACTCCAAGTGATGTTGGTACAATGCTGCCATCGGCAACATACAGATTGTCAGTGTTGAAACATTTGCCGTAGCTATTAACTACTCCACAGTCACTATCGCCACCCATACGACATGTACCCAATGGATGAAACGCAAAAACTTCAGGGATCTGGCTTCGCATTAAATATGTTTGTTTAAGCTTTTCTATGTCATCCTGGCAAGAAATAACAGGAAATGTTGAAATAGGTGTAAAAATTTTCTTTGCTCCAGCAGCCATAAAAATTTGTGCTAAATAAGCTATTCCATTTTTCAATGTTTGTATATCTTTTGTATTCATCATATACCAGGAAAACGACGTATGCATATTCCCAAAGACAGCCCCTTCAGATGTGTCATGTACCATGACACCAAATGCAGCAATATGCGAAAATTGCTTTGTCAGCTCAAAAAATTCCTTACCAACTCCTGGCAGTGATGCTGCCAATATTGATGGATGAACAAAAATGCCTTCCAGCATTATCCCTTCATCTGCATAATCATCAATATATGCACCCTGTGAAACACCAACCCAGCCGTTAACTTCTTCTTCCATGAGAGCAACAACACGAGAACATGGATGTATCTGAAGGTGTTTTGCAAGATGTTTGTTTTTAATGCCACTTTTTTTTAATAATAAGGGTGTAATCATTGTCCCACATGCACAGACAATAATCTTTGCTTTAATTGTGCAACTGGCCACACTTTCTCCTTTTTCATTATAAACCCTGCATTCAACAGAATCTGCTTTCATTCCCTTGAAATGTATCTTTTCAGCCCTGCAATGCGTAAGTAAGGACGTATTGTATTGTAATGCTAAAGGAATATAACTTATCTCTGCACTCTGTTTTGCTCCTTCAACACATCCAAACTGGCATGTACCACATCCTTTGCAATTTTTAACATTATGTTTTAACGGTTTACAATGCAATCCCAAGGCATCGGCACCGCGTTTTACAATCTTTGCACAGTTCCCCAGGACATCCCATGGTAATTCTGTTACATTAATAATATTTTCAACCCTTTCAAAGTATGGTTCTAAGCTTTTGTAATCTATATCAACCTTGAAATTTTTTTTCCACTGCGTGATAATATGTTCTGGTGTACGAAAACATGTTGCAGAGTTAATTGCTGTAGTACCACCAACACATTTCCCTGTAGGGATTGAAATTGGTGGGATCCCAAATGATATAGTACTGCCAGCTTGCCGCCACATGGTTTTCATATTGTTTAGAGGTTTTCCGTCATAATCTTTTGTTGTGAAATATCCACCCTCTTCAACTACTACGACACTATATCCTATTGCAGCAAGTTCATAGGCTGCAACTGCACCACCAGCTCCACTGCCGATAATACATACATCTGCATCAAAAATATTTTTATAATTCTTTTTGTAATCTTTCAATGTATATATCATATCTTTTACCTATTTACAATGAACTAAATGCCTGTACCCAATACGCTCTGCATGTTTGTCATCGTCAAAGTATACCAGCGTACAGATAAGCTTTAGCAACATGATAATACTTCTACCTATAAAATGCTTTTCACAATTATTCAAAAGAACAGCAACTTTATTCCCGGGAAGTGAATATATCATTTTTTGATTAGTTACAACAGAGAGCAGATTACAATATACTAAACTGAAAAACATAAACAATTTAACATAGAAAGGCGTCAGAGTTAAATAGCTTTGAATTTGCTGATAAACATCATTTTCATTTACATCATCCTGTGCAATAATCCCTTTGAATACAGTTAAAAGGGTTTTTGATTTGATTGTATGTGCAGGCATAATTTTACATATTCCAGATTAATATAGACTTTAAGTACATATTATGATATGATGTAAAAAAGTCAAACTTTTTTTATTTACATTTTGTAAAATTTGCTATACGATTAATCTATTCTATATTGATTATTTAAGATAAGGGGGGAATCTAAATGTCACTGGCAAAAAAATTTGAGATTTTATTTCTCAAAGAATACTCTACTTCAAACTTTTCGACACAGCAAAAATCCCGTATTCTTTTCTGGTTCATTGTTATTGCAATATTCTTAACTGTATTATCAGCTGTTGCAAATAACATACTGTCACCACAAGCAGCAACCATTACCTATAATGTTGCACAAACAATTCTTGTATTTTCCTTTTTCGTATTTCTCTTTATGTTAAAAAAAGGTAAATATCAGGTTGCAGGATTTTTAGGTGTTTTTGTTCCAATGATTTTAGTATTTATACAGGCTTATACCATTCCCACTGCTGCGGGCAAATACATTTATTGCCTTTATTTATTAATTTTCATTGTCATGAGTTCACTTTTTGGCAATAATAAAACCATGTCAATTATTACTGCATGTGTAATAATACTATCTGGTGTGTATATTTATAATTCACATGGGATACTTCCACCTGATAAAATGCGCAGTTTGTTTGTCCATATGACAATAGCATCATTATTTATTTTTACACTGAGTTATCTTTCATACAGAGTTATGATAAATACTATTAAAAAAATTGATGAGCAGAACAAAGAACTTGTAAGACAGATGGAAAAAATTCAAGCAATAATTAATACAGGTCTTCAGGTATCCAAACAGCAGAAAGAAGTTTCAAATATTATGTTTGATAATTCTTCAGCTTTCCACAATGAAATTCACAAGCAAGCATCAAGTCTTGAAGAAATATCAGCTTCTATTGAAGAAATTTCTGCAAGTGGTGATTCCCTTTCAAACATGGGAATACTGCAGGAACAGCGCACGAGAGAACTGATCAATAATCTCAAAATAATGTATAATTTAATAATGGAAAGTAACAACAAAATGCAGTTGGCAATGGGAATTAAAAATAAACTGGTAGCAAAAATTTCAGAATCTGATAAAGAATTAGATAATTGTACGATTGCAATGAAACGTGCACTTGAAAGTAGCACTAAAGTATTTGAAGCTACCAACCTTATAAATGAAGTATCCGATCAGATCAACCTGCTGTCGCTGAATGCATCAATAGAGGCTGCACGAGCTGGAGAATATGGCAAAGGATTTGCAGTTGTTGCAGAAGAGATTGGTAAATTAGCGGAGAAAACCCAATCAAATACCAAAGATATTTATACACTCATAGAAGCAACCGGGAAAGAACTCCAGAGCACAAATAATTCTTTAACAAATGTTGCAAAAGTTTCTGCTGATATAAAAAATTATGTTGAAAACCTTGAAACTATTATCAATGAAGTAAGCAATTTATCAGATCAGGATCTTTCAATTAATAATACAGTGCAGAATAATGCGCAAATTGTATTAAATGGATCATCCGAATTAACAGTATCCATGGAAGAACTCAAAGGAGCACTGAATGAAATCGCTGAATCATTATCCATTATTAATAACACAACACAAAGTTTTGCAGATAAAACCGAAGAAATCATTTCTGTTTCTGAAAAATTAGTTAATCTTTCAAATCAGCTTGATCATACACTTTCACAATCATAAGGAAATGTCATGATAGTTATGCCAAATAACTTTTTTTATTGATTTTATGTGCTATTACTTGTTTATTGTTATTCTTAAAATACTATCTTATTAAAAAGGGATTAACCATGCTACCACGAACACCTGTACTTGCTATGTTTTTTGCAATGATTATAGCAATATTAATTGTTCTGATTTTTGAAATACCCGGACGACCTTTCACCATTCGGCTTGCAATATGGCTCTATACTCTTTCACTGCTTCCGGGCATGGGCATTGCCATGCTTTTTGACCCTGCACCCCGTGAAGCCAAAGAACGCTTTTTAAAAATAAACTTTTATGAGGAGAAAAAGTCATAAAAGCATTACTCTTTGACATAGACGGAACACTGCTAAAGACTCATGGTGCTGGAAAAAAGGCAATGGTTCAGGCTGCCATTGAAGTATATGGTACAGCCGGTGATATGGAATTAGTTAATTTCCAGGGGCGCACTGATCCTCTCATACTCATGCAATCGTTAATGCCACATGGCTTTAATGAAGATACTATCTTTGCTCATATAGAAGAATTTAAACAGCGATATTTTGCATACTTAAAAAATACAATGCCACATTCTGAAGCAATTCTTTTACCTGGGATTCACAAGCTTTTGCAAGCATTGACTGAAGATAACAATGTCATTATAGGTCTTTTAACCGGTAACTTCTATCAGGGTGCTTTGATTAAGTTACAGCACTTTGATATCTTTAAGTATTTCAGCATGGGTGTATTTGCCGATGACACCCATATTCGCAATGAAATGCCTTTTATTGCGCTACAACGGTTGTACTCGTTTACGGGAAGAACATTTAAGCCAGAGGATCTGATTATCATTGGTGATACCATCTACGACATTGAATGCGGCAAAACATCTGGTGCAATAACGGTTGCTGTTGCAACGGGTTGGACAGATGCACAAACACTGCTACAGCACAAACCTGATTACTTTTTTCAGGATCTATCAGATACCAGAGCATTTTTATATACAATAAAAGAACTTCATGATTGCATCGAATTAAAAGTACAATAATGTATGTATAATTAAACCATACCATTTTTTTATCTTTCGGAGGTAACAATGCAATTAGGTCATGTTGCTGTATCATTTATCATATCATCATACGCACCACAGATAACCGGTGGTGCCATGCAGGCATTTTCACTTGAAAGCATTCTGGTTGCGTTTGGTGCTCACTGGCTTCCCAATCTGGATGTCATCCCAATTAAATTAGGATGGGCAAAAGATTCTTTTCACTGTACATGGTCACATTCACTAATTTTTGCATTCGCAGTTGCTCTGATATTGTTACCATTTAACAGTGCATGGGCAGCACTTGCGTTAGTCAGCCTGATTATACACTATTTAGCTGACATGCCAAGCAGTGTTGGGTTACCACTGCTTATGCCATTTACCAATAAACGCTTTACCATTAACCTGTGGGCTGATACCGGTCATTCAGGCTGGGACGCCCTTATTGGCACCTATGTACAGGCATGGACATGGATACTTGAAGGCGGTGCATTTGTTTTCCTTTTTGTGCGCATGTACCAGTTGGGCGTATGGCCTTTTATTTCTTAGGGCGATAGTTACTGCACAATAATCCATCATGAAAACAATTAAATCTTCGTACGAATATGTAATAATTGGCAGCGGCTTTGGCGGCTCATTTCCTGCATACGAGTTAGCAAAAGCAGGAAAAGAAGTATGCATTGTAGAACGAGGGGTGTGGGTGAAGCGTGATGATACCTGCTGGGACGAATATGCATTGCATCTTAAAGAAAAACCACTGTATCAGGGATATACGCCATATTTAGTTGACCAGCAGGGAAAAATTGAAGCTGACTGGCCATACGATACGGTTGGAGGCATGTCAACGTTTTACGGTGCTGCAGCGTTCAGGCTCAGAGTTCAGGATTTTGAAGGGCCTCCACAACCCGATACCGATAAACGCAAAAGTGAACTGGCATGGCCATTTGGCTATTCCACACTTTCACCTTTTTATGACAAAGCCGAAGAACTTCAGTGCGTTGCTGGCATACGTGGACAGGACATAACCGAACCACCACGAAAAAAAGATTATCCGCAAAAACCACCTCTGCAATTATCACGTCCTTCGCAAAAGATATGGGATGCGGCAACACAGCTGGGACTGCATCCATTTTACATACCAATGGCTATTAATTTCACTGGCAAATGTAACAACACACCATGCATTCTGTGTAACACCTGCGACCATTATCTGTGCAAAATTAAGGCCAAGATGGACTTATCCGTTTCGGTTTTACCAAAAGCAATTAAGCATGGTGCTATTGTACTTGATAATCATCGTGCAGTAAAAATTAATTTTATCAAAAACAAAGCACAGTCGGTTGACATTATTAATCAGGCAACAGGGCAGCGCCATACTATAAAATGCAAATATCTTATAGTAGCTGCAGGGCCTATCGCCACACCTCACCTGTTACTTGCGTCAGGGATTGAAAGCGTTAGTTCTGCAACACAGCATATTGGTCATAACCTGATGCGTCATATTAACGGAGTGGTAAGCGGTGTTGTCCCCTATATAGCAAACCCTGATAACACACTGGCCAAGCGGGTTGCTATCGCCGACTATTATTTTGGCGATAGTTCCGGCAAAAGCTCCCCAAAAGGTAACTGGGGCATTATTCAGGACATAGCCACACCGGGCAAAGGCGTTATAAAAGCAAATGCACCGTTTGGATTAAAAAACATTGCTGCAACGTTTTCACAATTTCTTATTAACCAATTAGTCATTGCCGAAGATATTCCACAATATGACAATCGCGTGTATTGTGCGGATACGAAAGATTCATTTGGCATGCCCAATGTTGCAATTTATCACAGGTATCATGCACGTGATATTGCCGTTCGCGATGCACTATACAACGTAGCAAAACGCATACTGAAGCAGGCAGGTGCAAAAATTTTTTACTATATGCCAATAGTAACATTTTCCCATGCACTGGGCACCTGCAGGATGGGCAACAACCGCAACCTTTCAGCAGTTAACCCTGAGTGCCGTTTATGGGATATTACAAACTGCTATATTACTGATGCAAGTGTGCTACCCACTGGTGGCTCGGTTAATCCCAGTTTAACCATTGCAGCAAATGCGTTGCGCGTAGCAAACATCATGCTAAAAAGGTGATGCTATGAAACAGGATAATCTGCCATTTATATGTTTTTTTGGATGCGGATATATAGCAAAGCGTCATGCAAAAATTATACAAAAGTTGTATCCTGGTATTCGTCTGGGTTTTTCAAGCCTGTATGAAAAAGATGCAAAGGAATATGCAGCACAATTTAATGGCATAGCATTTAAAAACTATGAAGAAGCAGCACAATCCGATTGTGACATTGCATTCATCACCACTCCCCACGCATATCATAAAGACTTAGCAATTTTAGCAGCTAATAATAAAAAGCATGTCATTGTTGAAAAGCCTGCAACACGCAATCTCAAAGAATTTGATGCTATTGTCAAAGCTGTTACTAAAAACAATGTTCGTTTTACAGTAGCTGAAAATTATTACTTCAAGCCTTTCCTAAAAACCATACATAAGCATATAACTAATGGCTCAATTGGCAAACCTCTGTATATACGGCTAACGAAACATAATCACGATACTATTACAGGATGGCGCACTGATGCAGCACTTATGGGTGGTGGTGCATTGCTTGAAGGTGGTTGCCACTGGGTCAATGAACTTGTATCACTTGCAGGTGCAACACCTGTTGCCGTTCAGGCTATCAAAGCTGACGTGGCCTATCAAACAAACATACCTTTTGAAGATACTATTCATATCACTGTGAAATTTGACAATGGCACCTTTGGCACATTGTTTCACTCATGGTTTGTTTCCAATACATTTAAAGGAATGGCCTTATCTAAAATCTATGGCACCGAAGGGAATATCACCTTTGAAAGCAATGGGCTCTTTACCATTGTGAACGGCAATCGATTTGCTTTACGTTTTTCTTTCAGTGATTTTTTGGGTTTTGGTGCCATGCACAGATCTTTTATTGATAACTATCGCACACAACAACCCTGGGAACCTGATTATTTACGTATACGTAAAGAGTTAGCATTGATTGAGGCTGCTTATCGTTCGCTCAAGACACATAAATTTGAAGAGATATAATTAAAATATGTGAACTGTCACAATGTAATGGTTACTCCACTTACCAGCTTTTTACAGCGTTCGTATTCTTCATGAGGCATCCATCTGGTTAATGCTTCATCTACTTTTGCGTTATTTCCAATCTTCATGCATTTCTCAGGCCATAATGGATTATACCGTAAAAGCTCAACATTATAAACACTACAGTCATGCAAAAATTTTGCAATGCCAGTAAGATTTTGTTCCGTTGCTGTAATTCCTGGCACAAGGGGTATACGTGGTACAATCTGTATTCCCATACTTTGCGATAGCTGTATAAGCTTCTTGAAATTTGACAATATCTTTGTATTTGAAACACCACAGTACATTTTATGTTTTTCTTCATCAATTAATTTAATATCATAGTAAACTGTGTTACAATATGGTGCAATACAGCTTTCAAATTCATTCCAGTTGAAATATCCGCTTGTTTCTATAAGGGTATGAATTGCATTATTCCTGCATTGTTTCAATAATGCTGATACAAATGGAATGTTTAAAAGCGGCTCACCACCTGAAAGCGTCACACCGCCACCCGATGTATCAAAAAAAGGTTTATCCTTTAACACATGCTGCATGATATCATCAACAGTCATTGGCTTTCCCACGGTACTCATAGCACCTGATGGACATACATCGACACATTTGAAACACAGCGTGCATTTTTTTCTATCTACAAAGTTTTGATATTTCAAATCGATTGCATGTTCAGGACATACCTTTGCACAGCTCAGGCAAGCAATACATTCTTTTTTGTCCCAGGATAATTCAATGACAGCTTTTTTACTTTCCGGATTATGACACCATACACAGTTTAGCGGACAGCCTTTAAAAAACACAACCGTTCGTATGCCAGGACCATCATCAAGCGAATTACCTTTAATTTCCAGTATTAATGTTTTCATTTGCTTTGTATCCTAAAGTTTATATTCCATATTCAGCGCGTTCAATCAGTTCCAGTTGCATGTGACGGTTTAATGTAACAAAATACGCATTGTATCCTGAAATACGAACAATAAGATTGCGATAGTTTTCGGGATGAGCCATTGCATCGCGCAATACTGCTGATGTAACCACATTCATCTGCATCTGCATTCCACCCAACGTGAAATAGGTCTTCACATAAGAGAACATATCATGAACGGTCTTTTCCCGCGATTCTATTGCAGAAGGCACCACCTTGACATTGAATGCAATATTATTAGTAAGATTAACCGGATCCAGTTTTGCAACATCCCGGATATTATCCAATAGATTTTTGGAAGCAAATGGCTGAGGCGTTAAGCCTGGTGTAAACGGTTTTCCTGCTAACCTTCCCGAAGGTAGTGCGCCGGTAAGTGTGCCAAACGCAACATGATTTGACATTGACCAGAATCCAGTAGTATATGTGCCACCGCGGTAATGCGGAATGCTTGCAAAGTAATCATGTGCCCATTTAGCTATCCTGTTTGCCATTGTTACAGCTTCTTCATTACCTGAACCAAACAATGGAACTTTTTTATGAACTGTTGCAAGCAATACTGGATCATTCTGAAAATTGGTATCAATTGCTTTCTTTATATCAGCAAAAGTATACTTCTTTTCATCATAAACAAGCTTTTTTACAACCATCATAGAATCAGTTACATCAGCAAGGCCAATGATTGCAGTACCTGAGCTATTATACTTTGCCCCACCCTTTGTTACATCCCTGCCTTTTTCTAAACAGCCTTCAATAAATGCTGACAGCAGCGGTGTAGGCCGCAAATACTGATGAGCTTCGGCTAACGTATTATTATAATCAATGGACTGATCAATAATAAAGGCAAACTGTCTGGTAAAGGCTTCAAAGAAATCATCAAAAGTTTTAAAAACGCCGTCTTCAGGCCTTCCTGTCTTTGGTCCAATATCCAGCCGCGTTAACGGATGATAGCCATTATTAAGTGCCATTTCAAGAGCTGCTACCATATTCATCATCTGCATATTGGTGTGCCCAAAGTGCTTATGCGACAGTGTGGGCTCAACACAGCCTGTTGCAGACCAATCACGTATATCCTGTATATCGTATCCCAGTGGTGTCAGAGCCTTGATGATTGCAGCATCATTGTGCATGGATGGAGTTGCTGCAGTAATAAGGTTTACTTCGCAAAGGCGCTTTAAATAGGTATCACTGTTTACACCTGGCATATAGCGGGCATTAACGTTGGGATCACGAATAGAAAGCATTTCAGTAACTTTTAAGAAAATATACGTCATATCGTTAACTGCGTCCCTGCCATCTGGTGTAACACCACCTAATGTTATAGCCTGATCGGATGAGCTACCACCAAAATAGAAGTTGGCTAAATCAGGTGTTAATGGGAAATGATCGGTGCAGCGCATGTAAAAATCAGTAACAAGTTCAATTGCCTGTTTTATATATTCTTCACGCTTCTCTGGCGGAGTGTTTTTCATATCATTAATAAAATATGGCTGTAGCCACTGATCAAGTCTTCCTAATGAAAGGCCTGCATTCAAACTTTCATTGTGCAGCGCAATCCACGTAATCCACATAGCAGTGAGCGCTTCATGCAGCGTTGTGCAGGGATTGACTGGTATGCGGCTGCATATATCAGCTATTTTCAGCAATTCCTGTTTGCGTATGGGATCTGTTTCCTGGTTACTATCGCTCAGAGCCTGTTGTGAAAGATTTTTTGCATACGCATTAATACCTTCAAGGCAGGCAATCATAGCTGTAAGAAGATTGCGCTTTTCCTGTGAGCAATCGTTAGCAAGCTCGGCTTTTATTTCATCTATCATTCCTGATGTCCCCATAGCCATAACTTTGGGAAAATTTGGAATAGTATGTGAGATAGTAGCCTGCTTCCAGTCAAAGTACAGAGCAAAGCGTTCATCAAGCTGCTCACACAAAGGATTATTATATTTTTCCCTGACCCATTCCTTAAAATTGCGGTGCAGCCAGAATGGCAGTATTTCAAAATGTAAGATTTCACGAGTCTGGTCATCAATATCAAAAGGATTGTATGTTCTGTATGGAATGGTAAGCAATTCATTCCAGATCATGATGCCTGTACTATCAGGGAAAATGGGACTTCCAATGGGTTTGCTGGTGGTTGTTCCTGGCAACAGTGAATCCTTTTGTATCACAGGCTTTTTATGTTCCATCAAATATTTATATGCATACGCATTGCGTAGCACTGGATCCCACGGTGTTCCATTGTTGTCCGTGTCAAAGCCATGTTCTCTGTACCACTGGGTCAAAAGAATTGCTCTTTCCGCACAGATAGCTGGTTTTTTGGTTAAATGGTCATCAAGAAATTTTTTGATTCGCGGAAAATCATCAAGACAATAGTGTGAAAGATAAGGATCTTCCAGATATAATACATCTGGATCTTCTTTTTTCCCTTTGAGGCGCTCTTTTCTTCTTCTTGCAATTTCATCGCTTAGCTCTTTGTGTGGTTTAGGATGTTCCTTTTTAACTTTTTTTCCATCGGCCTGTCGCTCTTTTTTCATTGCACGTTTCTGAACATTGTTAAAAAGAAGTGAAATAAAAAATGAGAATATATTGGAATAGGTAATACTGCCATCAATACGCACATCGCTCTTTAACAGCATGTAGATGATATCAGTCGGGGTACCAAGTAATAGCTTGCGTGCAGCATCTTCATTTTTAAAAATCAAAACAGCATTAGCATCTGGGGCGATAGTTCCTGAAACGGTAACCCTGCCATCCATAAATGCAATGCTGCAGGTAATACTATTGTCTTCCGTGCGCAACCCAATTGTAAAATTAAGATAGCCATCTTTTGTTTTAAGGTACCGATTGAGTGATTTGCGATTATTAAAATTAAATGCAATAAATTTTAAAAATGATTTTATAAAAATACCAGTACCAATTGTGTTGAATTTGCTCTGTGATGTGAAAAGTAACATAATGAACCTCCATTATTTGATGTCCAGAGGAATATACCTCTGTGCAATTACATCAACATAACTATCGACAAAACGTTGCGGGTTATCATGAACCTCACGTATAAGCCTACTGTTATATAAACTCACAACGCCATTACATTCTATCCATAATTGAAGTGCGGCAACATATGCACTATCTGGATCAAGCTCACAATGTTGCTGTAGTTTCTCTATAACAAACGCAAACGGTTTTAAGGCTATTTCTTTTTCTTTTGCGCCAACTACTTCTAACGGTGTCCCAATGCAATCAAGAAACTTTGGCACATTTCTGTTTAAAAACATAACTTCATAATAATCAGGATACTGTATGCCAAATTCAATGTATGAAGCAATCAAAGATTTTATTTTATCCCTGCTATCGGAAGCAGAGGTATATGCTTTTTCAAATAAACCATACAGCAATTCAAATCCCCGTATGCGAATATAAAAATACAATTCGTCCTTGTTTGTGTAATAGTTATACAATGTAGTGGCAGTAACACCTAATGCAGCAGCAATCTTTCGCATGCTAAGCCTTGCGAAACCTTCCCTGATAACTATTTTTACCGCTGCATCAAGTATCTGCTGTTTGAAAATATCTACCACTTCTACATTACGTGCTGTGCGTGGCATGTATTATGTTTCCCCTAATCTGTGATGAATTAAGCATCATTCTGAGTCTGACCCCGAATTTACTGCTGTGTACAGTTCCTGCATCCCAATTCAATCTGAGTTTATGATGACATTTTGGATATTCTAAATGTTGTACTTTTCCATTTATTATAATAACAATGTTAATTTAACAGTGTTAACTTTATTTGTCAATAAAAATAATTTAGATATTACGATAAAAAACCTAATTCTTTTAAATCATCGGGATTCCAAAGATTGATTTCACCATGTGTATCATAGTAATAGAAAAATTTTTCTTTATAGGAATAAAATATATCCTCAATGTTTTCAATTAAAAATGCAGTCTTTGCCCTGTTGTTAACAAACTCAAAAAAATATAATCCATCATGAATAAATGCTAAGCAATATGAACCAAAACAAAATACTTTTTTTGGGGTAGCACCAATATCATAAAAAGTCCTGTTATAAACAAATCCATCTTCAAAGGTGCTTACCAGTTGGTCATAGGTAACTATCTTACGGTTCATAGTCATTGTCATAGTGTTGTTACCATAAACTATTTTCCCATTAACAATGAGCAGATACTGTATATAATCATTGTAGTCACAATACTCTAACCAACCATCGGTAATAAAACCTTTATAGTTGCGTTCAAATTGTATGCCACGTTCTGTATCAACATACAATATGGTATGTGGTGCTATACACAGTATACTACTATCATATACTGATAGTTTGAAGGCGTCTTTCAAGTAAAAGTTCAAACCAGTTATTTGCCCATTTATTGAACCATCCTTATAGACAACAAGTATATCATCATATTGTTTACTTCTATATGATCTACTATCAGGTATTTTATACTCAGTATAGTACACAACATTTTCTTCTATAAGTTCTGGTTCATTTTCAATGAAAGGATACTTAAAAAAATATGCATTATTGTTATAAATAAATATTTCACCATCGGGATTGTCATAATAGGTATGTAGCATTTACAAATACCTCCAGAAGAAAATTATCCTTATATGTTAATCGTTGGGATGAATCTCCATACTGGTGGATGGGCATTTTGGTATATCATTTAGATTTATTGTAACAGTCGTGGTCCATAAGGTTTTTTCTGCCAGCTTACGTGTATATCCAATAAATTTATGATATCGCGTAAGCCTGTTATAAGCTACCCACCCTAAAAAGAGTATTCCAGTAATAAATACACCAAAAATCATCACCAAAAAGTTTTGAACAATATAACACAATGATAAAACGTTTGTTACTATAACTATAACCATCAAAATATCATTTTTATTAAACAGAAAATATTTACGCTTCATTGAATATCCCCCTTTCAATACTGTTTGATTGGAATATACTCATTTTATAGGGACATATTTTGTCACTGTATAAAAATTTTTTTTAAAATTCATTTCATAGTATATTTTTTTGCTTTACAACATTAAAATGATTTTTATTTTGTTAATTTTAATCGATATAATTTATATAGTCTTTTTTTCAAAATTTTTATAGACACGAGAGGAAATGGAACCAGCAAAACGACGAAGAGATATTCCTGTTCTTTTGCTTCATGACATTGATCCCCAATGGGAATTGCATGAACAGGAAGCAGCACATCAATCAGCACAAATACTTATTAATGAATTACAGAATGAAGGCCACAGTGTTGTTGATGTACCAGTTACCCATCATTCCTTGGACAAAGTATTAAAATCTTACAACCCCAATGACTATATCCTCTTCAACTGGTGCGAAGGGTTGCCCGGCGTTGAACATAGCGAACACACCGTAGCGCAAATTCTTGAGGAAAAACAATTTGTATATACTGGTTCACCTCCAGATATCCTCCTCCTTAGCTGGAATAAAGCTGCTATAAAAAAATTATTACAAATCAAAAACATTCCAACACCAGACGGCATCGTAACCGATAGCACCAGTGTCATTGATTGGGACAAATTCCCTGCAATTGTAAAACCTGCATTTGAACATTGCAGCATAGGCATCACTGAAGATTCAGTTGTAACCAACAGAAAGGAATTACTGGATAGAATTGACTATATTCTTTCCAATTTCAATCAACCTGCTATTGTTGAAGATTTCATTGATGGCAGGGAATTTCATGTGACATTATGGGGCAATGGCGTTATCCATGCACTTCCTCCTGCAGAGATGGATTTCAGCGCATTTGATGATATCAAAGACAGGGTATGTACCTACAATTCAAAATTCAAACCTGGTACATCACATTATGAAAATATCACGTTAAAAATCCCTGCACAGCTGGACAATAACCAGCTTGCAATATTGAATGAAACAGCGTTACAAGCATACAGAGCTCTTGGCTGTCGGGATTACGCACGCATCGATATTCGCTTAAAAGACGGTATTTTCTATATTCTTGACATTAATCCCAACCCTGACTTCAGCCCTGATACATCAACAGTATACACAGCTGAGCATGCTGGGCTTTCGTATGGTGCATTTGCTAGCTGCCTGATAAATTTAGCAGCATTGCGCCATCACGTTTACGGGGAAAAAATAACAATATAATCCATTACCATTAACAGTCATTATAAGTTCATAAATCCCTTTAATTACCACCTGAAAAGAATATCTAATATAAAGAAGCACAGCCAAACGGCTATTTGCACAGTTACAGGTATTTTCTTATCAGTGGAAAAATACCACCCCACAAACAAAATTATTCCTAACCAGACATATACATTAAGGATAATTTCAGTATCGCTCATCCAAACAAACCATACTATCCAGAAAATTGACGATATCAATTCTATAAGATAGTCTTTCATATACACCCATCCATAATAATATATTTATTTATAATTATGAAAAAACTTATAAGGCAAGCAGGGACATATAATGTCCCTGATATTATTTTTTTTCACAATACCGCTTATAAGTCTCTGCTATGGCATTAACCCACTGCTGGCGTATGTCTTCAGGGCTTATGACCTCAGCATATTTGCCATAGCGCAAAATTTTCCCTAAAAGCTCCTGTGGGTGATGAACGGGCAATAGCATTTCCACATAGGCGCCAAATTGAGGATGACTGCCCTCCTTCATCTTTTGTTCCCTGTGCCAGACCTGTTTTTTAACAATATTACTAACAG